>Ga0209367_1013814_pt1 | contig 10339 bp, 5 predicted proteins | sample WorMetLIZISLAND2_FD_187412 | JGI IMG/M metagenome (GOLD analysis project Ga0209367, IMG submission 187412) | Marine gutless worms symbiont microbial communities from Max Planck institute for Marine Microbiology, Germany - Olavius geniculatus... ...
GTAGCAGGTAGTCACTGCAAAGTTACTGTCAGCTGTTAAAGTGAAGAGGACGTAGACCTAGGTCTATAGCCGGTATTATGAGTAATTTGACGTCGTTCGTTTTCACAACTAAGTGCCGACGTTAGAGAAGATTACCGGTATTGACATCACGGTCGGTCTTCCTATTATGTGCAGTAAAGACGTTCGCCAGATGGCGCCCTTTAACGATACTAGGCCTACAGGTAAGGCTTCAGCTTGATCACTGCGGAGTGTGGAGTGTCTGAACCGTCTGGTCCGTCTTATAGACCTGGCAGCCGAATCGGCAAAATGTTCGAGCCGAGCGCCACAAAATATTTGAGCCGAGTAGCAAAAATCTCAAGTTTATACAACTGTCCGTAATAAGTCTATTTGTTTTATTGGCCGACCTATCGCTAGGTCGAGTCTTTGGCACGATGTGTCGTCTGTCTGTCATCGTCTGTCGTCATCGTTTGTAATGCGTGTATTATGGCTAAACAGTATGTCTTAGGCTCTTAGCACGCTAAACTTTAGCAATCCAGTGCAAAAGAAACAGTTTCAAATTTGGGGTTAAAAAAGTAAGATAGGAAAAATTTGCTTTTTTCAACCGATAAGTCGCCGTATGTGAGAAATGGCGAGATAAGTCCAAGGTTGCTATAAGCTTAGATCAATAATAGGAAGTCGCATAAGCCCTTTCAGATGACATGAAAATCATCGACCTTAATTGGATGACCTCGAAAGGTCATTACGCAGTTTGCTATGCGGCTATGACAATTGTGTGGTATTGTGGCTAAACGGTAGGCCTGCGTCACAGGCGTCAGCGATGGTACAGATGGATATGGCGACGAGTTCTCAGGCTATGCGCTGACAATATCTGCAGCGGTTTGGCCGCAATTTTAAATGTAACGTTGCTGTCTGCAGCATCACCCATGAGCGCCAGATAACCGTATCGTATCTTGACATAGAACGCTACAATCTAATAGCGTCACCATAACGTGTAGGGCCTATGGGACTGTAGTCACTCTGAGAAATTGCTTTCTTTCTGCGACCGGAAGTCGGACGCTGGCCTTTGAATATAGTCGGCACGGTCGGCCGACCCTATCGACAGCTGAGCATCTTGTCAACCATGTTTTAAGTTGTAATATGTGTTGCTCTGGATGCGTTGCAAGAGAATCCGTTAATTAGCATTTTGTTTCTGTTCGGCGAAGCTGTTAGCCTTACGTCTACGCACTCTGCTATGCCAATCGTGTGGTATTGTGGCTAAAACGGTACGTCGTAAGGGTCGAAGATGACAGGTTCCTATAGGCTGTTTGGCTGTCCTAGGTTAACCATGTCTTTATCTGCGGCGGTTTGGCCGTAATTTTAAACGCAACGTTGCTGCCTGCATCCACCAGCACCCATCCGCCGAATTACCGTATCGTATTTTAGCGTTGATTGTAGAGTTCAGTATAGCAGCGTCACAATAGCGTGTATGTTACTGCAGACACTGTGAAAATCGCTTTCTTTTCACGACCGAAAGTCGGACGGACGCTAGCCTTCGCCCTTTGGATAAGCGGTACGGTCGGCCCCTGGCCCACCCTAGTGACAGCACAGCGGGCCTCCTGTTGTTTTTTTCAGTTTTTTTAAATTCTCAATAACTTTGCCATTAATTGCAATATTTTCCTCGACATAAATTAATGTAGGTTAATTTTATTTATCAACATTTGTCATAAATTTTTTTACAAGTGGACAAGTGGCGTTTACCCGGTAGTTCAGTTGGTAAACTTTTAACAAGTTTTCAATATCGCTCCTCACTAAACAAACTGTAGCGTCACCTAGCGCCTAACTGCCGAATTAGTTGTTTACATCGCCATTTTGTGTTGCAGACGATTTTGAATCATCATTTTTGGTTCGTGGTGTTTTTGTAGCTGAAGTTTTATTGCTTGACAAATCTTTAACTTCAGTAGTTATTAGCGATTGGGGTTTTATTATAAGGCAGAAAACGCGGATTATCCGACTGTTGGCGAAGCTGTGAAGCTTGCTCTAATAGACAGAACAATTCTTGCTTCTAATCCTTCCGTCCGGCCGTTTACGTATCATAGCCACGTTTTAGAAAGTAATGCCACGAATTTTAGCTGACGGGGTGATCCTATACACTCACAGATTGTCACATTAAAATCACTGCGGCATCGCGCGGTCTACTTGCGACAGCGCCACGTCTGTCTTGATTTTTGCTTAATATGCTTTCTCGTCGGCACCTCTGACTAAAGGCGCCGACGGTACAGCACAACGTAAACAATGTCATGTCTGTGAGGGAACCAGTGATGTGGGGACACTGAGCGTGCGGCAGGTATAGCGTAGAATCAATACCGACTGCCCGCTAGGCGTGTGTCGTCTGTCTGTCTGTCTGTCGTTACGGTGAAATGCTAAGAGTGCGCAGCCGGGCGAGCATCTCACAGTCACACTGTGTGATTCAGAGTCTGAGTACGTCTTGATCGGTTCTGCTGCTGATTGTTGAGCCTTGAGTGATATTTTTGCATAGGTCAGTCGAAATCATTCTAACTGCTAATAATGTCTAGTATGTGTGCATCTGTACGTTAACTGCATGGGAGACTACAACCACCTGTTGAATGAGTGGGTGACTGATCCATAAATGTAAAAAAACGTTACAGAAAATTTTTTAAAAGGTTAAAAACATAAAAAAACGTGGCAAGAATATAAAAAACGTTTAAAACGTTGAATAAAAAACGTTAGCCCTAATTTGTTCAAACTCTTGCCTAATGCTGTAGGTGCAGTGTAGCTGGAACTAGAGAGAGACAGTAAAAACTTTAGGCTTTGTTCAGCTTCAATTCAACCTGTAGACATAAGACCAAGTATCACTAAACTGTCTAAGTAAAAACCATCGCTTTTCGTTTCTGTGGTTTCAATAGTGCTTCTCAAGCTATTGCTAAAATTTTTAGTAAACGTTTATTTGAAAAAAAATAAAAAATGTCGAGAAAATAAAAAACATTAAAAAATGTAAAAATACATGGCAAGAATATAAAAACGTAAAAACGTTTTTCACATTTATGGACTGATCACTAAGCAACAGAATTAAAATGAAACAAACTGAAATGACATGGAATAAAAGTCGGAACACGTGGCTTTTCTTTCATTTTACTTTTCTTGCTCTGTATGCATCTTTGAAGTGACAAAGTGCTGATCCAGTTAAATAGGATTCTAGACCTTAAATCCAATGACTTCTGGAAATTCAGAGAGACTGACTTTGAGGCTTAATAATGCTACGTTGCTTTGGACTTTGAAATCCTGCTAGGTTTTTGATCAAATAGTCTACCAGGTACTAGTTAATTTATGAGTTTGTTTAAGCAGCTGTGATTACGACGGTTTGTGTTGTTTTAGACGTGAAGATCTGTGTCTTTATCGTTCTAACTAGCTTTAACAATGGCTTTTGGTGAGTTTAAATGCTTAAGTTTTGATGTTTCTATTTTTTCTATCCACATAATTGGTTTATTTTATTGTATAGTAGATGAAGAAAGTTAGCCTAGATGGATAAAACTAATGAATTTTGTAGTCTTTTAAAACACTATTTGTAATTTAAAGACACAAAATTGTCACTTCTGTGTTTAGGCCTGTATGCAATCAGTCACTTTCTACAGCAGATATAAGACACTATCAGAGTTTAGGCCTATGAGTTCAGTCCCTGGATTGAACTTGTGAAATTTTAGTTAAGGAATAGTATTCTACTGCTAAAGCAAGAGAAATTACAACTTTCTAATGCTGTTACAGTTCTTACTAAATAGAGGTTTTCTGTTTATTACATTGAAAAATATTTAGTAATTCTTATTATAAAGAGGACGTTGATTTCATCATTCATGGAAAATGTTGAAAATATGTTATATATTATTAGTATATCTATATAGAGTTTACATGCTGTGCTGTGCTGTGCTGTACCAATGATGTGAAATAGTATGCAAGTGGCTCGGCGTATACCTCTGTATGAGGGAATCGCCAGCCACCACAAAAGCTGAACTGGATCACTACAAAGTAGTACTTGTGACAAAAGGTAGGGTAGATCCTATGTTAGTTTGCCCAACTAGACTATGGTAGTCCTGGTCAGTGAAGTGGCATATTTGGGGTTGAATTAATTGTGTCTAAAGTGTTCCATGTTCCAATGCGGGGCAGGGCAGCCAGTGCCGCCCCTAGGCTTAGGCTGTCATGTGGGCCCATCAGCTATCCCCAGAATAGCAAAGAGCACAACTACCTCCACCCACATGACTACTCTGTACTGTGGGGCTCACCAAAGGACTTCACAGCCCCCACAGGAAACCACCTGGCAAGCGGCCCAACCCAACAGCAGACCAGCCATGAGCAGTGCAGCCACCCACCCCCGCCATGCCTCCGAGCCAAACGGGGCAAACGAGAGCCATCACAGGGTTTCCAAGCCACACAGGAAAACCATAGTCCCGAACTACAGTAGGTTCGGTATCTAGTGGAATCCCAGTCTGACCCATCATCCCCGCAGTAGCCTCTCCACTGCTCCACCCAACTTCGAGACACGACAGGAACAGCAAGGCCACCCAACGCACATGACCAGTTTACAGATCAGACGGGCACCAACCAAGCAATGTCCCATGGGTGTCTGTTGGACTGTTAAGCCCAACTACTGAAAGTCATGGCAGGAATAGCAAAAAGTGCAACTACCCCTGCTCACTTAACTACACTGCCAGTCAGGTCACATCGCCCTGACCAAGCAAGTACTGTGGGGCTCACCAAAAGATTTACAGTCCCCTCAGCTAATCACCTGGCAGGCGACCCAACCTGTTCAGCAGACAAGCCGCATGAGCAGTGCAGCCAAACCACCCCCGCCACGTTCCAGAGCCAAACGGAGCAAAGGAGAGCCCATGCAGTATTTCCAAGCCTGACAAAAAAACTGTAGTCCCGATCTGCAGTGCATTCGGTATCTACTGGAAATCCCTGTCTGACTCATCATCCTTGCAAAAGTCTCTCCAGTGCACTGCCGAATCCGAGACATGACAGGGACAGCAAAGCCACCCAGCGCACACGACCAGACCACAGACCAGGCGGGCACCAACCAAGCAGTCAGCCATGGGTATCTGTAAGATCCCAATGAACCCTATCAAGGCATGATCTCAAATCAGCACCCTTAGCTGGCTGAGAGATCAACCTTCCTTGAACTGCGACTGTTCCACGGTATAACCTCAAACCAGCACTTTGAGCGGTCTTAGGGGTCAACCTTCTTATGTTACTTCATAGAAGTAGCTACTGGGTACTGTTGGTTCACGGTGCCTTATTCTGTATTGTTCGGCACAACTCTTCAGAGTCACCTCACAAAGGGCTTCCTCCATTGGCCAGCTGGAGGACATGCCCATATACGCTGTAGTACCACCACCGTGGGGGTCTAAGGTGGCTTGCTTTATAAGTAAAAAAAAATTAATGAATAACAAAACGAAAAATCATACAAGGAATGCCGAACGTAAAAATGTTTCTGCAGATACTCTTGCCCTGCCCTTTTACATTTTTAAATGTGCCACTTACTTTATGCATGTGATGTGTCGTTTCCAAGTTAGCTGGTTTCGTTTATCTCAACTACTTCTTGCAACTATTTCTTTGCTGTGTATGCTGCATGTACGGTTGAGTGCTAATTGTGGCTTTTTTTGCTTTTGGTCAGTGCGGTTTTGCATGTGCCATCTGCTGTTGCTCTTTCTGTTAATTTTCTGTGTTGTCTGCATTTGTGCAGTAGACTAAGCTGGCTTGTCTACTTGTTGGTTGGGTGATGTTTTATGTAGTACATAATTATGTTGTCGACTAATGTTGTACTTTTGGGCATAGCATTACTGGTGGTTTGTTTTGTGGATAATTTAGTGCTATTTCCATTTTTTCTATAGCAGTTTTTTCTATTATTTTGTATACACCATTTTAAAATAAATTCAAATCTTCATGTTTAATTTACAATACAAGTACAGTTGTCTTTTATAAACTGAAAAAAGGTTATTATTATTATCTTATTAGTACTTAGCGGTTTAATTTTTAAGTCACAGCCATGTTTACGCTGACCGTTTAAAGTTTATGAAATTGAAAAAACATTGGGAAAAAAATTGAAAACACATCAACGTTTATTACAGCGAAAAATGTGTTTTATTAAAAATGGTTTTAGCAACATTTGTATATGTTTAGCATAAGTATGGTGATGTTATTTATTAACCATTGTACTCCTGCCGCCGCCGCCGCTGCTGCTGCTGCTGCTGCTGCTGATGATGATGATGCTGATGATACTAGCTGGTGTATATTGAACAAAGGTTGCGTATAGCTCTTTTACAGGAAAAACCATCACAGAGCTACTGAGCGTCACCTGTCATATGGGATCAAACAGTTTTACCTGCCACCTGACGCAGGTGAACACACCCCGCCTTAACCCCAGCCAGAGAGGCCGGTACTTCATTTACTTGCCCCAGAGGGATGGAAGGCTGAGTTGAACCAAACGGCTAATTACATACTGAGATGGTTTACCTGCTCGCAGGCAGTCACCCGTTCAATTACTTACCCGGAGTAGAGTAACTTCATTGATCGAATAAGACGCGTTAACGCTACGCCACGCCACGCCAGGCTGATACACTATTCACCTACCGAGAAAAGATGGAAGGCTGAGTTGACTGTGACCTGACTTGTGACTGTATGTGCGTAGACATGGACACGCTGGAGACAAGCGGTGGCATGGCATTCGAGGTGGTGCTCAAGCCAGCGACCGCCGACAGTCCACACGTTGTGAAGATTGGAACGCCAACCGAGAGGAGAATCTCACTGGAGTTGATTGACAAGAAACTCAAAGACGCCCAGGACAGACGAGAAGTCGGAAAACCATTCTAATTAGCACTGCAACTGATTAAAAATTATTTAATCGATTAATCTCTGAAAACTAATCAAAATTAATTGATTAAGTTTGATTAATTTTGGGGATTAATTCTGATTAATTTTTGTGGCCAAGAAAGACCACAAAAACTGCATAAAAACTGCATAATTTTAATCGATTAGAAAATTATGATTAATCAATTAATTATTCATTAATTTTTGCAGCCCTAATTTTAATGAATGTACTTATCAGCTGAGGTTTTTAGTGTAGAGTTTTGCAAAACTTGCTGTTTTAAAATCGACTTGTTCAGTTCTAAATGCAAGCTTGTGGAATAAAACACACAAAGTATATACCCATGGCAAAACGGCTTGGCATACATTCTCAGGTGTTTTTATGTCCATGTCCAAAAATGTGTTGTTGCTTATTGCCAGGGTTCTTGCCCATAAAAGCCCCCAGGCCCAGCTGGGGGAGATTGCAGTGCTCGCCAGATCCCAGTGGGGATGGGCAGCGGAATGGGTTCTCTTCCCTAAGACGCGCTACAAGTTTATTCTCACCTATGGCCTTCATTTTCAGCTCTGTGGGCCTCAGTTCTCACTCAGTTTTAAATAATGCATTAAAAAAGCCCAAAAACTGAGGTTAAAGCGACGACTAGTAGGCTGTGTAAATCAATGAGACTGCATATTTTAAACTTATAATAATATTTGATGAAGTTATGAAGCTGTTGCTGTTATCGCAGCAGAACCGGAAATGTTACTGTTAACGTGTCAGCAACCACTGTTGTCTTCTAGGAGGGACGGAAGGCTGAGTTGGCCTGGACATTTACGTCTGTCTATGCATATGTAGTTTATGGAAGCAGGTAAACTGATGATAATTACCCACGACAATCTTGTTTTCTATATAGACTGTTTGATTAATACTTACCCTGGAAGGGTAGGCTAGGTTGGCCTAGATTTTTGTATAGCTTGTATAGTTTGTACTGTTTGATTTACGTATCCTAAAAACTAAATTGACCTAGAGTCTTATTAGAGCTGCATTAGAGGTTAATTTGACAACACGTGCTATATAAATTTACATGTTACTTACTTACTTGTACATAGATTGTTTTATTTGAAAACCCTGCAGGGATGGTAGGCTGAGTCAGCCTCTATGTGTCTGTGTCTAGTCAATGGAGTCAGTGAAGCTGACAATGGTGAATTGGAACAAAGACGCAGGAGGGATAGAAGGCTGAACTGTCATAGTCTGTACCAGTATGTGTGTAAATATTCCCATGAGGGATAGAAGGCTGAGTCGACTTGTCTATATGTGTGTAGTCAATGGAAGCAGCAAAACTGACAATGGTGAACCGAGACAAGGAGCGTTGTCATGAGGTGACTGAACGCGCTCGGATGCAGGTCGATTTGTTCGTTCGTGACTCGGAGCGCAAACTGGCTGAGAAGTTGGAACTGATGTCTGAGAACAAGGAGGCCAACATCAGGAGTCTCCAGCATCGACTCCGTCAACATGTTAGTCACTGTCCGCCAGCCACCTCTGTACTTTTGTACACTGTTACTACTCTACTACTACTGACAACAATAATAATCATAAGAATATTTGATTTGCATAGTGTAATAGTGCTGTAGTTTCAGAGGGCTGGCTGAAATCATTGATTTATGAATCCCGGGATTGATTTCGGAATCCTGGGATTTGGGATTAAGAAATCTGTACTCCTGGGATCTCAACCGGTCTCACAGGGCTGCCACTTGGTCCCTAAAAGTCCCTAATTCTCAGAAAGTGGTGCCTAAAGTCCCCAATTCTGTGTAATTGGCTATTTTTTGACTTATCCTGACTGAATTTTGCGTTTAAAATTTTTTTTCTGCTTGCTTCGCTCGCAGATTATTTGTATCCCCACTTTTAAATCTGTTCCACCACCTTTGTTTCTAGTGCAGTTGCAAACAATTGAAAGACAACATTGATATATCACATGAACAAATTAGTCAGGGAAAGTGATTCATTTTCTCTTGGAAAGTCAGGGAAAAGTCAGGGAAAATAAATTCTGCAGATTAGTAGAAACCGTGGTGCAATTACTTGTGTCAGTATTTGTTGAAACTGTTTTTGAAACTGTTTCATGAAAGTGATTTGATTTCCTGCACTTAGTTTCTTTGAAACGTTTTTCAAACACATTTCTAGTCCAAACTTGGTGATGTTTTTTGTTATGTGTGCAGTTAACAGTGTAGTATTTGTTGTAACTGTTTTGTGAAAGTTGTTTGTGTTTACAGTAAACAGTTTAGAATTTAGAACTGAACTATTACATGGCTTTGGTTAGTGTATTCACATTCTTGATGTCCAGTATGGTCATGTACGGGAGCAGTAATCACCATAAATGTGTTTGGTCGTAACATTTGGTTTTATATTAGGCCTAATTTAGGTCTTTTTTTGGTCACTTTTATGTTCTTTTTGGCAAGTTCTGAGGTCCTTAAAGTCCCTAATTTTTGCTATTATATGAGTGGCAGCCCTGGTCTCATTGTCCCGTTTTTGGGATTAGGCTTACAGATTGGTTATTATGGTATCTGTACTAGACTTATTCCATGCACAGGATGCCAAATAAAAAATAGGTAAGCTGTCGGGAACTTAAGACTGTTGCAGTGCAACTTGCACTTCAAAACATTGTCTTTTGCGTGCATGAATCATTACATTGGATGACTAGAATTGTCATTTTGTCATCTGTAACAGTCAAGAAAGTATTAGTTGGGGAATCTTTTTTGTAAAAATTTTCCTAAACACCAGGATTGGGATGTCATCGATCCCAGGATCTGGGATTGTCAACAGTGGCTGGAATTCGAGGATTTGGGATTCAAGGGTTGCAGTCACTAGTTGGTGGTGAAGACGTTTATAAGTTTTTACATGGAGTCGCTCTTCGTTTGCAGCTATGCTACGCATTTCGAAAATAGATAAACCATGTGCTCCGACTTTCATTTCATGTAGCGTGGACTGTTGGCTGACAAGCTGCCAAACTGCATGCTGTGTAGTGACCCTTATTGTCAGGCAATGTTGCTGTGTCTGTGTCTTTGCATCCGTCTGCTAACTGTCAGCTCACAGACTGTCAATTGCAGCTAATGGTCAACCTCGGCTTTGAGAAGGTCCTGGAAAAACGTTTCAGCACTCTTGGAAAGTCCTGGGATTTTTTTGTCAGTAAAAGTGAGCGAACCTCGGTCCTTTCTGTTTATTCCGATGTCTGGAACATCCCTGATCGTCACTGGGTCACTTCACTTTTTGACTTAGACTTTCGCTGAGTCTTTTCGCTGAGCGAAAGCTAACGCTGAACGCTAAAGTCTGTACTTAGACCATAGTTCAACTAAACTTTGGTCTAAGTCTACTGACTTAGACCAAAACAATTAAAAATGGCGGAAAACCCATAAACCTGACAGGAAATAAATCAACCATTTACGCTTGGACTTGCTTATTTAATTGCGACGTGCACGCAAATAAAGTAATTACGTAACATTTGACGTCATTGCATAT
>Ga0209367_1013815_pt1 | contig 10339 bp, 4 predicted proteins | sample WorMetLIZISLAND2_FD_187412 | JGI IMG/M metagenome (GOLD analysis project Ga0209367, IMG submission 187412) | Marine gutless worms symbiont microbial communities from Max Planck institute for Marine Microbiology, Germany - Olavius geniculatus... ...
GTGTGGGACAACCCTGCAGGAGTTAAGCCACGCTGCCCTAGATAGGCAGCGGTGGGCAGCGATAGTAAGAATGGCGTCAGACACCAACGGGCATTGAGCCCACGGTTGTCGATGATGATGATAATGAAGTTGAATGCTTTCACTTGCAGTTACACCAACCCAGCGAACAAAGTTTATTTGCTCATTGCTGACGTCAACAGTAGCCAGGTTCAGCGAAATAGACAAATATTGACATCTATCGTCTAATGTCTAGAATTCTTTGGCAGGCAAGGCATTGCGTTGAGACCGCACCGGGATGACGCTAGTGTCCTTGTGAGATCTCAACGCGATGAGTCTAGTTGTTTTAACAAAGGCAACTTTCAAGCCTTACTGCAGTTGAGAATTGATGCCGGTGACGAGGTACTGCGGAACCATGTGACGACTTGTGCGCGAAATGCTGCATATACGTCGAGTGTATCTCAGAATGACCTTTTTTTGCATTAAAGATTACGTGCAGTCTCAGATCATCCAGAAAGTGAAAACACAACCAATCGGTCTTTATTTCGGAATTTAGTGCGACGAAGTAACGGATAGCAGCAGTTGGGAACAGCTTGGAATCGTTATCAGATACGTGAAGAATTTCACGCCAGTGGAACGTCTGTTACATTTTGTGGCATGTGAGAAAATCACTGGTGAGGAGCTGTGTGTGCACAGATTGTCATGTCTCTCAAAGAAGCTGGTTTTGACATTAAGATGTGCCGATCTATGACCATGGATGGTGCTGGGAATATGGCTGGTAAACAAATGGGTTGCGCAGCAAGATTTTTACACCTGTCCCCAAAAGCAATTTACCATTATTGCTCCAGTCACGATTTGAATCTCGCATTGTGTAAAAGTTGTCAAATCAAAGAAGTATCACTGATGCTCGACGCTTTGACTCAGCTCGGCATTTTCTTCAAATATTTGTTAAAGAGAAGCCGGTGTTTAGAAGAGGCAATTAAGAAGGCAAACAAGGGAAAAAGCCGCGAAAAACAGACGAAAAAGTTAAAAATCGGGTTGTTCTGTGAAACACGTTGGGTTGAAAAGCAGAACAATTTGGTAATTTTTGACGAAATGTTTCAGGCAATCACTGGCTGTCTGAAAACCATTTCGTCAGCACCTAGTTCCCAATGGGCACACGTATGTTGTATCAATGTTGGATTAACGTCGAAATTCGACGTCGACAATGTGTTGAAAAGATGTTGGATTTGCAAATTGGATCGACGTCAAAACGTCGACGTTAGATCGACGTTGCCGTTTCGACGTCGACAATGCGAGGAAAGCTTTTTGGTAGCTTAGTTTGGCCAGAGATATTTATCTTACGCTGTAGGAAAGACAGCAGTGTTAGGAAACAAGTTAGGTCTAGGAATAGAACTCAGCTCGTACTGGCTGAAAGCGTAGCTAGAAAAACTTGGCACATTTGGCTTAGGCTGCTGTAGCTAAAATAGCTAGAATATTTCTGTCTGGCCACGAAAGCGTTAGCAGCAGTGCAGGTCTTGTATCTAGTCAGTCGAGCTCTGGACACCGGTCTAAACGGAGCTCTTCTAGCTGTCGCAATGTAGCGCTTGTGGTAGCGGCGTCACTGCTATCGTGCTAATAATCTAGACATCATCCTGAGTCGTCTCTGTGTTTCGTAGAACCTTCAGCTTAGACAATATGAAGCAGTCTGACCGTTGGAGTGACACAACCAGCCATCCTACATTTGATGCAGCTAATTCCCTCGAACCCAGTACTTTCCGTAAGAAGGCGCCACCAGGGCCTTTCTTGCATTTAGTGGAGACGATCTTAAAGGCCCAACGCCGCTCTCTTGCAAAATGATGTTGGATTTGCAAATTGGATCGATGTCGAAACGTCGACGTTGTATCTACGTTGCCGTATTAATGCATTTTAGTGATCCATCATTGCACGTGCATTCAACGTAAAGACAACGTAGGATCGACGTCTAAAATTTTTAGACGTCGATCCTACGATGCCTTTACGTTGAATGCACGTGCACTGATGGATCCAGTGAGGGGGCAGTCCAGCTGTGCCTCACCCCTTTTAAGGTTTTGGGGCAGTGACGTAGCCAAAAATTTTAATTGGGGGGCTTTGTCTCCCTTTCCTTTCCCTTCCCTTCTTTTTGCCCTTCCTTTTTTTTCTCCGTTTTATTCTTCCCTACCTTCCCTTAGACGTAGGACCCCCTAATATCCCGTTATGGTATCTGGGAGAGCGCTGTAAGCTCTCACAGCAGGGTCTGGGCGGATCCCCAACCGGTCAAATTTGGTGCATTTTAGCTTTAAAAGATGAGATCTGGTAGCAACAATTTCAATTACTTTCCCCAAAAAACTGACCAAATTGGCAAATTTCGCGGTCTAAACATATATTTATGTTTTGTTTGGAGGATTAGAGGGGGCTTGGGTCCCCTTGTTTCCACCACTGTTTTGGGGAGCCCATCACCTTACGTAGCCAGAGATGGTTAAAAAAGACGATGTAGGGTGATAATAAAATATTACAAAACCCCCCCAGAAGAAACAAATTTCCGCTCTCCCTGTGGCATAGGCAAGGGTGGGTATAGGGGGCAAGGGTAGCAGGAGGCTGGAGGCAGGCCTTTTCTAATCCCCCAGACAAGACATGAGCACACGTTTAAAAAGGCACTAAACGTGCCAATTTGGTTAGTTGATTTTTAGGAAAATAATTAAAACTATTGTTACCAGAGTTCATATATTACAGCTGCAATGAGAAAATTTAATTTCGGCTGGGCTCTGCCCCGAACCCAGCTTGGGGATTTTGCGGTGCTTCTTCAAACTTGTAGCTGGTTTTGGGGTCCTACTTCTAAGGGAAAAGAGAGGAAAAGAAAAAAAGGGGGGAAAGGAAGAGAGCCAAAGCCTTCGCCCAATTCACATTTCTGGCTACGCTACAGAGCTAACTAATGGGGTGCGCCCCCTGTTCATAAAATGTGCATGCCCCCGTGGAAAATGGGGCGTTCCCTTTTTTGTGACTCAAGTCCTTGCTTTTTGATAAACTTGCGGGCTGTATAAGTTTCTACTGCACACAATTATCCCATGAAGATCATATACAAACGTTCTACAGAAAAACTAACGCAGCGTATTTATATATGGGGCTAATTAAATCAGTACAACAACTCTCAACATTAGTTAAAGCGAAAGTTTAGGCTGAAAGTTACAACAATTTTTGTGTGGATCGCAAAAAATAATATATACACAAATGAGTATCAATTAAAAACAAACATCTAAAACTGTTCACTGCCATATATACTATGCATGTAATTATTTGAACACACACAGACGCAAAAATACAAACACAGAAATATTTTAACAATAATTCCAGGCTGCGAGCTGCAGTATTCAACTGTTTACATGTGAAATGAGTATTACATTAGTACCATTTTGTGCTAGAACAAATGTCTTGTTCGTAAAAATAAGAAAATAAATTTTTCTTGTGTGTGGGGAAGGGGTATACACTGTGTCTGGTAAAAAACTAAGACATCATGCAATAAAAATGTTGACTCTGAACGAATATAAATAAAATTTCGTACACTTAATCCACAATAAAATCCTAAAGCCACTGCAAAATTTCATTAAAAAAATATTATTTTTAGCAGAGTTTTTAATAGTTGAATATCAATAACAAAATATCTCCGTTACCAATATGGTGTTAGTTACACAAGTAAACTCTTCGGATAGTGAACACTTGCGTAACTCCAACAAACTACAACTGATTCTAACAAAACTTCGTCGACAGTGCGTCATTTGTTCGCAACCAAAATGCCAAATTCTGGCAAAATCTACCAAAGCAAACAATAGCAACAACAGCTTTTGTGAGGTCACCTGGAACATTTCAGTTCCAAATCTTTGTGCCTAACATTATCCACAATAATCTAAAACTGACGTGATTTGGAGTGACCTTACAAAAGCCGCTGTAACTATTGTTTTCTTACGCAGATTTAGCCGAAATATGGCAGTTCGATTGCTACAAATGGCACATTGTTGGTATAAAGCTTTGTTAAAATCAGCTGTTGTTTGTTGGAGTGACGCAAATGTAAAGTAACAGAAAGGTTTACTTGTGTAACGCCATATTGGTAGCGGATATATTTTGTTATCGATATGCAACATTTAATAACTTTAGTAAAAATAATATTTTTCAACCAAATTTGGCAATCGCTTCAAAAATTTATTGAAAATTAAGTGTATGAAACTTCATTCAGATTCATTCATATTTGACATTTTTATTGCACGATGACTAGGGGATTAGTTTTTTCACCAGACACAGTGTATAATGCTTATAGTAACCAACAGAGAACAGTAGCCAGATAAACACATAGACATAAAACAAACAATGGGCAAATTAAGCTACTTGCAAAACAGAGAAATGCGAGGCTAGCATTCTACAAAAAGAAAAAACACCGTGCTGCACCATAAGCTGTGTTTAGTACAGGTCTAAGTATGATTGCAGTTGTGCTTATTTTGCAAACCCACCACCACCTACTTTTACGCCTTCGAACTCTCATCACCAGTTTTCAGCGCAAAAAATTTGATTATAATTGTGCTTGAAACTTACGTCAAATCTTAAGTGATTTTTATTTGTTTACGTATTTTTTAAAAAAGAGCAACCCGCCACCCCACAAATTTTCTAATGACGAGGTCCGTCCAATAAGGGCTACAGCTGTGCAAAATTGGTATTAAAAATCATAAGCATAGCCACTAGCCAGCAATTTGTCTTGGTGGGAACACTTCTTGGGTACGGGGTGTGGCCTGGTACTGGGCTATGCCCCTTTTCAGAAATGGTACGGTATGGTCTGTATTCTGTATGTTTTACATATTCTTTACCTGCATTGGGGTGGTGCCCCTGCAAAGGTCCCAAGGTGCAGTCAGTCCTCAAGAGACCACAGTTCACACTATCTGGTGGTAGATCAACACACTGGAGCCAGTTAAAAAAATTTGCAATTTTATACACAGAAGAAAAATTTTTAAAAAAATCATACAAAATTTGGTGCACATTTTGTCACAACTTGAGCATCTTGGAAGGCAGCCTGGCTACGCCTATGGTAGAAATTGCTTAGCAAACAAGTACCTAAGTTTCTAAAGCTATGCAAAGTTTGGCAAAAAATACATTTCAGTGCATGCGTTTGCAGTTTACCAATGTCACAGATGGAGGACATTGTCACAGCATAACCGTACTTGCAAAGCATTGCGTGTTTATAAAGAAATTTGTCAACATCCATTCAGAACGTGAAAAGCCAATAAGTCTCTAATTATACTGCAACACAGACTACGCAACAGACATCAAGTCACATAAGAATAACATCAGTGAAGAGTTCATGAGTTTTCCACCTGGCCACTAAACACTGCACATAATCATGTTGTGTTGACCTCCCCGTCTGGAGCGTACTTATGACAGGTTGTCACAGCCTGCATCACTGCAGATTCTGTTCCATTGAACGTCATCAGTGCACTCTGCAGCACAAACCAGCAATGAAAACATTACACTAGCCTTTCCTTTTCATACAAAAAAAACAAAACAAAAGCCAAAGAGACAAGGCAAGCATGCTCCCGGTCATCACTAACGAAAAGATGTTGTTGATTGACCACTGGGGGTGAAAAAAATTAGTTTCTTTTAACATCAAAATGAAACAGTACAGGTCTAATCTAAGCCCAGCACTTGCATGTAATTAAAATCCAGGCAATGAACAAATTCAATTAGGTTAAAATATAATGCAAATCAGCAGTTCTTCAATAACACAGTAAAATTGTGACAGGACTTCGATCACAAAATTTTCACCTCACAAATGTTCGGTAGGGAGTTGTTAAGTTCACATAGGCTGCCAATACAAATCCATACGGCAGGTGATGCTCTGTAGCTCTGATATGGGTTTCCTATACAGAGCTATATACATTACCTTCAACCTTCAACGCATATATATAGTACCATTTGGCTGCAATTTCATATGCAAGTTTTGACTGAGGGTTGCCAATTCCCAATTTGGAGAAAGGGTGGTCATATGGGGTTGAAAATAGATTCCCTAAGTAGCCCAAGTATGACTCCCTATAAGCTCCCTATAATAATTATAGGTTTATTTATCACCATTTTTGCACTGCTCCAAATGTTCTAGACAGACAGACAGACAGACAAACGAAAAGAATTGGTCTAACAACAGGCAACACTATGTTCTAAAGTGCATTGGCATAAATACCGACTCCTGCAATGTATTCTTAAAAATTTAACGTCAACCATGGTTAAAATTATGCATAAAAATTGCTGTTATGTTGCATATATTATCCCCAGCTTTTAAGAGCATTGCACTAGATCCCCAAAGTGGTTCTGCTCCTGCACTTTGATGCTGCAGTGGACTTTTTTCTTTATAGCAAATAAATCTAACTGACTTTAAGTACAACATGTCACACCACTACAACTGAAAACAGTAATTTATAGTAGAAACTCACCAAACACATCTTTTACCAGAAAGATTTGTTGACATTTGTTACTGGAAGATTGGCGCTGTGCCAGTGCCTTTGTTGCATTATGTATATTTCGCCAGAAAACTATACTGTCTCTTATCCAATTAGTGGGGACAACTTCTTTCTTCTCTTGCTTGTGTTTAATCCAAACTGCTCAGACCACATCTGCAGCACAAGTCAATTATATACCAGAAAAATAACACATACAGCCATCATCATTTATAAACTAAAATTATTCTGCCCTGCTGAGACAGTCGGAAACAGCTGCCCACCATGCCAAATTTCAGGCCTGTAACTTTACTGTGTAGCAAATATGTTTAAGGAAGTGCCAAATTTTTTAATCAATAAATCACATTTTATTAGCACCATCACAAACAATAACAAAATATAACGTGACGTGCCACGAAGCAGGCACTGATGTTATTTTTGCCCGTGTAATGGATCAGTAAGCCAACCTGATGTTAATTTCTGCACACCATGGTCGGGCCACGAGTAATCTGCCGACCGACGAACCAGTGGACCGCAGACTGACCAACGAGTATTTTGCGGAACAGACTTGGTCTGCAGAATACCCATCTGTTTTAGTTGGTAATTTCACCGGGTGAACGACTTTACTCCTATACATCACATTTCAATGATATTAAACTGCGTTGTGCCACGTCTCAGGAAAAGCTGCCAACCAAAAAAACAATCCAAACAACATTAAGTGGGTTGAATTCGAAAGTTGTGGTCGATGGTTACACTACTACTGTGTTGGTTATAAAGACGGTACGTTTATGTGTGACATGTAATCACTGCGAAGCAATGTTACTAAACTTAGGCTACTTTACAATGTTATTTTAAATACAAACTATCTTTGATGGTTACTAGGCCTGATCTCATTTTGTGTGCTATGCAGTTTTTCTGCTTGAAATGTTCAGCTTATTGTAACTGACAATAGTATGTTTTTAACTAAAATCATTATGGATTAAAAAAGTAAGTGAAGCAGCAAGTTGCAATTGTTTGACAGAGGACATTATACCTGCTCAAAACTTCAATTTTATTCCCATAAAATTTCTATAAAATTGCGGTTTTCAACCCAAAATTTAGCATTTTGTCAAAGTAACATTTTAAAAACTATTTTTGTATGTACTTTTATGTCCACAAGCCTACTTATGAGTCAGTTTCTTGATTTGATTCAATGGCAAAAATAGTTTTTTCATCTTTACTGCACATAAAATAAAAACTTAGCTACACAACCAGAGTGATTGGAATCACCGATCGGTGATTTAACCTTTATTTTTATTTACACCAATCGGTGATCTTAATCATAACAATTAATACAGAAAACAGCAGCACTAATAGCAATAATAAGTGCACACTAACAGTATCTAATCGATCAGAAACAACTACGACCAGAATGATCTGCGATTTAGTGGTCCGCAGCTGTGGTTTGCTAAATTGTAGTCTGCAAAATATTCGTTGGTCGGTCCACGGTCTACTGGTCCGTCGGTCCGCAGATTACCCATGGCCCCATGGTCAGACAGAAAGTAAAACTGGGTGAACACTATTTTTTCTTTGTGTAGATAGAAACAGGCATGCCCATAGGCCCTGTGCAGGCTCATAATAAATCATGAGTCTATTAAACCACTGGTGCATTAACTAGTCACAAATTAGCAATTACTATATAGAGGATTTATTATTAACTACAAATACCTTCTGTGAAAAGAGGTATCTGTCTTATTGCCACGCTATATAGCCTAGCAGCTGCGTTTAATGTTTGACGCTCTTGTGAGCCTGCAGCCAATTTTGTCTTTAAATAAAAACGGTTGGTTGCCATGACAACAAAAATCTTCAAAGAAGGAATTTATACGACACCATTGCATAGCCGGGGCCCGAAAATAAGAAGTAGGTGCAAACAGCATGTAATTATCTTGTGCAATAGCCAAGTTATAGTCAGTTTTGTTTCAAAATTCGTTGTCATAGCAATGAGGATTGGCAGAGGAGAAATTTTAATAACACCATCGGATAACACCACCGGATAGCGCAGGCCCGAAAATAAGGCGGGTAGGTGCAAACAGGGAGCAATTATCTTTTACAGGGACCGAGTTATACCGCTTTGTAATCTCCATTGGCTGCAATGCAAAATTTTGCAACTTTTGAATGGTTGCTATGGCAACAGTGGTTGATAGAGGAAAAATTTTAATAACACCGTTAGACTGTCCAACACCGAAAATAGAGGGTTAAATAAACACAGTGCGAAATTATCTCTTACATGGATCAAGTTACACTGCTTTAAAGTCTCCATAGGCCGTAATACAATTTTTTAAAAATAAATTGGGGTAAAATAGGGGACGGAGTTATCAAATTTTTATCTCAAACAAACTCAATCTTACTTTGCCGGCTCCGAATCACTGTGAAAAATTTCATCAAAAACGAATCAAAATTGCGGCCATAGGAGTGTTTACAGACAGACTGACAGAGTGACAAACGCAATCTGTCTTTTGCTATGCTATAGCAATGGAACATAAAAATAATCAAAAAGTATAAGCACGAACTAATGTATTAGCTTAGACATTTAATCTGTTCTCAGTAGCCAGATATAAATGTCGAAGCTAATGCATAATGTTTGTGCTTATACTTTTTAATTTTTGCAGTTTTACATCAGCGCTTATACAACAATGAATAAATTGCTTGCAGTTTTTTTTATATGTAATATTTGCGGTTTTATTAAAGTTTGAAAAATCACTGAACAGTTACTTTGTACACAACAACAACAACTACTACTACCTGCCGGCTACATCACTGCAAAATTTTATTTATCTACGTCAATCGGCGGCCGAGATATTGCTGTTTGTACAAAAATCCAAGATGGCGGCCGGCGCCATCTTGGATTTATTTTTTCTTCAATATTTTGGCATACCTGCATGTAGCACCTTCAGGGTAATACACATGCCAAATTTTGTGCAAATATGTGCAATAGTAAACGACTTATGAGCAATAGACAAAATTCAAAATGGCGGCCGCCACCATCTTGAATTTACTGTTTTTGTCGATTTTTGGTCAAATGATCTATTTCCGGTGGCAGCCTTCTACATCACTGCAAAATTTCATTCATCTACGTCAATCGGCGGCTGAGTTATTAATGTTTGTGCAAAAATCCAAGATGGTGGCCGCCACCATCTTGGATTTAATATTTGTTAAATATTTTGATATACCTGCATGTAGTACCTCCAGCGCAATACACATTCGAAATTTTGTGCAAATATGTGCAATAGTAAACGAGTTATGAGCGATAGATAAAATTTAAAATGGCGGCCGTCGCCATCTTGAATTTATTATTTTTGTTTATTTTGGTTCAATGATCTATTTCCGGTAACAGCTGGCTATATCGCTGCAAAATTTTATTCATCTATGTCGATCGGTGGCCTAAATATTGCTGTTTATGCAAAAATGCTAATGGCGGCCGCCGCCATCTTGGATTTAATTTTTGATTAATATTTTGATATGCCTGCATGTAGGACCTCCAGCGCAATACACATGCCAAATTTCGTGCAAATATGTGCAATAGTAAACGAGTTATGAGCGATAGAATTTCGTTTGTGCACCTAAAATTTCCCTTAAAATTTCGTGTTGATCGAGTGCGTATTTTTGGAGATATCGCGATTCGAAAATTTCGCAAATTTGGCTTAAAATGCCTTTTTAGGTCCCAAAAAATCATGTTTTTGGGGAGTTTTGACCTCCAAACATTATTTTTTATTATCGAAACCCACAAAAGGAAATACCTTACGCGGAAACACGCGTTTTGAGCCATAAACGGTCGTGATCGGTCTTCTGGTGTGACCTGTAGGCGTGAGCAAGAATACAAAAAAGGATAGAACACAAAA
>Ga0209367_1013817_pt1 | contig 10338 bp, 7 predicted proteins | sample WorMetLIZISLAND2_FD_187412 | JGI IMG/M metagenome (GOLD analysis project Ga0209367, IMG submission 187412) | Marine gutless worms symbiont microbial communities from Max Planck institute for Marine Microbiology, Germany - Olavius geniculatus... ...
CAACGTGCTTTCATCCTCCTCGATTATGTCTATGTCATCCGCAAATCGCAGGTTGTTTATTCTTATTCCGTGTACCGATATTCCTTCTTCGACATCTTTGACTTTGTCCATGGCTCTCTCTAGATCCGCGATGAACACAGTGAATGATATTGGATCTCCTTGTCTTGTACCCCTGCTGGTTGCAAACCAGCTTCCTTCTTGCCCACACGGATTCTGCATGTAGTAATTTCAGCCATACAATGCGTGAGGTCAAATTTCGCTGAGAACTCAGTCTACGGCCAAACCAAAGTCTAGCAAAAGTTGACTTCACCCATTGCACAACAAGAAGAAGTGTGGCTCGGTAGTCTAATGGTAACGTGCCGGACTTGTAATCCTGAGGTCACTCAGGGGCGCAGGTTCGACTGCACACCAGGACACTGCCGGGTAATGACCTTAGGCAAGTTGTTCACACATACGTGCCTCTGTCACCAAGCAGTATAATTTGGTACCGGTCAAAGGGCGGTGATGCCCCGAGGCTGGGAAGGATAACCGTAGGTCTGGCGTCACACTGGCCATGCGTCATGGACTCAAGCGGTTTATCCACCTACGGGCTCAATGGCCACGAGTGGGAAATGAGCACCTCACCTACGCCCCAGCGGGGACATGGCTCCCTTTACCTTTTTACAACAAGAAGAGCTGTTTCTGCAACTTGATTTGAACTGACACAGTCCAAAATTTTCACAGCACAAGTAGATTATCATGCAATATCATTTTAGAAGCAAAATTCACCATTTATAACAGAACTGCACTCTGTTACAGAATGACTGCAAACAAATTAACACAGAAACAAAAGAATTGCATTTTTTTACAGCCTGAAAATATATTAAAAATTACACCAAAGGCGAAAGTGGCGAAAAACCTGTTTCTGCTGCGCTGGTTTAAACTGGTCCAAACCGCAGTTTAAACCATTTTCAGAAACCTACAGCCCTGCAACAAAGTAACATCTGCACTGACATGTATACTGACCAAGGCTGGTGTCTGAGTTCCTCTGACCAGTGTCAGCTGTGGTTATGTGCGACTTCAAGACACTAGAACCTGCAGCAGCAGCCGGCATGACGGATGGACCAAGGAACGGATCCACGCCACTGTTTACCATCTGCTGCATCATCATCATCTGACCACCAGTGCCGCCGGACTGAACTGCAGCTGGCGAGGATGCGGCGGATGAAACAGCTGCTGCTGGCACGGGATGCTGCTGCTGCTTCAGTTTCGCCAGCTCCGTCATCAGCAACTTCTCCTACACATTGAAAGAGATGTCAGCGGATGATCGATAAAGTCGGTCATCTTTTGTGGGCGTGGCTTAGATGCTCAAGAAAATCGGCCGATAAAATCAGTGAACTAGGACACATGGCCGATATTTTCGTCTGCTACTTCGTACAACATCGACTAGCACAATAGCAGAATGCAAATCGCAAAATGATATTGCAATTACTTTTTTCTGCACATTATCAACAAAAAATAAATATCGAACACAATAGATAACTAAAATAAATATTCATCTTTCTTCCACCGTAAACAGTCATCATGGTAGCATAAACAAAATTTGTTAAACGATATGCAAAAAGTTGGCCAACAAAATCCCAATTTTGCACGACACACAACAGATTTTTGTTGAGCGATTTTGTCAGCAGATAAATCAATCGACTTTATCAATCATCTGACATCTTCTTTAGCAAAACTCACGAGTCACAGAGTGTACAGTGGGTGTTAGGAATGTGACGAAGTTCGTATTCGCATTCGACAACATGCGAATATTCGACAACTTTACAGCTATTCAATATTCGACAAATAGTTGGGGGCATTTCTGGTGAATACGAATATTTCATTTCATTTAACTTGACTGAACTTCATTGAATTTTACATCGGAAATACTGACAATGAAGAGACCACAGCACTCTGGATGTTTCATTTTCTCAATTGAACTGGATAGACTGAACCTTGCCTTAGATACTGGTGCTGATTGTTACTGACTGAAAACAGAACAACTATATTTGGATGTTTCACTTTATTCAAATACTGGTAGAGAAAAGTTTTCTTGAGGCTGAATCGTATTCGTTATTCGACAAATAACAAAGTTAATATTCGCATTCGACGAATACAAATATTTCTTCACTTTGTCACATCTTTATTGGGTGTAAACTTTAGAGTAGAGTTAGAAGACACCACACCCAGAGTCAGTGTACAACTCATCCTAACTCAGCACACACATAGTACAACCATTCCAGGCCAGTCGAACTCCACCTCTGCTGGGGCATATTTGTGTTTACATTGTGAATCATTCGCATTTAATGCCAGGATTCCCACTCTTACTGACCAAAAATCCAGGACTTTTCCAGGACTTTCTGGACAGAACCTCCATGAAAGATTTTCCAGGACCTTTTCGGAGCCCACAGCCGTTTAAATATAACAAAAAAAACATCATTTACTTACAATATTCGATTATTCATAGTATAGTCCATTGCAGAAACTTCAGCAAAGCAGCAAAATGTTGACATAAGCTGTTTTTAGAAATCAGAAAAACTTATTCACGCATGGTCACTATATAAACGCAGCCATATACTATTGCTGTTCGTTTTCCATTTAAGCCTATGAAAAAATGCGTGCTTTTAAGGATATTTTTCCAAAACTTTCCAGGAGATGTGTAATGCTCTGTGGCATCATAAACTACAACGTACCTGCAGCAGATTCATATGAGTCAGTAAAGAATATACGTTTCAGTAATGTGCAGATTGTGGAAATTAATGTTCTGTAATATGTCGAGGCCGGAAACTTTCGAGATGGCCCTTGTACCTTGCGTGCCGCATCCTCTTGCTCCCGCCGAAGTCGTTCCTTCTCTTTTTGCAGCTTCTGGAGTTCAAGACGTAGCAACTGTTCCTGCGATGGGTGTGAGGCAGACGATACGACCGGTGGTGCTGCTGGCGGTGGACGGTTAACTACTGACTGTAAGTGACTGCTGCTTAATGCACCTGACACCAAATTACAAATAAATGAATAAAACATTGATCTTTTGTGTTGCAGCCAACAGCTGGCTTAAAACATACACTGTGTCTCAAAAAAAACATCTTCGACATCTTCAACTGTAACTCAAAAACCAATTATCAGATTTTAATAATTTTCAGTACCAATATTTCTGACACAACTTGCCATCAAATGACCATTCAGTTTCCCACCTCACCCAACATATGCTTCTGCACTACCTAGGGAAAGCAGATTAAGTGAAATATGTGTTAAAATAAACAGAAAACTTTCTAAAAAACATCCCCAACATTATCAATCGTATCTTGAATAAAAATTAACAGATTTTAATAATATTTGGCTTAAATATTTCCCACACAACTGGCTATTAAATAAGTGCTTTAGTTTCTACCTCACCCTACGTCTGCTTTCGCACTACCTGGGGAAAGCAGACCAAGCACAATACGTGTTAAAGTGAATGAAAAAACGTCAATAAATTCCATCTATCCTAATTTGTGGGCCCCAACAGCAGGTCTATTGCAAGGTTTGACTGTCTTGCAGCAGTGTGTCTACCAGATAAAGTTTAGGAATGTTTGCAAAGTCAAGAAGTGACTGGTACAGCCTGGATTGGTCTGGACCAGAACTTAATCGATACCGCTGTCAATGAATGGAGAAAGCGTCTCCTTGCCTGTATTCGCATACTGGACCAACACTTTAAGCGATTTTACTGCAGGCAAATGAAAAATGGACAACTGAATGAAATGTCAGCCACAGTGTCAGAAATGTGACCAAAATGTGTTTTTATGCATTATGTTAATTAAGCAATCATATCGCATTGGATAAAAAGTGATATTTTGCTGGTTGTGCTTTCCCCAGGTAGTGCAGAAACAAACGTTGGGTGAGGTGGGAAACTAAACGGTCATTTGATGTTAAGTTGTGTCAGAAATATTCGTACCAAAAATTGTCAAAATCTAATAATCGGTTTTAAAGTTACAGTCGAAAATGTCGGGAATGTTTTTTTGAGACACAGTGTAGATTGCAGAAATGTTTTAACCTACCAGTACTAAGCTAAATGTAAGAAAATCTATGTGCAATTAAGTAAAACCTGCTGAACAATACTGGTATAGTATATAAAGAGCAGTTCATGTTTTTTTCACATTTCACAAAAGTAAGTTAACTTTTTATGGAAACATTTTTTTAAATGTTTGTAAACATTGAACAAGAAACGTGTCTACCCTATTACTTTATGAATTGACTGATTAAAATACCTTTTGCGATACAGTTTTTCATATTTATTGATCTTTGCCAGTAGTTATATACACATTAGTTACCTGGTATATGAGATACTAGATCCAGGTTTAAATAGGACGTATAAATTCTGTTATTATTTTTTTTTCAGTAAGGCTTCAATTTCTGTACACACTGACCAACCAGTGATTATATTAAAACTGGAAAATGTCCGAAAAACACAAAGACGTTCAACTGTACTTAAAAACATTATTTAAATGCATCTATTTTTACAATGCAGACCTGATGGCGGGCGCTGTTGTGCTGATGGACTGACAGCCTGCATTGGCTGAGATGACGTTCCTACATGGTTCTGTTGAACAGGTGGCTTGTGTTGAGTGTTTGATACCGTACCCGTTACAGTCCCACCACCACGCACGCTGGATGCTTTCACTGGTACCGACCTCTGCAGGTGCTTCGCTATGTAGCAGACATAAAATATGCAAGCAACGTCCGAGTTTTCCACGACCGCTAAAAGATGTTTCCGAGGACTGTTTCCATTTTGGAGCCTGCCAAGCGAATGTTAAATATATGCATGGTGGTCCAAAAAATGTTCTGAAAAAAATTCTTTACATAAATAAAGTCAGTGTTTCAAGACAGTAATTAAATATTCTTTGTTTTTGCAGCTGGCTAGTGAATTATTGAAAAACAGTATTACCTTCAATGCATTTTGGTCCATAAAAACATGCCACTATTATTTTATGAATAGCTCCACGAAACATTGGCCGATTTCAATAATTTTTGGCATGCGACATTAGGAAGAAACTTGACGCAAAGGTCTGTAGTTTCGGGCCACCTCACCTTAACGTTGTCGCTACACTACCGTGTGAAATGCATGAAGTCGCAGTTTGGCCATTGACAACAATAAATTCCTACCGGGTAGCGTATGCGTCGGCTCAGAAGTTATAAACTGAATAGCCACAAATGCAATTAGCAATTATGATAACTCAAAAAGTCACACATGACACATCACATCATCTTTATTTCACCATGTGCTCAAAATGTCCTCCTGCAGCACAAACGGAAGCGGAAGACGTTGACACAATTTGCCAACAGCACCTTCAGACTCAAGCATCCCACTTGCTGTTGATGTATCATTTCAGTTTGTCAACTTAGAATTTTAAAATAAAGACGAAGCAACAGATTTTCAATGACTTTGTGGTCTCAGTAATTTTCCGAGCTGACGAATACACTGTCCAGTATGAATTCATTGTTTTCAATGGTCAAACTACGACTACTACAATTCACAAGGTAGTGTAGCGACAACCTTAAAGCGAGGTGGCCAAAACTACAGACATTCGCGCTAAGCTTTTTTTTAACGTTGCATGCCAAAAATTATTACAAGAAATCTGAGCTAATACGCACTATGCCAGCTCTCGCGCGTAAAAATCGGCCAATGTTTCATGGAGCTATTTATAAAATAATAGTGGCAAGTTTTTATGGATCGCGGTGTCAAGGGTAATACTGTTTTTGCATCATTCGATTGCTAGCAACAGTAACAAAGAATATTTAACTGCTGTATTTAAATACAGACTTTAGTCATGTAATGAATTTCTTTTGGAACATTTTGCTGAAAAAACACATGACTATATGATACGACATACAGTTGCAAAATTATGGTGTCATTAACTTTGTGCCGTTTTTTTTGGACCACCCTGTATATAAAAACAGTCATCATCTATTGCACATACAGAGTGTAATCCAGTATTTTGAAATTTACCTCATCACTGTATTTTAGTAAGTAAATGTTTAGTGCTATGCTAGTGAAACTACACATTGTTAGTCTGCCCAAGATGGTAATTCCCGATGGGCTTACATTTTATTTTAACCCCCCCCTCACCACCTTCCCCCAAAACAAATTTAACAACTATCCTGAATTTTCATTTTCCAGGAACTTAATCTTTAGTTTCCACAACTTTCCAGAACTGAAGTCATTTTCTAGGATTTCCAGGTCCTGGAAAATAGAGAAAAAATTCCAAAACTCCAGGAGATGTGGTAGAGTAACTCAAGCCTGGTTCACAGGAGCCATGTTATGGATCATATTAGGAGTAGTCTGCTAAAAATTTTTTATTGTTTATCATAGGACACACTAGCACACTGCACTTACCAGTCTGTTATCAGTAAACAAAAAAATTAATTTACATTTACTGCTGCATTAAACAATCACATGTGTAACACTGAACGAACGCTATCAAAGCACCACATCTCACTGGCTAAAAAAGTAGACTATAAACGACTATAATTATAACTTAAATGTAGAGCTGTCAAGGCGTTAATTTTTTAACGCATTAATGCAGTGCGTTAATTTTTTTAATGCATTAATTAACGCGTAAATTAACGCACCCAGTCCCGTCGAGATGGAGAGTAGGAGGTAAATTACCCCGGGCCCGAGACGTTTATGGGACCCGCTTGTAGAATATAAAAAGTTAGAAAAATTTTTAAAAAGTTTTAAAAACACATATATCTTTTATTTTTTAAACGTATTTATTTAGACTATTTACTATTTAACTATTACAGTATTTTATTTTAACGATTAATTGCTTGAATGAAGAATTTCTCCTCTCCCGTCGCCTATTCTTTTGCTTACCTTTTTATTTCTCTGACTTCTAATACATGTACTTGTTGCCATTATGCCTTGACACAAAACTTGTGTAGACTGTTGAGCATAGTGTTCAGAATTTTTTACGTCCGCAGGTAACTTATGGGGTGTTTACACCATCCAGCAAACGTCCAGCATTAGCACGTGTATTTTGAATACATTTGCTGGAAGTTCACTGGACGTTTGCTGGATCGTGTAAACACCCTATTAGACACAAACGAAGATGTTGCGCAAATGTTTCATTTTAAACGTGTAACGCCATGGCTACATGCACCAATTTCCTCGTCCGAAATGTTGTCCAACGTGACCGGGCCTTCCGAGGTTTATAAACCTCGTCCGAGGAAATTGTCGTGTGTAGCCACGCTTTAGCGGGGCATTACTGCTGTAAATTTACGCATGCGCATTAATTTTTTTTAACGCGCGTTAGTTTTTTTAACGCGCGTTAATTTATTAACGCATTAACGCGTTAACGCATCAACTGTAACAGCTCTACTTAAATGTTCAAGTCTTGTCTGAGCCATAAGGTGCTGATCTGTTTCCTAAGCCTTTAGCCAAACACCAGTTTACACTCCAAGACCACAGATACGTGGCTAGTGCAAGTGGTTATGTCCCAGCTTTCACCCATACTCAGTGGTACTACACACGAGGTGATGGCTAGGCTGAGTTGACCTGTGTGGCTGGTTACATACTAATGAGATAGTTTACCCGCCTGCCGACCCTGACGGTCACCCATCCAAGTACTAACCGAGCCTGGCGTTAATTAACTTCGTTGACGCGACGACCAACGACGTTACCAACTAAGCCAAACTGCCAAAAAAAACTACATGAGTAATATTATACACGTTGGCTTATAGCCTTAGACTGGTAAGTGATGCTGTGCTGACAGGAACGAAAATTGGAAATATACTTACGAATTCGTGGGTCGTACCAGCTGGTCGTTTTTTCAATGTGATTAATGTAGTAGATATCTCCCTCCGGGGTGACGCCCTGTTCCCAGCCCATCGGCAGCGGGCCGAGGTTAAGCGAGGTCGTCGTACTACCAGCTGACGGTCCACCTTGATGACCACCATTCTGTAGCACAAGCCCGCCAGTGCTCTGTTTGCCAGCTGGACCGGTAGTAACGGCGGCTGCTGTGCTGCGTTGACCTTTAGCAACAGAGCCTCCATGACTATCAGCAACCTGCTGCTGCTGCTGCCACATGCCCTTGGCACCGGCACTGCAATAACAGCATTGCCAGCTGTCAGCAGCCACTTATCTACCGGGGCTCCCACCCCACCTCACCCAAACCAATCTCTCAGACAACATGATGTACTGACTGCACCCAAGACATACCCAAAAGTAGCTGCTACTACTGTAGACATGTACACACCCATGCACGGTTCAGTAATTGCTGGCAGGTACTCAGCAGTTGCATCAGCCACTAACCAACTAGACTGTAACTGCTAGCTGCTACCCTGTGGCATCCATAAGGAGGGGGGAGGGGCGACTAAGACGATCCCCAGCCCCACCCAGAATATCGTTTAACTTAAAATATACAAACCATGGCTGTCAAAAATATGCATCAATCTTAAATTCTTAACCTCCTCCGCATACAATTTGAGCCCCTCCCTATTCTATGCCTCCAGCAGGCCCGTCCATAGGGGAGAGGAGGGGGAACGTTTTCCGCGGACCCCACGCATTTGGGAGCCCTGCCGTCCGTCAAAAAATATATTTGCTATACCGGGTATGACTAACAGCAAAAATGATCATCTTAATTGAGATTACATCAGTTATCTTTCTATGATTTATCAACCAATGTGACTATTTATTAAATAAATGAATGTATTCAGAATTCTAGATGGCTACCCAACACCACATCGCATATAGGGCGATGGGCCCCTGGAAAATGTTTCCTAAAGGCCCCACTGTGGTTCTCTTGGGGCCCCGCCTGACCTCTAGTCGGGAAGGGATATCCTCAGTCCTCATCTCTTTTCCTTGAGGCCCCAGTCTCTCTCTTGAACGTTCTATCTATTCACCCACCTCTGGCTACATTTAACACACCTTATGCCACAACAGAGCCAATTCGCAACATACTTCTCCCCATACACAAACCTTTACTATGAAAACGTCACCACAAGATGCGGTTTCCGATTTCCAAGCTCGAAATGCACAGCAATGCATTTTCCGCTGGGCCTCTGTCCCAAACCTCACTGGAAGATTACAGCACCCCCTAATCAAACCAATGAAAATCAACTTTGCTAACTTACTTATTTTGCCATTTTTAGTCATTTTAACTCAAGAGATATGCAAAACACGGCAATTTCAATAAGGTGGCAGTCACAAAGCATGGCGCCCAAACGTCTGGAGCCCAAATGTTGCATACCACTGCAGACAGTAACCCATCCAAGTATTAACCACTTGATAGCAACACAAAAGCAAAACATTCAAAACTCAAAAGCTGTGAACTGATTAGCTAGGGTTATGATGCCTTTCTTAATGATACAGTAAAAAAGTTAGGATGATGGTAAGTTTTTAGCCAAATAACGATCAAGCTGTTGTCATGAGTTGTGGTCCATCCGTCGATCATCTGTCTGTCTGCCATGGACGTACTGTGGCTAAACGGTGCAAGATAGGGCCTAGGTTGCTACTGATCATTCATAGGAAGTCGCATATTGGCTTTCAAATGACATGCAAATCATCAATCCTGGATGACCTTGAAGGTCACTGGCAACCAGTACAGTCGGTTATCCTAGCGACAGCTGGGCTTCTTATAAGGTTATTAGTCCGCCCGAAAACGATAGTTTTCGGAAGGACTTATGTTTTACGCGTGACGTTTTTTCTTGCAACGCGAGATCTCCGAGATGCGCGGGCCGACTGGCGCGAAATTTTGCACGATGGTCAGTACTAGGCGCTATTTTATAATGCTGGTCCAAAATTTTGGGGGGCGCACCCCAAAAAAATTTCGGGGCCAAAAACATGCAAAATTTGGCTTGATTTCGGACGACTTGGAAGTTCGGCAGCGAATATCTCCGAAGATGTTCAAAATCGGATTTTTACTTTATCCACCGTGATTCCTCCCGCGTTACGCGAAACAAGTCCGGTGAAGTTTGGTCCAGTGACCTTGGAGATCTCGATTCTTAATGGTACCCACCGAAAGCGCATATTTCGGAAGACCATATTTCGGCCCCTAGGAGGTACTGCGCCCCCAAATTTTTACACACGCTACAGAATGACCAAGTCTTACTAGCGCACCCCCACCGGGGACGGCGGCCCCCCTTACAACTTTTTTCAAAGGGGGGTCAAAAATTGGCTTAAAATGTTGCGTATTAGACGAAGGATCTTTGGAGCCAAAGTGAGTAGCTTCATGAGACTTTGCCACGTGACGTGCTGCTAGATGGGGGTGATAACGCAGGTACAACTTTTAGGGGGCACCGCCCCCTTAAAATTTCGGAGTGCAAAAAACGGGCAAAATTTAGTAC
>Ga0209367_1013819_pt1 | contig 10337 bp, 7 predicted proteins | sample WorMetLIZISLAND2_FD_187412 | JGI IMG/M metagenome (GOLD analysis project Ga0209367, IMG submission 187412) | Marine gutless worms symbiont microbial communities from Max Planck institute for Marine Microbiology, Germany - Olavius geniculatus... ...
ATTTTGTTCTTTGAACAACTATTTTATTCAAATTTGCTGGTTTTCTCTTAAAAATCAAGTTATATTTCTTTCCGAACTGCTTTCCAGCTAATTTCGCTTTTCTACCAATTTCTGCTAAATTTTACTGGATTTTCCACGTGAACGCATTGCAGCAATCTTCTTTCCAACGTTTTCCCTTTTTCTCATCCCAAATTTTATTGGTTGAAACAGACAAAACACATTGTATCATCAAAAACTTCTTATTTTTTCTGGCAATTGGTGCCGTCGCATTTTCAATTTATTTCGGTAGTTTGCATTTATCTTCATCGTTTTTTCGCTAAAGTGCACTAGGTCCATCTATTATCTTTTCATTTCGTCAGTTTTCACCAGCTTTCTCCAGTTCCATTTGCTTCCATATTCATTTTTCGGTCCTGTCATTTTCCCATTGAAATGGCTGGATGCATTTTCGCGTCAAATGCGGATCGAAATGCTCCAATCAGAGAGCGAGTTTTTGGACTAATCACAACTCCCCGTCAATCGCTTGTCTGGCTTGTCTCTGCAACCGACCAATCGGCTTGCGAGTTAAGCCAGCCAATGAGCGCTCTCTTTGATATCGAATGTTGGACGGTAAAGATATGTGAAAAATGTTGTAAAAAATTGATAAAGTCTAGCAATTTAGCAAATTTGTCAGAAATTAGAAGTTTATCAGCGAAACCCGCCATTTTGAACAGAGTTTGATTGCTGCCGCCGTTCAGTGCTTACTCATACTGTATACTCGCTTCTTGCTGGAAGACTGGCTACCCGCTGGACGCTGCGTTCGTGTTATTTTCTGGATTAAACTGATTTCATTTGTGTGTGAAGCTAACCCGTACGTCAACAGCTATACCAGCAGGTCGACGAAATAACTTCCGGTTTCATTTCAGTTGCTTGTGCATAGATCTTACTGTTTCGGCTTTCCTGTCAAATTCTGTCATTGTTTTAAAATTCCCGTAGGCTTTGCCCACTTTTAGTTTTTATCTAATCAACGGTTGAACGGCTCCGGTCCGCGCAATTTCCTTCGCTAACTCAGCATCCACTCCTTACCGGGAGCGAGCTCGGGATTTGTAGGAGGCCAGCATTTGCCGGTTAATCCCCGCGAATCTTCTTTTAGTTAGATAGGCTCGGGATATGGAAAGCAGCAGATATTGTTTGAAGCAGCGCCCATTTCCGGTGGCGACTTCTACCGAAAGTTTAACTTCTTCTACGACTTACAGTTTAGCCACAATAGCGCACGGCCCGGATTTAACCCAGACTCCTACAATGTCGAGTTCCTGCCAGGAGAATTTGGGTGCTGATAGTGGACAAGGAATTTTTACAGCGGCCGAGCTGTTCCACCCACCAGCTGCATTTCCACGGGGAAATTTTATGACTGCTGCGAATGTTGTCACTACTACTGTTACTGCCGATTTTCTGAATTTTCCCACTGTTTCTGCCAACGTCGATTTTCTGCAAAATTTTCAGTGAAATTTTTTTAACCCAGACTCCTACACACATTTGCCATAGTGATAATATTAGCAATAATTGTGCCAGTATCATCAACATCATCATCATCATCATCTCTTTAATAAAACCGACTGACAAAATGCAATCATACATAACATAAAAAAAGACATAAAAATCTGATAAATGTCATAGAATAGAACTTGGTCCAAATGATTACTGTGACTACAAGGTGGAAATTGCTGACTAACAAATGTTTTTGAACAACATTCTGTTTATGTAATTTCTGCTATCAGTCTTGACAGATAATGTGATCTCTGTTTCCTTAGCCATCAGCCAGACACCAGCTTACACTGCAAGGTAACCATGAATACGGGGCTAGTACATTGCACAGTGTGCCTGTTTACCAGGTACATCCCAGCTTTTGCTGGTACTCATTACACTTACCAACAGAGTGATGGCCAGCCTGAGTTGACCCATAGACGTAAAAAAAACATTTTTTGGTTTTTTTTTATAAAAGTATAATAAAAACATGTTTTTATGTTTTTGTATTTTTGAATGTTTTTGATTTTTAAAAATGTTCTTTGTCCTATTTTTATGTTGCATTTTTGTTCTTATACATAAACGTACAAAATTACAAAAATGATACATACTTTCTCTTAGGTTAATTGCTTTTAGGCCCGTTTTCGATCTGTACCGTACATAATAACACTCAGTACATTCTGGTCTTTACTCTTGACAAATCAAATAGTAGGTTTTTATTTTTAACGTGACTGCTTTCGTGCTAATTTCTGCCAAATGTAGTTTAATGTTTTTATGTATGCTTTTTACATGTTTTTATAAAAGTGAAAAAAACGTTTTATGTTTTTTATTTGCAAATTAATGTTTTTAACATCTATGAGTAGACCTAGGCGGCTGGTTACATACTAAGATGGTTTACACACCCGCTGATGGTCACCCATCCAAGTACTAACCAGGCACGGCATTGATTAACTTCGCTTATGCGACCAATGACATAAGCGACCAATGACGTTACCAACTATGCCAAACCTTCACCTCAACGACCATAACAAATGCCCAATACTGGTGAGAAAAAACCGTTTTTTCTCTTCCATCTTAATGTAAAAGCCTGTACAGATAAACGTAACTGAACTGAACTGACATGGTTTAGATTTTGACAAACTGACCAACGCGCAAACAGAAAGAGCCTATAAGTCACTGGTTGTTGCACATGTGTGCATCGCAAATTAGGCCACCAGCGCCGTTAGACGGTGCCTACTGTAATGCATTACTGCTTGCCCACTGGTGACCTCGTCAGAAACTAAACCATGTCAAGTCATTTCAGCTCAGTTCCGTTATGTCACCCTGTATGCACACTGTGTGCCATATAAAACCGTAACATCAAGCAAAACCATGCACTCTACACTGCATCTCAAAAAAAAACATCCCCGACATTCTGGCTGTAACTTGAAAACCAATTATCAGATTTTGATAATTTTTGGCACGAATATTCCCGACACAACCTGACATCAAATGACTATTTAGTTTCCCACCTCACCCAATGTATGCTTCTGCACTACCTAGGGAAAGCAGATCAAGTGAAATATGTATTGAAATAAACAGAAAACCCGAAAAAACATCCCCGACATTATCGATCGCAACTTGAAGAAAAATTAACAGATTTTAATAATTTTTGGCAGAAATATTTCTGACACGACTGGCTATTAAATAAGTGTTTTAGTTTCCACCTCACCCAGCGTCTGCTTTTGCACTACCTGGGGAAAGCAGACCAAGCATAATACATGTTAAAATGAATGAAATAACATCAATAAATTCCATCTATCCTAATCTGTGGGCCGGTCTATTACAAGGTTTGACTGTCATGCAGCAGCGTGTCTACCAGATGAAGTTTTGGAATGTTTGTGAAGTCAAGAAGTGACTGGTACAGTCTAGATTGGTCTGGAGCAGAATTTTATCGATACTGCTGTCAATGAATGGAGAAAGCGTCTCCTTGCCTGTGTTCGCATAGTGGGCCACCACTTCAAGCCATTTTACTAGTCAGTTGAAAAATGTACAATTGGATGAATTGTCAGCCAAAGTGTCAGAAATGTGAACAAAATGTGTTTTTACGCGTTATGTTAATTAAGCAATCATATCGCATTCGATAAAAAGTGATATTTCTCTGGTTGTGTAGAAACAGGTAGTGCAGAAACAAACGTTGGGTGAGGTGGGAAGCTGAACGGTCATTCGATGGCAAGTTGTGTCAGGAATATTTGTACCAAAAATTATCAAAATCTAATAATTGGTTTTTAAGTTACAGTCGAAAATGTCTGGGGTGTTTTTTGAGACACAGTGTACATAGCTGCAATAAAAATGAAACCTGGTTCCTACTACTTTGCAGAATTAATTTTCCCCAACTTTTCCACATAAAAATGAGTGATTTTCCCAGATTAACTTCTATGCATGTGGCACCAATAAACCAACGTTAAGTGTACCAGTCTGCAACAAAATTTGTTAAATTGTAACATACAGAAAAACAAGTATCTGCACATAAAAAATCTCCCAAGTCACAAGGGGAGGTATCTGGACTCTGGAGTGGGACACTGCCCCCTCAAAATGAAATTATTGATATTTTAATGTCAAAACTCTATGATGGTAGTTCCTTTCTCTAAAACCAAAAAAAACAGTTTTTAAAATTTATAATTCCCTTACTTTCCCCAACTATAGGAACCATGAGTAATTAATAATGGCATGCATGACCATAGCAAATGCCTGATAATCTACAAAAATTGCAAGGAAAACCGGTTTTTCCGCTACCTTAACTCAAAAGGTGACACATGCAGTAAAACTGGAACAGAATTAAACCAAATGCTCAAAACAGTAACTATCTACATGTGCAACAAAAGTGGAAAAAAACTGGGCCCAAAACTGTTTAGGCAAAACAACTTATTCAGAGATGTACACATTACTGTTTTCAGCTTTAGGCTAAAATATACTTGCCGTCACAGGCAATCTTGTTCCAGTCTTACCATACATGCACGCTCCACTTCATAACCAAGGTTGAAACGAATAACCAAAAATCCAAAAATGTAAAATAACGTGCTAAAAATCAGCCCCAAATTTAATCCAATTTTGTTTTCTTGTTCCATTAATAATGGAATACCTTATTATGGCTAAGTTTGATGTTTAAAAAAGCCCAAACCCCGAATGAATTAGGCTTCTTAAAAAGTATTTTTGCAACCCTGATTATAATGTTTTACCCTACAACGAAACTAGCCGATCTGCCATAAAATGTTCCGATCATTTCAGGTAAATTTTGCAAAGTTTGCAAAATAAAATAAAACACTGGGTGACGTAAAGTTTTGCAAAGACTTTCATCAAAGACTAAAGACTCAAGACCGAAATCTGACGCACTTGGCTTGGAATTTCCAAACTTTGCTCCGAGACTTTGCTTCGAAGTCTCCGCGAAATTTGACCTCACCCTCTGTACTCATACAAAGCCACAAAAATGTCAAAAAACTTTGGTCCTCAAAATGGCCGACTGTAAAAAAACGGCTGTATTTCTTTTTCACACGCATTAAGATGAAAGTAGGCTAAAATAAAATCAGAACGGCTGACCTTTAACCGGCAGCAATATGTAGAATGTCCATCAGCATTAACATAACCAGCTGACCATCAATCGATATAAGCAGTTCCATCAACGTCCACTGATATGACAGGATGATTCGAGATCAGCATCATCAGCCAGACAAAGATACCAAACACTGGCCTGCATACACATACTGTGTGTTAATAAGAGAAAAACTAAAAATTTGGCACCGGGTCCAACGTGTGGCAACCCGGTGCAGTAAGTTCAACTGGTGGTGCCACCTAGCGAATGAAAATACACTACTTATCATTTCTGCCCATATTATAGTCCCAAAAGCCTACTAATAGTTGACGAAAAATAAATATAATCCGTCAAAAACCCCAGAACAGATCTGGCTGAAATTTGGCTGCAATTCTTACCACGCAAGGGTCGTCTTTCCTCCTGATTTTGGTGTTGGTCCGTTGCTTGGTTTCTGTAACTTTCTGAAGAGAAAAATCAGTTTACTCATAAATGGTAGGCCATGATGAGCCGCTGAATTTTGCAAATTGCCCGGCCCATGGAATATGACAAAATTTCTGATGGAAAACTGTAGGCCCTATTGATGAGTGCTAGATGAATGCTTGCAATATCAGACATGTTGGAAACTGCAAACATTCATGCAGTCAGCTTGACGAGTGCTCCATCACACTGGCTCATCAAGCCACTTTCAAGCCAGCTTCATCACGTAAATGACTTTACGGTCTTTAAGGCATGCGCAGAGCGATGTAACTAAACTGAACTGGACTGGACTGGACTGACATGGTTTAGTTTTTGACAAACTGACCAATGGACAAGCAGGGCGAGACCATTGGTCATTGGCTGACGCATACGTGAGCGTAGTCACGTAGGCACAGAGTGTAATGCATTACTGCTTCCTTACTGGTCAGTTTGTCAAAAACTAAACCATGCCAGTTCAGTTCAATTGCATCACTCTGTATACATTTCAATCAGTCGCTCCTTTGTGTGTCTAAAAGATTTACCATATACAAGCCCAGCTTGTACATGCAGCTAGGATACAATACACTGAACTGTGAAACACCAGCTAGTGGCCAGTCAGCCTCTAGACAATAGGATACAAAGCACATCCACCACAGCCGTGTACCACAGACATGTATATGTGACAAAAAAGCAAATTTTGCCCACCCCCTCTCATTTACTGTTCTCATTCGGGGTGACCCCCTTCGAATATATGGAAAAGCTTTACTGTTCCTGAAACTAGAATCTTCCAGGCAGCTGACTGTGAAGATTTGGTGATCCTAGCTTGGACCGTTTTTGCCTGAAACACCTGTGTGACAGACAGACAGACGTACAGACGGACGGAGAGAATTGCGATGGCTAAGACGAGCTGAAAGCAGTAGCTGCTTTCGCACGCAAAAACCTAATAACACAAAAAAACTTGAAACCCCCCAAAAACACAAATAATACACCGGGCTGCGCTTACAAAATGGTTTCTGCAACCGAATATCTGAGACTAATAACAATTTAACTTTAAGTAGCTGTTCACTGATTGAGTACTCTAGTACTTGTTCTCAACAAGTACAAGTTTTTGAATAATAAAAATTGCTGCAAAGGCACAGCCCTAAACCAGACTGGAGTCTGTTGTATATATGTCAGCACAGGCAAGCACTGGCAGCCACAGTAAACAGACAAGTGTCACAAGTGCTGGGCAAAGGCCAGACCCGTGAACATCAAATCTCTGAATATTGAACCACATTACCCTCTGATAACAACCTACCAGATGCTGACTATTAAATGCTCCAATGTCCACAGTATGTCCTCTGGTGAGTTAGTGAGGAGTGATGGGGGATTTTGGACAAAGACTGCTTTGAACTATGGTAACCATCAACCAAGGAGTGCTGCAGAAACAGTACAGAGAGTAAAGGTGTGTATGCACACGGAGGGATGTAACCAATGGGCAAGCAGTGATGAATTACAGTAGGCACCTTCTATTGGCGTATTTGGCCTAGATGATTAGGTCATCCTGCTTGCCCATTGTTCGGTATGTCAAAACAAAAAATTAACTGTCAGTTAGATTCAGTTGTTCTCTATGACATACGTGCCTTTAAAGCATGCTAATTATCAACCAAAACAGTGTAGCAGAAACACGTTTTTGCTGGGAAAAGAAAAAAACCAACCCTAGAGTGAGTAGTAATTTCATAAAATGCTGGTGACAGCCAAATTCTGCAATAAATACTGTTTTGGTAATTCCAAAATCGTCAAGAACGAGTTAAAACATTTACCGGACTGGTCTCTGCAGTTTGACATTTGACAGTTCAGGAGCTAGTTCATCTGTTTTCTATCACGAAGCTCTTCGGACCTGCCATGAAGCTCAAGATGGTGTCTGGCCATCTCCCAAATGCAGGCGTGCTCGAGGTTGACCTCCCACCATCTAGATTCATCAAACCTGCCGGAATATGAGAATACCAGTGACTGATGCTCCGGAACTGGCAGAAGATCGTTTTGGCGACAAATCGCAACAACTGAATGCTAAGGCCAAACTCTTCACATCACGACAATAACGATGATGCTTCATATTCGAATTTATCAGCAGGTGACTCGGGAAATACTTCTGCAGACTGACTGACGAAGAACTGAGTGACTGACGTAGTTAGTATTAGCAAGTTCTGGTCTATCACGTACAGTCTGAAAAATAACACCTGCAGCGGGCAGCAACAATCAGCCACTCAATTACCGACGATCAATATAAATATATTGGGTGAAGCGAGTTTACAGGAGCAAATATTTGCCCGATGAAGAAGGCCATTGTGTGAAAGCTCATCACCATTTTTGGTGCATTGAACCAGCAAGGACTGCATCCAATTAGGCTCGTATACAACCTAAGTCAGCCGACTGGCCAGCTCTATTTAACAGGTCCAGCACTTTTAACTGAATGGTCCAGTATACCAGCAGTCCTGGTAACAGCGCCTACAGTTATGCCCACTCGCCATTTCTAAGCAGCATGTCTGTACCTATCTGCAACCATTTTCACACTATACGAGCCAACAGCGGCAAAATAACGTCTTTTTAGAGGGATACCCGTCTTTGGCACAAAATTTTGCCATGAAAAATTAGACGTTGAGGCAGCCCATGGTGAAGATTTCGTAATCCTAGCTTGCACCGTTTTGACACAATACAGCAGTGTGACGGATGAACAGACGCCCAGGCCATAACGTGCGAAGCGAATTACAGAACTTTCGTTCCCACGTACTTTCGCTCCCAGGAGTGAAAGTTCCATAGGTGAAACTTTCGTTCCCTGGAACTTTCGCCCCCAAACAAGAATCACTTTTATTTACATGATCAGCTAGTGGTATTTCCACATAAGGCCTATTATTTCTTTCTTGGTTTATTATGCAATGAATCACTGTAAATAAAATTAGGCCAACTCCCCGTAATTATGGAATAGGATATGACCTGTAATTTATTTAAATACAATAACACACACCACCATTTGTCAAGAACGCATGAATGCTAAAGAGCTGCGTGAACGGTTTTCTCACAACCCAGAACGTGGCGTTCAAGTACCATCGTCTGGCCTGGCTCAGAAGATCTAGCTGGTGATCAGTGGCCATGATGATGTGGCGCCGGTCATTAACAATGACGTCCACCTTGACAAAGTCTTCGTGCGGTTAATTATTCCTTTGATACTTGGCAACCCATGACTAGAAGCTGGCCCATTAAGGGCCAAACAATAGGCAAGGGAAACAATGCGGTTGTAAGATGCACAGCGTGGTGGTGGACCGTGGAGAATTATCAGCCGGCGCCGCGTGCAGGCCTTCTTTGATTCCTGCTGCTTTGATCCTTGCTCACTGCAGGATTGCCGTGAGGCTGTGGAGAAAGCAAACGTAGAGGGAAATATGTAAAAAGTCCGTATGTCTAGTGGTTGGCGTGCATTGTAGCCTAAAAATGATAACTCGAACAGTAAATCAATCTCTCAGTACATTGTTTATTACGCAAATAGCAGCACAAACATAGAAAGCACTCGGAGAGCGCAGGTACCTCCGCCAAGGCAAAGCTATTCGCCAGGTGGCGTCACCATTTTCGCTTTGCCAGCGGTTTACGTATGCCCCCTTTAACGCAATGGTAACGAAAATTTCAAAGTGATCCAGAATCCAGGATTCCTGCCAGATCACCCCTTAAATTGAATCACTGGTAGTTTGTGCCATGCCCGACATACCCTCAAAATTTCAGAAAGATCCATCGATAGAGTTATCTTGCTCACACACAGACAAACAAAAACCGGCAAAAACATTACCTCCTTGGCGGACTATGACATGACATCACATACTTTTACCACTATAACAACATCATAAGTAAATAACCAAAAAATACGGGGAGCGAAAGTTCCTGGGAGCGAAAGTTCCATAGGTGTAACTTTCGCTCCCGGGAGCGAAAGTACGTGTGAACGAAAGTTCCTGTTACCCGCGAAGCATTCTGCTATCGCGCGTAAAAAAGCACTTGTAAAAATTTTGCCACTGTTCAAAACCAAAGCACAAAAGCAGTAAAAGTAAATCAGGCGACTATGTGCACTGATTTTGCGGTAAACATGCAGTTTAGCGGCCTAAACAAAATACACAGTCAACTTACTGCCTATACGGGCCAAAGCGTGCATGCGGTCAGTTAACCCTAACCCTAATCCACGTGTGATATATTAGCGTTGATTGCAGCGTTCGAAGGCAGCGTTGATGTAGCGTCAATAGCAAACAGAAAGTGGCATTAACGCTATAGCGTTTAAACGCTAGCGAATTGATGTAGCGTTGACGAGCGCATGGAACAAGAGATTCAGTGACCTCGTGTACATAGAGAAAGTGGCATTAACGCTATAGACGCTGTAGCGTTTAAATGCTAGCGTTGATTATAGATGCTATAGCGTTTAAACGCTAGCGAATTGATGTAGCGTTGACGAGCGCATGAAACAAAAGATTCAGTGACCTCGTGTAGCTGGTCAGGAGGTCAGGGGGGCGAAGCCACCCTGAAGCTGAAGCACTTTTGGTTTTTAGACGTTCAATGGAAGCCGCAAATTTACCCACTTTTGTAAACTTCAGAAACGCAAAAAAATCAAATATTTGTGTTATAGTTGCAAAAAAATCATGAGTGGCCATGAAATTGGGGGGGCTAAAACAAAACTTGGGGAAGGATACCTGTGCCCCCCGGCCTGGGCCTAAAACCGCCACTGGCCACAGTACATCCGTGATGGACAGACGGATAGACGGATGACAACCCACATGTGACAACAGCTCGACCATTACTAAAG
>Ga0209367_1013820_pt1 | contig 10336 bp, 7 predicted proteins | sample WorMetLIZISLAND2_FD_187412 | JGI IMG/M metagenome (GOLD analysis project Ga0209367, IMG submission 187412) | Marine gutless worms symbiont microbial communities from Max Planck institute for Marine Microbiology, Germany - Olavius geniculatus... ...
GTGTGGGACAACCCTGCAGGAGTTAAGCCACGCTGCCCTAGATAGGCAGCGGTGGGCAGCGATAGTAAGAATGGCGTCAGACACCAACGGGCATTGAGCCCACGGTTGTCGATGATGATGATGATGACATCACGGTGCAAAATATCGATCGGCTGAGTGACCTCTGACATTATGTGACGAAAAAAATAAACAGCATGACTGCATGGTAGACCTAGTGCGAGTGCAAGTGTGGAAGCCGGGCTGGTTGGCACTGGCATGATGCTTGCCACACACATAGCTGACAGGACAGCTGCCAGAGCTCTAGAGCGACCCACACACACTGCAATGGGGTGAAAAAGCGGGGGAGAGTGGGAAGCAGAGATGACTATGTTATCTTTGGCTCGCACGTGTTGATCGAATCGACAAAGAGATTGGCTCATGCTACACAGCTAAACTGCTAGCTGCGAAATGCGAATGCGCCTGCTGCTGCTGCTCCTGCTGCTGCTGATGATGATGATGTGTGGCTTGCAGCGTGACTAAGTGACCGTCCGCCCAAACTTCCTCCAGTCAACAGGTTTTCTTTTTTGCATTTTGCATATAACACTTTAGCTGCAAGCACGCATTCCATCCATCCAATTCGGTTGGACAGACTGCAAAAAGAGAGATAAACAGACAGACTGGATCTGCAGTGTCTGAGTAAAAAAGAGTGACTGCATAGCACCAGTGCGTGACAGTCAATATGAGAGGAAAATGAAGATGCTTAGCGCACAACCCCTTAAAATCATAAATTTTTTCATGGGCACAGTTTTTTTGTAGCAAGTTGCAACTGCTGCTCTACATAAAACTTATTTCTAATAACATTTTTTTACCAACAGTATTGCTATAGGTCTATCAGGAAGTGCTGATGTTGATGTTTGTAGGTGAGCAGCAACTGGTATGATGAACATTAAGTCCTTGGTCTATAGCAGATCATCACCGCTTAAGCTATTTCCACACACACAGCAACAGACTTTATCAAAAAACTGTATCAAATCTCAGGTTTACAGCAGAATGCCCACAGAGTCGTCACTTCTGGAAGGAACGTCATTTGAAGCCCAGTTCAGAAGTGTTTCTAGTAAGTTGCAAACAGTGTTATCTGGTTGTCATCTAGCAGTAGTGCTTTAATTCTTTCCATATGGTGATGACACACATGAAGCTTGTGCAGATCGGTTTGCTTAAGCCCAAATTCCATTACGCCGACTTTCACTGAAACTTCATCGTGGGGAAAGTTGCGGACACAAACCATCTTGACATGTTAAGATGTTTGCAACAAAGTCTGTGTCAAGTCCACGACAAACCCGTTTGTGTCGCTGTAATGGAATTTAGTCCATTACGATGCATGAGGAAAGTCGGCGACACAAATCAGTCGGCGACATGATTTTTGTCGCAGACTTTATGATTTGTGTTTGCGACAAAGTCTGCGACTTTGTCGCAAAGTTGGCGTAATAGAATTTGGGCTTTATTGACCGCTAAGAAAATGGATATCGATTATTGCTGACAAGCAATTTGTTAATGAATCAAAAAAGTCAAGATTAGGGCAGTGAATACAGATAACACGGAGACCACACATAGTTGCAGTCATTTTGATGCAAAAGTCTAAGAATGCGTGTTCTACGTTTCTGTTGCTAACAGTGTTAGTGTATATTCAGATTTTTTTTCTGCTGGGCTCTGAGCGATATGTTTTGTGCAACAGTCTGCATTATGACTGTCTAAGGTCGTTTGATTTTGGTACCACTTGAAAGCCAGTATGCAACTTGCTGTTAGTAAACAGCAGCATTTATCAATATGGAACTTGTTTTGCCTTTTTTATGATTATTGCGCATTATCTGCTAAACGCTTCAACTCCATCTCTTTTCTGGCCTAAATTTGGGTGATAGCCAGTTGGATAGGAGAACAACTTTTGGTGGCAATACCACACTTTGCGGTACTAGTTGTGGAAATGCCTAAGAAGTGATTTATGTGTAAAACATTTTTGTCATTTTTAGCCTAGTGCTGGGAAGTTGACAGCTCCAAAACATTTGTCCATATGCTTTGGACTTGGTTAAATGCAGAATAAAAGAGAAACAAAGCATCTGCACAGTGTTTTTTGCAAATGGGTTTGTTTTAAATGTTACTGTATCGTCGATGCAGTGGGCACGTGGTACTGAACATTTAGGAGGAATGAACGACATGCCTAAAGAACTTCGTGCAATCAACATGGATGAAGGTCAGGAGCAACAGAATGACAGTACTGGCGGCCTTGGCAACATGCCTGAGTTGACACTTCTACTTGAGGATGATGATGTCGTCAAAAAGTTTAGCGTAAGTCATCCGTCACAGTCAAATGAATATGACTATAATAATAGCCATTGATAGCATTAACGGTACTGTCGTCAGGGCACTGTTTTTTCATCCAGTTCATCTGATGAATGTAACATGAGTGTTGGGTGGCCATTGATTTTTTTATCAGGTTGATTGGCTGGAGCCACAGAGCCACCTAAACTGGCTGCTATACAGAGTACATTTACGGTTACTGTTTATTGCTACTTAGCTAGGAAACTGGTACTCATTGTACAATTTGACATAAGGTAGAAGGAAGGATGGGTCAGCCTGGGTAGTTGGTTAAATAACAATTTTTTTAACTCCCTGCAGACGGTCGTACATCCAGGTACTAACTGGGCCTGTTGCAGAGTTAACATGCGTTAACAATACACTCAGGGCTTTTTGGCCACTTGAAAAGCATATTGTCACTTCTTTCAAGAGATAGTTACAAAACAATACGTCTAATACACAATATTACATCTGCAATCACGCTTCAACATTTTCATACTGGCACTTATATTTTTCCTCTTGAGCACATCGCACCGGGTACAGGGCACTGGTCCAACAGGCACTGTTCTGACAGGCACTGTTCCGACAGGCAGTATTCCGACAGGCAACTACTAGAGGTGAGATCACAGGCGTGATTACAGACTGAAACAATGGAAAGGGGGAGTTAAGACCGGGGGAAAGAATGTCCTTGGGGGAGTAGTGATCGAGGGGAAGAATGACCGGGGGGAATCGTGACTGGGGGGAAGAATGTCCGGACACCTTCAAGGTTGACGCGTGCATCAACATACGACAAACCCTATATACACGTCGACTCAGACATACAGTGAGTGGCCAAAAGTGAGTAGTCATGCCAAAAAATAACATCATGTCTGAAAGTAAAGTGCATCCTGGATTTCTTACGATAACTTTATCAATTGTTGGTCAATTTTTGGGTCGACCATATAGGTCGCGCCCTATGCCAAAACAAATTCTGTCATCTATCTGTCCTCTGTCGTGACACGCGTGCATTGTGCACAAACGGCTGAACCCATCGGGGCGAATTTTGGCATGAGTGTTGCCCCAGACAAAAACAGCACCGCATTAAAATTTGGTGATGATCGGTTCAGGGGATGGGGTACAGTGCCCCCAAATGACCTCGCCAAATGGTTAAATTCACGCTTTTTCATGCACTGTGGCCAAACGCGTAATTCGTTTGCGACGATTTTCGGCAGAATGTTGATCCCGACGAGGACAACTGTACTATCCAAGCATATCCCAAATTGGGGAAGCTGCTACCAGTCAAATTTTGCACGGCAAATTTCGGCCGCCATATTGGTATCCGGATAATTATGCGGAAAATTTAACAGTTGGTAAACGGGTATCTGGATAGTAAATTATCCATTTTGAACATCACTAGTTTGGAGTTGGCAACACTGGCGGAAATAACGACATCGATTTACGTGGCCAATTTACAATTTCCTGGGTTTTACTTATCATTTTACATTTTACTGAAGTAGCGGATGGATTTAGTCAAAACAAAAAAGTCTCGGCATATTGGTAGCGAAGCAAAAAATGTAAACATCTGTTTATAAACAAGAATCAAAACTTGATAATTAAATAATCGCGTAGGTGGGATAGTGCTATACTGGAATACTGTTTGTCGGAACAGTGCCTGTCGGAACAGTGCAGACCTCCCCATCGCACCAGCAACAATTTAACCATAGTATACACTAGTACTTAAGGTTCAAGCGTAGCTGTATGTGTGGTATGTACGTTGCAGGATCCTCCTACTGCCAACCTGCTGAGAGAGATCAGCATGGACCCATCTTTGATAGAGAAATACCGAACAACGCCGGAAATAAAGTACATGCTAGATAAGATTGAAGGTTGCCGGGCAAGGCTGCGTGCAAAGGGACTAATGCCAACCGAACCTAATCCCGCACCGACTCAGCTCAATATGACCAATCAGTAGACAGTGTTTGATTTGTCCATGCTGCTTGATTGCTTGATTGGCAGCAGATGCGGGATATATATACAGTAGTACATGTTTGCAATCGTTACAGTTGTTGCAATGAGAAAATCAAGTTTGGATGGTTTTCAGTGTTCACAAATATTGAAAAAAACTCACTAAAAATGTACAGAATTTGTTGGATTATTTAGTTAAAATTTTGTTTACTAAAACAAAGTTGCAATTTTGGTTTCAATTATTTTTTAGCTGAAAACTTAAACAAACACATGGCAGTTAATTTGCTATTTTATGAAAGAATTGGGTAAAGTTGGTATTGTAATGTTATCTGTGTACACTGTTATTCGTGCATTGCTTGAAAGCCATGTTTACGTCAATTACAGGGTGGGCCATAAAAAACGTGGCACTTTACTTTTGTCGATGTCTTTGCCAGTTAATGTCCAATTTTCAAAATTCTTTCACTGTCACACTCTGTGGACAATTTGCAATAATGTGATTATTGTATGTGTCTCCACACCGTAAATGCCTTGTGAAATATGAATGAAATAGGCATGTGTAACGATAATGACAAACATTTTGGTAAAATTGAAAAAAACACTTCAAATCAACATTGCGGTAATGGTCTGTATAACACTAGACTGTGTGGGTCTAACATGGTCTAGTGTTCTACAGATCATTCATTGCAATGTTGGTCTGAAGTGTTTTTTTTATTTATTTAAATGTTTGTTATTATCATAAGGTTTTTTTCACATTTATGTTTTACAAAATAGTGTAAAGACACATTTACAGTGAAAAAATTTTAAAAATTGGTCAATAACTGTAATAAGTGTAGGTTGACATTAGCTACCATAGGAATAGCTTTACTTCCTTACATTATCATTTTTGTACAAGTATAAACCCCTATTTCATTCCTTTCTGTTGATTAAAATTTCACAATTACTGTCTTTATTTTTCAAGAAATTTTGCAACGTGACGGCCGCAGTGTTTAAAGTGCCATCTTACGGCCGGCCGTCTTACGGTTCTAATAGGCTGCATTATGGGTCTTCCTCATTTGCCTGTCTGTTGTGTAAAGAAACTTATAAAGAACAAGAGAAGCCCAGCTAATGCAAAGGGGAATGAGCAACAGTGGTGCATGTTTGAAGGCCCACTGCAAACAAAATCCCAGCATTGACTTTGACATGATGATTATGAAGGCTAGTATCAGTAGTGTTTCATTTTCACTCACCAGAAGGCGAAACCGATCTTGCACAGCCAGTAGCAGTAAAATAATGACTTTTTAGGGGGAACCCAATTACCTCTCTTTGACGCTCTTGTGCGCAGGCCACCTTGAACCTATGGGGTCGAGACTTGGACCGTTTAAATCGATGTTTAATGTTGAAAATTTCATGTGCAGGTGGTACTGGTCTGTCTGTAGTGATTTTCAGCATAGTTTGCTTTTAAAATGTGTGTCGCAGCCCAAAATTGCTAAAAATCGATAAAAACTCCTATTTTGGTGTTCAAGATCATCCAAGGTCATTGATTTTGGTGCCAGTTGAAAGCTAGTGTACAACTTCTTATTAGTGATTAATAGTAACCTAGGCCTTATCTCGCACCATTTTTGAGATATAGCAACTTATTGGCTAAAATCACAAATTTTCATCCCCCCATTTCATTTAGCGCTCTTGCTCGGGGTGATCCCTTTCAAATTTATGGAAAAGCTTTACAGATCCAGAAACTAGAGTCCTCTAGGCAGCAGATAGTGAAGATTTGGTGTTCCTAGCTTCATCGTTTTTGACTGATCCACATATGTGACAGACAGACGGATAAACGGACAGACAGAATTGCGGTGGATAAGATGCGCTATAGCAGTTCCTTTTGTTGCGCGGTAAAAAGTGGAAATTTTCCAGGGCTGGAATAAATTTTTTGCCTAGAAAATTTTAAGATCAGAGCTATCTCAAATGGCCAGCATTATGGTTCACAGAACACCAGGCGCAGTGCACTAGGCTGATACAGTGGTGTGTGGTGGGCACTGGACACACGGCTGCATACGTGTTGGCACATGGTGTGGTGAAATTTTTTTTAGCAGTTTTGGCTATGCCTGTGTGCCCACGATATGGATAAGAAGTCAGATAATTCAGCTTTCTGAGATGTCAAATTGAGCGTTCTGTTTGTGGTGACTGATTGTATACTCTACTTGACTACAACTGTACTTGACTCGTGCCTTGCTTTGTCAGTTCTTCAGCTCGTGATATAGTTCTAACATCTATACTAGACTGCACGTGGTTTACTGCACATGTGTTTTTACTGTATGTAAGAAGTAAGGCATATGTTTCCAACCTAATTCGTGATTACATGGAGTGTGACTGATAGATGCTCGGTTATATGTGCTGGCATTGTATGTGTTGATTATGCACTAATAATTTTAAGCCGGAGTTTAGTAGAGGGTTATGTATATAACGGTAATGTGGTGTAGACTTGACTTGTAGTCCGGAAGTTTATTTTTCATTCTCATGTATTATGCAGCCATCCACTGCAGCCGTATTTTGGGTCTTGTCTGTCTCATACTGTCTTTTAACTCCAGAGCAAAAATGGTGCGGGTAATAATAATAATAATAATACACAATCATGTATTATTACGTGCGAAAGCAGCTCTGTTTTCAGCGCGTCTTAGCCATCGCAGTTCTGTCCGTCCTTCTGTCTGTCTGTCTCTCCGTCTGTTTGTCCGACCGTCACACGGGTGGAATGAGATAGGGCATAGGTTAAACCTTGGCGCCACGCTACTATCGTTTGTGATCCAGATAGAGAATTTGGTATTTGTATATTAACTTAGCGTGAACACCCCAATTTTCAGCTATAACTACTAAACCGGAAATGCTACAGGCTTTCGTGTGTCTCGTGAGCCTTAGCTCAAATTTCTTGTTATTTGTAAAGCGCCATATGGCTGCAGCTTCAGGAGTGCTGACGACAGGTGTCGTGTTACTGTAGATAGTCTTGCCTAAAGAGACAATTTTTGAGATTAGCTTCAGAGGATGAGAGAGAGGTACAGTAGATTGAGTTAGAGAGGTATTTAGGTAGTTTCAGAGAGAAGGCGCGGTGCATTGATAAGCATGTTTCAAAAAGTTACCGGGTAGTTCTAACAAACGGAATGTTAAGTAACGCGGTGTCAGAGGAGCGCAAAGTTCACTCACAGTTCCAAATCAGAATCAGAAACGTTTCCCAAAGCAGGTGTAGTTGGTATGCTAGTTTTTTTGCTGGAAAAATCATGTTCAAATCAAAAATCAATGTTCATCAGGCGTAAAAGACATCCAGAAAATGCTGCATATCTTGCATAAATGTTTGTCTATGACTGGCAAATTATGCGCTGGTTGTGTACACACTAGTCGCAGTGCTGTGGGCGCATACAACGGTTGGCAGTAAGATGGATGGCCGCATAAATGTTGACATGTCGACATCTGTACTTGTTTTTATTTGGATTTTGCTTTTGGTCATTTGAGTGTATGTTTGTCTGTCTCATACATAATGGAAACTCAGTGTTGGTGGCCCATATGTGTACTTTTGTGTCACTGTTAGTGGCGTAGCCAGAAATGTGAATTGTGGGGCCTCTATCCTTTCCTTCTTTGCCTCTTTTTTCATTTGTTCTTCTTCTCCTTTCTTCACCCTTGTCCTCTCTCGCTTTAGAAGTAGAAGTTATAACCCATAAAATCCAATTAGGAGTTCTGGGAGAGCGCTATGAGCTTCCGCAGTGGCGTCTGCAGTGGAGCTGCAGCTGAAATTGAATTTGGTGCATGTTCAAAACGTGAGATCTGGTGGCAGCAATTTTAATTATTTTTCTGAGAATCAGCTGACGAAATTTAGTGCAGTTTAAACGTGTGCTTGTTTTGACTGGAGGATTGGTGGGGGGGGGCCTTCTACGCTACTGCTCTGTATTAGCTGGCTAACAAGCTTTTGTCACTCGAAATTGTGATGTGTGTACTGCTGGCAGCTTTTTGATACAGTGAATGGTGCTACTAATGTTTTGTAATATAGTGACACATTTTAGTGTTGAATTTTTAGCCGACCGTACTTTAGTAACGGTAGAGCCGACGTCATGTTGATGTCCGTCCGTCTGTCACGGATGTAGGGCCTACTGTTTCTAGGCGGTGCATGATAGGGCCTAGGTTGTTATTGATCACTAATAGGAAGTCGCATACTGGCTTTCAAATGAGATGTAAATCATTGACCTTGGATGACCTTGAAGGGTAATAACACACTATGGTATGCCAATCGTGCGGCTATAAATGGCCATATCTTGGAAAAGGTGAGAGATAGTTCCAAGGTTACTATTAAATTAATCACTAATAGGAAGTGGCATACGCCCTTTCAGATTACACGAATATCATTGACCTTGTTTGACCTTGAAGGGTCATAATGCACTATGGTGTGCTAACTGTGCTGTATTGTGGCTAAATGGTAAGTCATAGAGGGTCAGCGATTGTACCATCGGATAGGGCGCTGGCGACTTCCTATAGGCTGTCACCAGTAACCATGTCTCGATCTGCAGCGGTTTGGCCGCAATTTTGAATGGGATATTTCAAGCTATAAGCGGCCGTATCTCGTAGGCGGTCAGAGATATGACCGTGGTAACTTTTAATCACTGGTAGGAAGTGTCATACGCTCTGTCAGATTAGATGGAAATCATTGACCTTGAATGACCTTGAAAGTCAGTGCAACAGGAACTGTATAGGCTGTAGCGTGTCTTCCCGAGCAAAGCGTTTTTATTGTGAGAAATATGTGCAAAAGCTGCGTCCGATATTTTCCTTGTTTATTTACTCTGTAGCTATTTATATCGCCTGGTAAAATGACCATGTGCGATGTCTGTTATACCAGCATTCATTGTGGCTTACGAGACAGCGTACTGTTACTATAGCGTGCATGGAACTGTCACCTCTGACAAATCGCTTTCTCTCCATGACTGGAAGTCGGACGCTGGGCTTCGAACGTAGGTGGTATGGTCGGCTTTTCCTAGCTGGGCTTCTTGTTAAGGCAAACTTGTAACGTTATGTTGAGTTTTCCACTGAAATAATAACTGTGAATATTGGCTAATGTAAAATCTGGATTAGGTTTTGATCAAAGTTGCTAAATTTATCGATTTTATTTTTGGATGACCCTGTAGAATTTAGCACATGTTGATGTGAATATCCAGTCTTCCAGGTGAATGTGATGACAATGACAGTTACATATTATGATTGACACGTCACTGTACTAATGATGTGTTGTAGTGTATATAATACTGACGTTATTTTATGACTTGTTTACGTATATAACTCGCATTATACAGTTCACTCCACCCCAGATTGAGACCTATACAGTCCACTTGCTATACTTAGCTGTCATTCCAAAATTAGCAGAAAAAAGAGTGAAGGATTATTATTGACTAATGGTGAAAATGGTGAGATTTAAGTTATGAAATGGCACTCTGAAATTAATGAAGTGTGTCGAACATACATGCAGAAGATTTGATAGATCATCGTTGGTAAAATATTGTAGGAAGTTGGGGCAAAGTGTGACTGGTGGGAAATGGAAGGCTACTGACAGTGCAGTTATAGAAGTGACACTTAATGAAGAAACTGAAGCGACTGGAAGTACGTTGGATCGCTGGCGTAAATACAGGGTGTTCCAAAAAAACGGATACCCAGTTTTATTTTTGGAATAACTTTGGTAATTCGGCACCGATTTTGACCATTCTTTCACTGTTACAAGCAGAAATTTATGGTGCGTAAACGTGAAGTTCTTCCACCCACCGCACCTTTATTGTGTGACCACATTACCTAGCAAAACAGTTTCGCACTATATTGCAAGAGTACGTCTTGCTCGGTCGACGTCTAAGCTGCAACTGAACTGAGTCGTATGCGTGTCCACTGAAGTACTTTAACGACTCGTGTGCCGAATTTGCATTTTAAAGTGTGCCCAATGTATCAAAAAAATGTGCCGTTTGACGGGTGCTAAGTGAAAGACTGGACCCATGAAAATATATCCCCACCATGAGAAAGTATCCCACGGGGTTCGGCGGCAGCCGCAGGGGGGAGGGTCGGCGGCAGAAGAGGG
>Ga0209367_1013821_pt1 | contig 10336 bp, 8 predicted proteins | sample WorMetLIZISLAND2_FD_187412 | JGI IMG/M metagenome (GOLD analysis project Ga0209367, IMG submission 187412) | Marine gutless worms symbiont microbial communities from Max Planck institute for Marine Microbiology, Germany - Olavius geniculatus... ...
TGAGTCCGAGATCGTCGCTATTTGCACAATACACAAGTATACGTTGATGCGTTGATGTGAGTTTTATAAAATACAAAATGTTGTAATTTTCTGGCTGTTTTAAAATTCGTAAAAATGCGTAAATTTTAAAATTCGTTGACCGTTTTAAAATGAGTAAAAATTCGCGAATTTTACAAATTTTTTAAAATTCGTAAAATGCGCATTCTTGGTCTATGACGACAACAATGACGAGGGTATATAGGCCTAGGCCTATGCGACATAATTGTTGACGAACTGTGAAGACTGAAAGAAGCAAGCAAAATAAAGATATTTGGGTGTTTCTGAAGTTAATAAAGAATCCATCGGAACGACTGAGGTTATTGATTTGTTGTACAACAATAGCAGCTTACACCACAAGAAGAAAAAACCATGTAAGCAATAGACAATTGCATAATGCAGCAAGAAATCCAGTCAAGGTCGCTCTATTGTGTGAAATTGCATGTTGTCGCAAAGCGCAGGCTTTGACCATTGATGTGGCTTCAAGATAATGAAAGCCGCTAATGACGTTTTGCCGTGCGGACAGTCCACGCGACTCCGCGAATGTGATGGACTGCGTAGGCCTACAGATAAACAGACAAATAAATTGATGTTGGGTTACTGCCGCCGTATATGCGGCGGTTGTCTTATTACCGCGCTGTTACGACCATGGAGCTAAAAGCTGCTGTCGCAATAAAGTCTGCCTCAGCAACTTCACGTATAGGCTTATAGGCGTAGCAAGATAGCAACCGCGCCATAGGTCTCAGGTCACACGGAATGCAAATATTTTGCATAGGTAGAATCATACTACACTGTCTCAAAAAAACGTACCTCTTTGTGATTGTCCATATCTTCGCCAAATATTAACGAATTTTTAATTTTTTTTCATTGGCACACTCTGCTGACAATTATTATCAATAGTGCGGTTATTAAATATCCCACCACACCTCAACTGCGTCGCTACATTACCATGTAAAACGTAAATTGTCAAAAATCATTAAAATCACGGTAAGACATATGCAAAATATTATTTCCTGAAACAATTTTCTACTAATTTTTATGAAAACAGTAAAACGCGTTTAGTTATAGATACATTTTCTGTGTCTGTGAACAAAAGCAGACAAAATTGTTGTAAATAATAATTTTTAATGCAGCAACGATACACTGGCAATGTAACATGCCATTTAGCAATGAAGTCATTTAGAACTTATACCAGTTTAAAAAAATACAGTTCGCAGAGAATTTATGCGGAATATTTGAAGATAAACAGCAAAAGAGACGGGCTGGACACGTTAATAAAATATTTAAAAAATTGGAAGCGACAGATTGAAGCATGCAGCTCTAAACCGAACATGACCACTGTGGATAAACTGGTACGCCTACTACACCAAAAAGGTCAGAAACAAATAAATCATTTAACACATCAAACATACACAAAGACATATCTAATACAATGTAGCATCATACAGATCATTCATCGCGTTTTTGTTTTGAAGTGTCTTTCATTGTCTAACATGGTTTTTGCCTATTACCGTTAGTTTTACAACTTTTTCTTGCATTTATATTTTACAAGGTAATGTAACTACATAGTTAAGATGTGATGGGATATTCAGTAGTCAGTTTATTACCAATTGTCCAGTGAGTGTGCCAGTGAAAAAGTTTATGGACAATCAAAAAGTTGGACGTTTTTTGAGATACAGTGTCCTAATACTAGAATGTAACCTACAACAAATAATCAGCAGCAGTGACGCGGGACACTGATCGATATGTAAGCCTGCCACTTCCTACATTTCCTGCGGGAAGTTTGGGATCAAAACGTTGTAATTACGTCACTCATTTTACCGGAAAAGCAACCATCGCCGGCAGGTCTGCAGTTCTAATGTGTTCGATGCAGCTGCTCGACGCAATGCAATGCTGCCAGGTGCAAGGCTATGAAAGGGGAATATAAGGTGGCTACGTCACTACGTGATTGACCCGCCTGCGGTATCGACGTTATTAGCATCATTCCGTTTCAATCTCTATAACAGTTATTGGCCGGTTTCTACAGGGTGGGCCAAAAAACGTGGTACTTTAGGCCTACTTTTGTCCATATCTTCGCCAATTATTGATTGATTTTCAAAATTCTTTTACTGGCACACTCTGCAGACAATTTGCAATAACGTGATAAGCCTATTACATATCCCACCACACCGTAAATGCGTCTTTACACTACCTTGTGAAATACCAATGAAATATTCATACATAACGATAATAACAAAAACATTTTGGTAAAATTGAAAAAAACACTTCAGACCAACATTCCAGTGAATGGTCTGCATGACACTAGAGTAGACTGTGTGGGTAAAACACAGTCTAGTGTCATACGAATCATTCATCGCAATGTTTGTCTGAAGTTTTTTTCATTTACCTAAATTTTTGTTATTATCGTTAGTGTTTGCTTGCATTTATATTTCACAAGGTATATATGCTCCTTATCTGCTTAACAATAATCTACAGTACCCGGTATGTCATTGCAACTAGGCTAACCGTAGCCTGGTTATCTTGGCCAGCTTTTGTGTCACGATATAGGTCAAAGTGTGAAACGTGGCGTATGTGCGAATTAACAGTTTTATGCACTATTTTACTCTATGCCATGCACTTGTCATTTTTGTGTTTATTTTTTCCATTTATTGAGCTGATTGAGCATCGTTTGGGAGGGCAAAAATCTCAATCTTAAACGGCATGTATGGCTTACTTATGCCAAAAGCACATTTTCTACTTGCATGGCGCGTGCATGCTAAGAAACAACGGCTCGTATTTGGCCTATCTCCGGTCTTTGACGAATGTTTTTGCTCGCAACTAATGACGTGCGATAAACGAATTTCAACTTTTACAAAACATCACAGCAGCTACCGCCGTCAGATGCTGAAGCCGACACAGATATGGAAGCGCCTGGGGGCTACACGACGATTTCTGTTGCGCTTATTCGCAGCGCAGAACAAAGCAACTGCTGGAGGTACCATTTGCGCCGCAGATGTAATGACTTTTTGTTTGCTTTACCAATTTTTAAGGACGGAAGTAAAATGGACGGCAAACTCGCTAGAAACGTAGGAATTTTTACGCCTCAAGTTCATTGACACAGTTGAGCCTACTTTGAAAATGAAAATGAAAAGCTTTTGTCATTAGCAACAAAATGAATTAATTCCCATTTTTTTGTCTTCTGGGAAAAATAGTGGTACAGTATTTTAACTAAAGCAAGGGCACAAAGTACGGCTTCTAGTTCGAAACTCGTCGACTGTCTGAGTTGTCAACCGCTACAATCGCTTCACGTTCTTTTACAAACGTCATTGCTGTAGTGTTTGACATTTTCGTTGAAAATACATAAACAAAGTTTAAATTTAGACAAAAGTAAAGGAAGAGGTCACTGGATTTTGACTCTTGACGAATTCATTCTTAAGCTACTTTTCCGACCGCAATTAAGTCTATACGTATACGACCGGGTACGAGCTGTGCGAAATTTCATCGAAATGAAATAAAAATTGCTACAGTACAAAATCACAGACAAACGTGCAGTACGCTAACGATTCTGTATTCTGTTTTACGCTAAACAACAGCAATGTGACATATGATTATTAATTAAACCTGTTAATAAAAATAGAGCTATAGACGCTATGTCTAGATTTCCACAGCCTAACCGACCGAGATCAAGCAGCTCTCGACTCTCGTACGTTGTTTTCAAGTTAGTGCTATACTTTGGCTCGATTCGCCAGAGGTCAGCACATTGCAGCGCGGTGTAGTACACATAACTAATGTGAAAAGCATGGTGAAAAGTAATTGTACGTCTTTATAGGCACCGATATTCTACTGATGTAGTCAGTCATATTGGCACTCAAACAGGCTACTGCACCCAATAAGCCGTAACTCATAAAAACATGCCAAACTTTAAATTTGTCCATTATCTTCGCCTTCACCGACACATTCTGTGGAAAACTTGCAATAACGAAATTATTAAATATCCCACCACACCTTACGTGCGTCTCTACAGTAAGCCTATTTTGTAAAATATAATCTTTCAAAAATCACTGCATTCAGATTAAATAGGCCTGCATACACTTCTGAAACATTTTTTCTACAATTTTTTTTTCATTTAAATTAAATTGTTCACTTTTGAATAATTATATTTCCCACGTCGTAAACAAAAGCAAAAGATATTATGTGAATAATAGCAGCTGTGTTAATGAAAACTTTCAAATACCTGTTCAAAAAAGTTCCGGCTAATAATGTGGTTCTGTCTCCCGTCACTTCACGAACGTACTAGAGGCTATAGCGGAAAAAATTTCCAAAAGTTCAAGATAAATGCTATACGGGTGTATGGTGAGCTTAGCTCGTTCAAATTTATAAATAGGCCTACAAACCTACGAGTATCTTGCAACATCGACGAAGCTGACGACAAGACGAGCACAAGCGACTGACTTGACTGTGTAGCTTTGAAGTTAATTTGTTTTTCTATCACTCGGTGAACAGCTGCAGCAGGGAATAAACCGCATCGTTGGACAGCTCGTCCGCTAACCATCCGGCAGAGGACGATAAGCGCTTGTCGACGACAGACTCACCGAGCACCAGCCACTTTAGGCCTACCACTGCATTGTCCACTTGCTTGCTACTAACTGCAATGTCTTCTATTTGTCTCGTGGCGGCTGCCGTAGACATGTCCAGTCCAGGCGATTGATGCTTTTCTACCCAACGTGACAAATGTCTGTTAGAGGACGGTGCAAAGTCAAGTCTTGAAATCTTGGACAAGTCAGGTTCGTTCGGAAGCAGATCCCGCGGTCTAAAAACAAAGTTTCCCAAAAGCTTTAAAAAACATGAGAAAAAGCACCAAATTATAGATTTAACTCAATAAAATGTATGACACTTGATGATTTAATTGCATTACGAAGAAGATAACACTCAGACATTTTACAACGCGATAACGGAAACGACGCTAGGTAAGCTACAAGGACGAAAGTCACGGAACACGCTGTCAAGAGAGGATAAGTTAAGTTATTGAAATGCAACCAACAAGGCAACGATTTTTTGCCAACTAGGCCTAACAACATTTAAGCAACATGCATCTAACTATTGAGTTGTACGAAACAATCGTCGTATTCTTGAAACAATTTGTTGTCATGTAAGAAAAAAAAATGGCGCCGGTTATTTACATGTATATCAAACTATTGTTATGAACTTTTTGTTAGCCATAATAAATAGCTCTTCGTCGGTGAGAATTAGCACAAAAGAAAATGGCGCCATTGCATTTTTTCCAGCCAATTGCATGGCTGTCGATAATATTTTTCTCTGTGAAAAAAACAAAGAGATGGCGCCACCGCACGTTCTAATGCCAATGGCGTTGCTGTTAACAATATGGTTGTTGGGTCAGTGGCATAGCCAGGATGTAGTTGTAGTGGAGGCATTTAAGGGGTGTGATATGGAGAGGGGTGTCCCATCCCCACGGGGAAGGGTCTGGGGAGGAGAGCTGTGCCCTCCCCAGAAAATTTCTAGATTTTTTTGTGTGTGAAAATGACGTGTTTTGTGCATTTGGGGCACTATTTTGAGTACCGGTAATTGTGTAGGCTCCTAGGGGGCACGTACCCCCATTGTCCTCCTCTATGGCTACGTCAGTGTCGTGGACAGTGAAGCCAGGCGTTAGCATTCCGTCAAACTGAAGAATCCTTCTTCTGATTCCGCGGATTTGTGTGCATTGGATCCGCAGACACTGAGTGCCGCAATGTCCCAGAAAATTCCAAAAGCTCCAGAGTCTGTTCGCTGCATAGATGTAATAACATTTTTTAATGTTTTTTTTTATAAAAGTTCAAAAAACATGTTTTTAAAATGTTTTTTTAATTTTTAATGTTTTTTATTTTTAAATGTTTTAAGAAAATTTTCTAAAATTGTATTTGTGCTTTTGATGTCGTGTTTTTGTTCTTGTTAAAACATAAACGTACATCAGCACATCGGCCGGTGACGCTGAGGCTGCCGTCCGACGTCTCACTGCGTGTCTCGTCGACATTGAAGCATATGGTTGAAGGCCAGCCGACTTCGACTGAACCCCACCAAGACCCAGGTGATGTGGTTGGGTTCTCCACAACAGCTGGCGAAACTCAACGTTTCGGAGGTTCCGGTGGCGTCAGCACGTATCAACGTCGCGGAGACGGCGCGTAACCTCGGCGTCATCGTCGACAGCCAGCTAACGCTGTCTGGACAGATGGCCGCCGTGTGTCGCAGTGGCTACTACCAGCTACGGCAGCTCCGACCGCTCGTCAGATCGATGTCATCTAATGCCGTCAAGACGCTGGTCTTGCTATTATTGTACGTTTGAAACAGGGTTAGTGTTGCAAAACAATATGCTGCGTAGACGGAGACCCCCCCAATGATTTACTGAAATGACGCCACTGACTGGCTTTCGTGCAACGCTGATTTTTGTCGAACGACAAGCAACGGTTAAGCATTATACACACTGCGAGTCTGCGACACTGCAATCAATGCATTGTCTGACATTCGGCGGTGATTCGCTACGTGGCGCTAGCATCGCGTCAGTCGCCGGCATCTTGGCGCCGATCTGTCATTACACGCCGCGCGTGCTCTATGATATGGAAGTGCAGTGGTCATAGACTGTGCGTCAGATTAGATACAGGTCGTCAACGAGCGCTGCGCCTAGCGCTGTCCCGAACATCTTCCGGCTAATAATGTGGTTCTGTCTCCTGTCACCTCGCGAACGTAATACATGTCAAAAAGAATTTCCAAAAGAGCCTGGCATCATTGGCATGCGAATACTCTGATGTCATCGTCGTCGTCAGCATTATCCAGGCTTGCCGTGGATATGAAATTATTCATCCATATCCATATCCATATCCACAAATTTTTCGTGGATATCTATGGATATATTTATATCCACAGACGCCTGATATGCGTAGGCCAACATGCAGCCCCCAATTTTTGCAAAATACAGCAGTGCAAGAGCCTTTATCCCCCCCGAAAAACATGACACAGATATTCCCCCACTTTAAATTGTTAAAAATAAATAAAGTTAAAAAAACAAACACACATTAGCATTATCTTAGTTTAGTATGTCCCAAGTTTCGTGAAAATCTACATAATTTCATTGCCCCTGTTTTGGGGGTACGATATGTCGTGTGTCTGTCGTTTGTCTCTCCGTAACGCATGTATTGTGGCTAAACGGTATGTTGTAGGAAGTCGGCGATGGTACCATTGGATAGGGCGACGGCGACTTTATATAGGCTGTCAAAAGTAACCACGTTTCTATCTGCAGCGGTTTGGCTGCAATTTTAAATGCAACAGTGCTGCCTGCAGCGGTCACCCATCGTATCGTATCCTTGTTGATTCTAGCGTTCGATAAAACAGTGTCACCATGGCGTGAATAAGACTGTAGTCACTCTGGGAGATTGCTTTCTTTCCGCGACCAGAAGTCAGACGCTGGCTTTCGGATATAAGGGATAGTCTACGATCGGCACACCCCAGCAACAGTTGGGATTCTTGTTTTCCAAGACGCAGGTTGCATTCATGTACGACTACAGATATAGGGTGGAGTGGACGCTTTTGAAGCGCTTTTGGTTTGTACTTCCTACCAGCATTAAATATGTCAGTAAACAAAAAAAACGTTTCATAAAAAATATAAATAAACTCTCAAATGGATGAACCTGTTATTGCTCAACGAACAGTATTAAAGCACCGAAAATTAAGATCCGTTGCTGTTATAGTGCTAATAAATTAATTTAGACTGATTAAATAATAGCGTGCTAATGTCACTGATTATTCATTTGACTCAGTAACGTAAATAAATGGGAAAATGCAGAGTAAAAACGGCAGACATGGAAATTAATACAGAAACACAAAGCATATAAGTATTCAGTTAAATTAGCAGGTGCGCCAGCATAATATCCATGGATATATTCACGGATATATCCATGGCAAACCTGTCATTATCATTGAAGGGTTTAACGTGGCCTAATCATTGTGAACATTATGAACACGTTTATTACGCGCGACAACAGATAGGCCTACTGCTGTAGCGCGTCTTTGCCACACGAGTAGATAAGTCAAAAACGGTGCAAGATAGGATCACCAAATCTTTACCATTAGCTGCCTGGAAAGTTTTAAGATCCGTCAAGCTTTTCCATAAATTCGAAAGGGTTCATCCCGAGCGAGGGCGCTAAATGAAAGAGGGTATGGAAAATTTGAGATTTTCAGACAGTAAGTCGCTGTATTTCAGAAACGGTGCGAGATAGGGCCAAAGTTATTATTCATCACTAATAGGAAGTCATGTACGCGCTTTCGATTAACACCAAAAGTAATGACCTTGGATAACACTGAACACCAAAATAGGGGTTTTATTAAATTTTCGTGCGATATCTGGCTGCGACACACATGTCAAGAGCGACTTGCGCCGAAATCACTAGAGATAGACCAGAACAAGCTGCGTATGAAATTTTCGGCATTAAACGTAGTTTACATTAGTTTAAATTTCAGCCTCCTATGTTCGAGAAATTTTTCGTACGGGATGTCAAAATTAGGTACCCTTTCAAAATGCTCGCTTTCAGCCGCTCAAACAGTAACTGATGTGCGAGACCGGTTACGCCCTCTAGCGACTATCGATGCAAGCTAGCCTTCATTATCATCATCGTGTCCGATGTCGACTGCGACGATCGGTGATCGATTGGTTCGCATTGGGCTTTAATACATGCACTGCTGTCGCGCGTTTCCTGTGCGTTAGCTAGGTTTTCTTGCTTTAGAAAGCTGAGAAATAATGATGAAATACAAAGAGAGTTACACTAGAAACTAAGATAACTAAAATTAGAAGCAATCTGAGCAAAGCTGACGTGACGAGCGACAGCATCGTTGCTGCCACCTGGGAAATCACCATACAACGTCCACTATAAAATAACAATGCGTTTGAAAGAGTGCAAAAAATTTGACGCCTTGTGACTATCTATTCCATAATTTTCTAACCAAACGATGTTATTTATTTTGTCCTGCTATCCAATAAACTGCGGTTTTCTGACAAAACTATAGGTGGGTACCCAAGTCGTCGGAGATGAGGCGGCTTAATTTAACTATACCGTGATTCAAGAACATGCCACTGACCTCATCCCACGATTATCTTTGCAAAATATTGATATATTTTCAAATATTTTTACTAGCGTAAGCCTACTTGGCGGAAAATTGGATAATAGTTTGACTGAACGTTTTTTGGCTCAAGCCCGACATTGCTACACAAAACTCAGTGAAAGTTTCATAGCTGTAGCCCTACAGCGTCTTGCATAGCTTAGCCCAGTAGCCAGCGATCCTACTGCATCAGTTGCTGCTGCTGCTGCTGCAGCTGTTGACAGCTCGGAGTCAGATCAATAACGAGCCATATTGTCTATACACGCTACCACTGCTCTTGGCTGATTCATAGGTCCGCTAGCTCTATTGTCTGTACTCTACGTGAATTGTCTATTGCACCGGCCTTCCTTAAACGGTCCCATAGGAATAACAACATTTTATTATTGAAATTACAGTCACTGGGAGTTAATGAATAACGTCACGCAAATACTGGAAGGTCACTCTGAGATTTGTTTAAACCACTCCAAGCCCGATCGTATAGGCATTATTTTATTTCGCTGTTTGTTTCAAGCAATTTTATCGATTTTAGACTAATGACACAGTTTAAACTTCCTCTGCAGAGAAGCGAGCACGATCCGTAATTACGTACAGAACTTGAATTTATTTCAGAAGCAGCGTTCATGCAGTATCGATCGTGAGGTAATATTTGAACATTCATATTTGAAAGGATGAACATTCTGCGAGAACAGAAAACGTCATTCTCGGAATTCAGCTCCTAACTGTTTATTTGTTCCGGCGTGTGACGGTGTGACTCAGCGGAGCAAGAAAAAACAACGTGTCAAGCTGGCAAGCAATCTCATAATATATCCACCAAGCAGTCGCAACAAACACGTGGTGCGCGGAGTAACGTACTGGCCCACCGGCCGTGAGAACGACCGGGCGACCGAGTAGCTCTGATGGAGACAGATGGCTTTGACTCATGGCACTTCAGTGGCCGGCGACGCCGAGCTGCAGTGTCGAGTTGTTTCGATCGAATGACCACTGACTGACCACTACTGACCACAGGGTAAGGCGGTCAGTTGGTCATTTGTCCGACGAACACGTAGGCCTACGTTGGTCAGTCAGTCCCACCGATGAGCCACAAAACAACGAGGAGCCGACAGTCAATGAAGAGTCGCTGACATCGACGACGATCGTGCAGCGGCGCGACAACCCTCTGCTCGGCCGACCGCAAATCGGC
>Ga0209367_1013822_pt1 | contig 10335 bp, 5 predicted proteins | sample WorMetLIZISLAND2_FD_187412 | JGI IMG/M metagenome (GOLD analysis project Ga0209367, IMG submission 187412) | Marine gutless worms symbiont microbial communities from Max Planck institute for Marine Microbiology, Germany - Olavius geniculatus... ...
GGAGTGGTATGACTAAATTTAGGAGCTCTGACGACAGCACGAGCAAGGGAGTTTTGGATGTGTTGAAGACGATTTAATTGAGACTTAGGAAGATTATAGTATAGAGAGTTTCAGTAGTCAAGTTTGGAGTGAACGATGGAAGTTGCAATGAGGCTGGCTGTTTTAGAATCAAGAAAAGGACGGATGCAACGAAGCTGACGAACCTGAGAATAGCAAGATTTAGACAGTGCAGAGATTTGATCCGAGAAAGTGAGGTGTTCGTCAAATATGAAGCCATGGTTACAAGCAGAGTGAGTAGTGTTGAGAGAAGAGTTATTTATTTTAGCAAGTTGTTGTAATTCTTGTAATTCAAAAACTGACTTGTAATTCGACATAAAACCACTTGTAATTCGACATAATAATCCTGGCGCAGAAATGGACTAGCCAATGGATAATCCTGCTCAAACATATTGGCAAGATGCTTCAAGCCAAAATTAGCACAGACAGGAGATGACAAGTTGTTTGTAAGGTCAGGACCAGACAACAGATGATCATTCAATGAAGAGCCAAGGTACCTGGCCAAGCAGTCGAAAACCACCCTCAACTTACTGGTTTTCTTGGATGGTAAACTCCATGGTGAGGGATATAGTACACTTCTCCCGGCTTTGGTGCTTTGGTCGCTAGTTCTGCATGGCCCTTCTCTAGCATTTCTGTGACAAACTCATAGAGTACTGTTTCATGAAACTGGGGTTACTATCAAGGTGCCCCTTTAAGTGGGACAATCTCCTGGCTGTAAGCTGCCGGTTATTAGGCAGCTGTGGACGAGACTTAAATGGTAGCGGCATTTCTAGGTGCTACCTTGAGTTCATAACTATGCCACTTTATAACAACTGGAGAAACTGGATATCATCTTGTGAAGTGGTTACATCACTGGAGTTAGTGTCCTTGAAGTCAGTTTCAAGCACATGTATATGCTATATCATTAATGCAGAATTATAATGTAGCGACAACATTAAGGTGAGGTGGCCAAAACTGCAGACCTTTGCATCAAGTTTATTCTTAATGTCTTATGCCAAAAATTATTGAAATCTGCCAATGTTTCACAGAGCTATTGAAAAAATAATAGTGGAATGTTTTTATGGACCTAGGTACATTGAAGGTAATACTGTTTTTCAATAGTTCACTTGCCGGCGGCAAAAACAAAGAATATTTAATTGCAGTATTTAAACAATGACTTTGGTCATGTAAAGAATTTCTTTCAGAACATTTTGCTGAAAACCACATGACTCTGTGATGTACGGTTGCAAAATTATGGTACCATAAACTTTGTGCTGTTTTTTTGGACCACCCTGTACTGCCTGTATATGCAGAATGTCAGAAATGCAGAATATGATAATATTCAACTTCCCCTAATCTCTCAAAAACCTTCCCCCTAGGAACTGTTTTGAACCTTAAAGGCTCAAACGGTTGTTTGGACTTAGTGGGAGGCCAGCATCGTGATATTTTTGCAACCAGCTGCAAGTGATCAGAATATCAGAAGTGATAAAACAATTTACTTGTGACCAATTGCAGCTTGTTGCAAGAGTGTCTGAATGCTAAAAGAACAACATTGTGTGTCAGACTGTCAGTAACACGCCAGTGTCAGTAATGTTGATGTCAGTTAGACTTCAATGATGACGTTAACTCAGTTGTGTACTGGTGTCATTTTGTGTGAACTAATCACTCTGATGTTATAACAATTCATTAACAATGTACGGTTGCCTCATGACGCAGTTGACACTCATGCAAGCTGTTTAGGCTTATATCAGTGACAACTGGCCTCTAGTCTGTGTGTCTGTCTTGTCTATCAGTGGCAGTGTCAATTTGCTGCTGCTGAAGGTGATGATGATGATGATAAGGTTGCTAATGACGCTGTTACTGTTTACTTGGTCCTCGAGATAACACGAATGTTAGTTCTTGCTGTAACCGATGCTCGAGTCTGCTGCCCATTTTTTATGGCATACTACATTTCAGCTTGTAATACCCTGTTTTCATGATTTACAATATCTTGCAACCAGAAGTGCTCTGTGATGCTTAGAATGCACAAAATTCGTTTTTCGCCAGGGCTCTGCCCTGGACCCTGTTGGGTGAGCTCACGACGGACCTCCTAGTCGGCTGGGGAGGGGATATCCCTCCCCATTCCCCACCCGCTCGACGCCTGCGGCGCCTCGGCGAATCACCTTGAGTTGGGGGGGAACTTGCTCCAAGGACTTAGGGGGGATAGACGCCCCTGAGGTAGTGTAGAAACGCATTTACCGTGTGGTGGGATGTATAATAATCACATTATTGCAAATTGTCTGCAGAGTGTGCCAGTGAAAGAATTTTAAAAATCGGTCAATATTGGCAAAGATATGGACAAAAGTAAAGTGGCACGTTTTTTGATACCCACGGTGTATTGTTTATTGTTACTTACTGTTACATAGGCGTGGCCAGAAATTGGAGTCACGGGAAGCGAACTGGCCCCAAGGGCCAAAAATTGAGGTCGGAAGCCGAGAACAAAGGTTAACTTCTTGGGGAGGGGCCAGTCGCTCTGGCACAGCCCCAGAAGCAAACGCTTTTTGGGCATAATCCCCCACCCCTAAAATGCATAAATTTAGTATACATTTTATTAGTTTTACTGCACAGATTTATAATGCACTGCATATGCAAGGCAGAAAGAGTGACTTTGGGCATCTTGGGGGCATGGCCCCTTTTCCCCCTCCCTCCCTCGTGAATCCGCTTACGACTCAAATGCATTAGTAGTCTACACAGAACGGGCAGTGTCGACTTAGGGTGGGTCAACATCTGCACCCTAACCGTTGCCACTCGTAGAACAACATTACCAAATGTTGGCCCAATGCGGGAAGGATTGTAGTCGATCAAGTTTGATTCCGCTTGTCGATATTTCTAATCGTTTCGGAGATAATAGCGATCAAATTCTGACGTTGACCAAAATCCCGACGAATTCTAGTGGCCCCTCTGGCAAATACATTTTGCAGAATTATTGTTTGGTGCTTAGAAATAATTATTAATGGTGCGATATGTCAGTGCGCTACCGTCGTTTGTTTAATACTAGAAAACAACAGCATCAACATTTATGTGAAAATGTAGGTAGAACTGTTGCATATATCAGTGAATGTGCATTGTTGTGAGATGTAGTTGACTGATGAAGTGTCTACCCCTGTATATTTTTGAATGCCGAAGTGATTCATTCTACGCATTGATTCATTATTCGGCCACAATGCTTGTATTATAAATTGACATTATTCTGAGTAAAACGGACAGATTTACTATGTTTTCAATGCGAATGTCAGTTTGTCAACAAAGCGTCCTGAAAGTGACGTTGTCAGTTATTGTGACACGTTTGGGTGCGTTTGGCTGGCACGACATATTTCTCTGAAAATTACTTTGAAGCGATGTTTTCATTTCATTGCATCAGTGTATTATTAATTAGTGTTACATTCTACACATATTTAGCCAATATCGTTTTTCGTGCGATCTGGCCTTTAAATACCCAAAATACCACTTTTTGTAAATACTTTACTAGTGGGTTGGTATTTACCAGCATTCCATTGCTAGTTTAAAAGTTAAGTTGGCTGAAGAATAGTTTGTAATATACACAGTAAAAAATGAAGTGGCTTTGCTGCATTATGTGGAGTGGATGATTGAAATAATGGTTCATAAGTGTCGTTATATTACTTGAGTTACGGATATATTATTTATTTATTTGTGTTGGGCAACAAGGCCCATAAACATCATAAACACGAACAGGAAAAGACAAACAGACACACAGATATGCAGACAGACAGACATAAAAAGCACAGAGAGAAACATGGGAACAGTGAACACAATTACCCTAATGCAAGCCTAGAGCATCTAAGAGTCCATTATTAACACTCTTCAGTCTGGCACAAAACGACACTTTGGCATTATGCAATACTGCATCAAAGCTTGACAGACGTAATTGCAGTAACATCGCAGTGTCACTGCTATATTTGGAAAATCCAAAAAGAAGTTTAAGGCTTTTAACATAACCACAAGCAAGCTTTTTAAGGCTGGCCAGCTGAAAGTTATTCCACAGTGCAATGTCATAAAAACACAAAACGAACGACCGAAACAGTTTCGCTTTAACGTTTAATGTACACCGTGCAAATCTTCTAATAAGTAAGTTTGTTCTAGCAAACAGTGACTTCAACTGTCTGGAAACATCAGCATCATCACTGAAGGAGTGTTCAATGATGTGACCTAGATATGCTGTCTCCTCGTTGTTAACTCTTGTATTACCGTAACTGCTAATTGTAACCTGTGAAATAAGGTATTCTGCAGATGATAACTATACGTCAAAAAGTTGTCTTCATGGTAAAATGATTAAAATGGTTAAATGCTATAGCTCTTATAGGAATTAACCCATCTCAGAGCTTCAGAGCATCACCCGTCATATGGGATCACACAGTGTTACTTGCCACCCAACGCAGGTGAATGTGTCCCGTCTTAACACCAGCCAGATAGGTCGGTAGGCTACTCGATTTACCTACCCCGGAGGGACGGAAGGCTGAGTTGACCTAGGCGGCTGGTTACATACCGAGATGGTTTATCTGCCCGCAGGCAGTCACCCATCCAAGTTTTAACCCGCCCCTGTGTAGAGCAACTTCGTTGATCGGACACAATGCGTTACCGCTACACTACGCCACCAACCCAAATGATAGTTAATGACCTACATGTAAGTAGGCCTAGTTATCGATATGCGAATGTTTATTCCGGTATTTTGTCATAAAAGTAATTTTGCCATTTTTCAAAAAATAAAGTATATTTGCATTGAAATTGTCTGCCTGCTATGGCTGCTTTTGTAAATATAATGAGTAATCTGTGCCAGAACAAACCGATCGTGAATTTGTGGGAAGAAATGGTTCGAGTTTTTACTTTTGCTGTCTTGCGTTATATGCTTCTGGTGGAACGAATTGAAATATTATAGTAGGGCTGCATAATTATTATTGTAATTATTTGCTTGCTTTCTGCCTACTGTAGTTAATGCTACCACATTATAGAGCCAAGTGTACAAGTTAATATTATGTAATTATTGTTATCAGTTAAAATTCAATTTCTGAGTATAAGTGCTTTATGTGTATTATGATTTTTAAGTAGAAGGTGGTGGAATGAATGGAAAGGTAATAATGGAAACGTGGATAAAATGTGCATGGCTGATAATAGCATTGGTCAACTTAGTAATAATTGTATATGGGTGACTGGCCAGTCTTTAGTTACCGTGGAATTCTGATGTGCACATAGACTACTAAATGTGCTAGAAGAGAAACATGCGACAGACATACAGGCTACAGCGAAGTCAGATCGTGTTATTGACAATACAAACATTGAGCACACAGCACTGCCCGCAGTGCTTCGACAAAATGCAGGGCTGGAAGTTTGGTACGAAAAAGCCAAGTGTTTAGGTGTTTAGGTTTTTTGTAAAACAATTAGAAGTTCAAATTTTACGTTTTTTAAAAATTTTTGTACGTTTTCAACTTTGTATCGTATTTAGTTTCACATTTAATTGCGATTTTTGAGTTTTGCTGTAATTTATAGCGAACAATGTGACTGGGAGAAACATGGTGTAGACCGTGTTGTTCCTGGGTCGTAATTTTGTGTCTGCATGATGACCTTTGTACGCAAAACCTAAAAACCATTAAAACCCAAAACGAAAGAGCTTTTCTAAAAACTTGGGTTTCCAGCCCTGACAAAAAGTCAGACAATGACGTTAACCGGACGTCAGTACTCGGGAACTCGTAATATAAAATAGCAGACAAAATGAGCAGTAACTTCAGTTAATAATCCAAGTCATGCAGAGACCAGACATAGGCCTCGAGTTGATGCCGACTTGCGACACATTGTTACCCACGATCGACGCAGCATAAAAAGTAAGCTTAGGCCTACGTCAGCTTTTGCGGTCTGTATATTGCTCCGCAGTTCAAACTACGCTGGAGACGAGTAGGCTGTTATTAGCAAATATGGATGTGCGGCAAATCTGACGTGCTGAAACTTAAAGATTTCCAAATTAATATTCTGATCTCAAAATAATTTTGCCTTTGGCAGAAATCGTACGACGTCAGATGCGTAGGACTATCTGCAGGTCTTGCGCTATAGCCCTCTAGGAAGTTTTGTCTAGAAGTTGTCGAAAAATGTAGTTTTTAGAGTTTGGACAGTGGTGTAGACAGGAGGCCAGCTTCAGTCGTGAATGCAAATTTGTGAAGTAGAACTAACCATAGCTGTAAAAAACGTTTTGAACGTTTTTTTTATTTTTGCGACGTTTTTAACGTTTTTAAACGTTTTTGTTTTTTTCCAACGTTTTTTTTATTTTGAAAAAAAACGTGCATTGGAATGCCTATCAAGAACTTTGAGAAGCACTTTTGGGACCACGAAAACGAATCAATAGTTTAGAGTGATGGTAGTTTACTTAATTAGTTCGAATATATTAAATAAAAAGTTGTTTATGTTTGGTTAGTCTACTGCTATGGTCTTATGACCACACGGTTAAATCGAAATTAAATAAAGTTCTCTTTATTTAAACTATAGTTCCAGGTATACTGCACCTACAGCATTAGGCATTAGGCAAGAGGTTAAACAAATTATGACCAACGTTTTTTATTCAACGTTTTTAAACGTTTTTTTAAATTTTTGCCACGTTTTTTAACGTTTTTTTTATTTTTGCTGGAACGTTTTTCACATCTATGAAACTAACATTTTCAGGGCTTTTTAATGACCGAAAAAAGTTTGCGGCCGGACCTCCACCCCAGGCCCCACTTGGGGAGCTTAACAGCATTCCCTAGGCACTGCTGGTGGGCAGAGGGCAGCGATCCTTCTCAGAACGTCCCCCCCGCTCTCGGTCTTCGGCCTCGATTTTCGGCATTTCGGGCTTCAAACCGCCCCTCCCACGTCCAATTTCTGGCTTAAGTTTTGGGACGCACGGTGGGTAATATATCAGGGCAAATAATGTTCGAACGCTTTTGTAAATGTACAGCCACTCTTTCCACTGAAATTTACGTCACTGTCTATCGTTGCCCAAACAAGCAGTGAACATACTGGCGAATAGCCTATGACAGTAGCGTGTAAGCCGTGAAGCTGTCGGATGAAAATGATGAAGTCAGTTGTGATCGGCTCATGCGTGTAGTTGTTGCACGTCGTCGTAGTCGGTGATTTTCGACCCGATCGTCACGCTACGGTCGGCCGTCAGCGTCAAAATATCATCGACTGATATTGCACGTCCGTCGTCATGTGGACGAGCTATTTTGCTGCTTAGCGGCGGGGGTCTGACACATTTCCCGTTGGTCCGTGCTGTCACGCTAACAGTTGACAACTCGTGCTTTGATTCTCGCTGGACTGTTGGTTGTGGATCGTCGGATGCATTCCTCAGTCGACTGGCTGGCGACGACGTCGACACACCGGTTTGTGCATCTCCGCGCCGCCGCCAATCGTCGTTGTTCAGCGGCCAGACGCGACACATGGCGGTCGCCTGGAACTGTGACGGTGCCGCGGCGACTGTCCGATGCGGCAGTACTGTGCGTTGGACGGTCGGTGAGGTGTGACATGCAGGCGGGGTAGCACTTGTCGACGAGGACGAGGTGGTGGTCGGACAGCTGGATGACGTCTGACTGTCCGTGTCGTCGACGTCGACCGCTGCGGACCGCATCAACGTTGCTCGGCGCTCACTCGCAGTGAATGACTTCACCGCCAGCGAGGTCTGTCCCCGGCCGCCGCCGCCGCCGCCGTTCACTGGACGACTTGCTGGCGAGTCCATCAGCAGTCCGCGCGATTCCTCGTGTGTTCTCGCCACCGACTGGCCGGCGTTATCCGCTTCACTCAACTGCCAACCAATCACTTATCTCTATAGCATTCACAGTAGTAATAGGCTAGCTAGTCTGTAGTCCAAAACTGTTACGAACCTACGAGGAAATACTTTAGATAACGACAGGCGTATTTCGGCTTATAGGCTATTTGTCTCCGCCAGTGGAACGAAGTAAACATTGGAGGAGATTATGGGATTGGTCGATCTGTCCGTCGTTGTGTGTGTCCGTCTGTCTGTCTGTGTACAAGAATATACAACCGGCAGGAACGGTGACGCCCTCCTGTGAAAACTTCTACATTGACGGAGATATGCACTCTGACGAGCGCCTTCTAGTGATCGACAATAATGCAAATACGAATTTGCAATTATATGGACTCTACATTTTATGAAATAACTTAAAGCAAGATTGATTGGTTAATTAACTACGAATTACATAAAACCATTATGACATTAACTATACATTGCATTTATAATCATCGAAAGCACGGCATACTTGTGTTTAACGTATAGGCCTAACTCCATGTTAACTCTCACGATAATATAAGAACGTTATGGTAAATGGTTTAAAAGTATGCAAAAACAAAAAAAAAACATTATGACGCGACATTTCGACTGACTTTCTGTTGGGTAAAAGCAGGTTGGCGGTTGCGCGTGGCGCCATTGATGACGTAGTAAGCGTGGATGCAGAGGATGACGCAAATCAGCATGAGGCAGCAGCCGCAACCGAGCATCACCGAGCCCCATGACCCATACAACCTGACAACAGGAGGCCTATTAGTCAGCATACAGACCGACTAGTAACAGATCTGATATGATCGCCACAGAAGCCTTTACAAGATCGCTATTCATCAGTCATCAATCACTCATAATATGAGTCAGCAGTATCTAGAAGTAGGCGAAGTTGATTATAAATGAGTTCGGCGTGTTCAACAAATCTACGCTCAGTGGCTTTTATCCCCCCACATCTGGAGTCGAAATCGGGAGCAAGTTTTTCCCGCTTCTAGTCTCGAGTCCCTCCCACTTTGGAGCTCAAATCGCTCCCCCTTTTCGGGCTCCTTGTTAAGGGTGTAGGCCTAGATTGCTCACTACTGGAAAATAGAGAAAAGTTTTGATCTACACGCCTAACAAAACCTCCCCTATTTGCAAGCTGCGCCCATCAGGTATATGGATAAAAAGCCACTGTCTACATTGATGTTTATGTTAAGTAATCTTCATTCGTCACTGAAGTGGGTGCTTGTGAGAGACAGAGTTAGTGCTGACTGTTTCAGTGGACGAACCTTCCCTTGTGTCTGCTGGTGACGAGCAGTATAATGCTGGACATGATGAAGACGACGCCGCACCAGAACGTAGCGCACATGCCGGCCCGCGAAACCTTCCCGCAGTTTCCGGGTCGTAGCTGACGTATTGTGGCAGCGGTCTTCCACATCGGCATCGTTCTTCGTCCGCATCCGTTCTGTCTGCGGGGGCAACTCACACTGATGGCTTGCAGTCGAGACAATTCATCGTTGCGTCATCGGCTATTCATTTCTGTGGGAGTCGAACAACAAGACAAAACAATGTTCACAAAATTGTGATATCTCATCGTCACTAAAGTACGCTGGCGAGAGACTGCTGTATAGGCCCTACATGGGAGTGTGTTGGTATCACTGCGAGGCAAAGATATCGCCGCTATGACGCAGACTGATAAAAAGAGACACCTTCAAACGCAGAGATCAATAAATAATTTTCTTTATCGCATGATGCACTACAGATAATAATGACAAAATAGCAATGCGTTTACTGGGGAAAAAATGCACGAAACACTGCCTTTTACTACGAGCCTGAGATACTGGGTATGAAAAAAAGATCACTAGTAAAAAAGTTAAAAAGAAAACAAATCTGTAGCTTAGCTTTTATTAACAATGAGCCTATTTACAAATGCGTATCAGATTGACTTAATTCATCCAAACTACGACTAGCCTAAGTTTGTCATCATGAAGTTGAGTATATCTTATTTCAATAGATCGAGAGAAAGGCGAAGAGTATAAGAGTATAGAAATACAGCAGTAATACAAAGACTGCTATGGAGATTGACTTGCATGCGATAAAAAGCGTTATTCAAGGGCGTCTATACTCCTAAGTTCTTGGAGCAATCCCCCAAACTCAAGGTGAGGCGCCGCAGGCGTCGATGGGGAGGGGAATGGGGAAAAAGTATCTCTCTAACCAGCGGACTAAGGACTCTGGGGGAGCGTCATGAGCGGCGCCTCACCTTGAGTTTGGGGGATTGCTCCAAGAACTTAGGAGTATAGACGCCCTTGAATAACGCTTTTTATTGCATGCAAGTCAATCTCCATAGCAGTCTTTGTATTACTGCTGTATATTACTGCTGTATTTCTATACTCTTAAAGGTCATAGAAAAAAAACGAAATTTAGCACAGAGTCCATGAAAATATGCCATTTTGACCTTAAGGTATGAAAAATTTTTCTCCCAGATCCGGACACCCCCTCCCCATGCCCCATCC
>Ga0209367_1013823_pt1 | contig 10335 bp, 8 predicted proteins | sample WorMetLIZISLAND2_FD_187412 | JGI IMG/M metagenome (GOLD analysis project Ga0209367, IMG submission 187412) | Marine gutless worms symbiont microbial communities from Max Planck institute for Marine Microbiology, Germany - Olavius geniculatus... ...
AGTGAGACTAAAAGTACTGAACACTGCCCTTAATACACAAGTACAGTCAGATAAATCCATACGTTCTAAAGTTAGAACAAACAAATACCAAAACAAGGTAGTAAAAACAACGACCAGGACAGTTGAAAAACAGGTTAAACAGAGCCAATACAGTAAGCAGAGAGATCCACAGTATTTATAAACTGTCGAAGTGAAATTGTCTCGCTCAATAAAGTTACCTTATGCTGAGGCAGGTTAATACTGCAACAAACGTTTGCAAACTGGTAATGACCTTAATATGTAACCAAGAATCAGGCAGTCTCAGCCTTCTATTCTCCATGGGCTGGTAAAATAAGCATTAGTTTTCAGGCTACGTACTAATAACCAACGAATTTAGACACCACAACTGCCTATTCTGTTGTCCCACCAACACAACTGTCAGTGGTCTAAGCACTAACAGTACAAACACAAATCATTATGCGAACAAGCACTAATCAGTATGTAAACGATGCAAAAAGTTGCTGAAATTAACTTATGCAGCATATATACTACATAACATAATGCTGGTGAAATGTTAGAACTGAACCTGAAATAGTGCAGTAAAGCTGACTGGTTGATGACTCCAGTCGACGAAGGAGCAGTGGCGGTACTGTCTTCAGACATGGTCGAATCCTACAACGAACAACATCATCATCAATATCACATAATCCCATCTGATGCATAATAACAATGGGTTAATGACATGACATGGGTTAATGCAATAGTCAACAATAAAACACTAGCAGTTTAAACACTGACTGCCATTAATAAGCAAGCAAATAAGCCACAAATTCTCTTCAAACATGGTTGAATCATTCAACCAGAAACATCAACATGACCACAGCTCTCACATACAAAACCACAGCATTACGTATACATTCAGCGTAGCCTTGATAATGAAATGAGCGATAAAATCACACTGAATCAATGTGTGCTCATAAAACTGCTCAAAGCCAACTAGTGGCCAGCTTCATTTATCAAATCAAACAAGATTAAGCGACTTGGTGGCATGATGATTAGGACACTGGACGAACGACAAAATCAAATGACTCTCATTTATTGAAACAGTTTCAAAAACAGTTTCAACAAATACTGACACAAGTAATTGCACCATGGTTCCCACAGTGGTTTAGCAGTTTTTCGGAACATTAGGCCACTTTAAACAACTATCATGTATGTATGTATATCTATGTATGTACTACTCTGCAGAATTCATTTTCCCCAACTTTTTCCTGACTTTCCAAGACAAAATAAATCGTTTTCCCTGACTAATTTGTTCATGCGAAATACCAATGTTGGCTTCATGCGTTTGACTCTTGGTCGGGTTGCTATCAAGTGGTTGCTACCACTATACCATCCCCACATAAATACAAGAATTCGACAACATCAACCCAGCCTTCCATCTCTCCTGAGTAGAGTTAATCGAGTACTGGTACTGGCTTGCATGGTTGGAGTTAAAAGCAGAGTGCATTAACCCATGTCAGGCGATAGGCAACACTGTGTGATCCCATATGGCAGATGACACTCCATAGCTCTGCAATGAAATATTTGGTAGGTGCATTTGGAATACATGTATTTGGATTGCTAATAAAAGCATGAAGGATTTTTGGTTACAACGTACCTCGGATATAACGTACTGATTACGTCCCTAGAAGTATGTTATAACGAAGTTTTACTACAGCTCAAAAATCTACTTGAGTAAAGGAAGTAAAAACTTCTACTTAAGTAGAGTAACGAAGTAGAACTACTTTGTTACTATCCAACACTGGATGCTAGTTTGAAACCAGAAACTTCTCCTTGATATCCTCTTTTCATTGTCCACATCCACAACTTCCCCGAGACAAGTTATCGACCTCATCAAGACATCTCCATGACATGGGTCTTGGAGATGGTGTAGTCATGGGGATGTCTCGGGGAAGTCAGTGTAATGGAATTTAGACTTAAAGGTCCATGGCCATGGTCAAACTCACTCGCGCAATTTCTGTAGATTTAAATTAGACATTTAACCTCGCATATATAACATGTCGATTTGAGCTTCATAAATATATGAAATTAATGCGTAAATTCAAACGAAATGCGGCATTACGTTACGTTATGCAAAATATTCTAATTTATCAGTGCCCGCGGTGACGTCATGACCCTAGCCCATATAGATCATGAATATTAATGGCCTAGCCGACGACGTCATCATTCTAGGCTAGGCCATTAATATTCATGACGTCTATAGGCTAAACTCATTACGTCATCGCAGACCGTCATGGCGGCACGTTTTCTACGTCATTTTCGTAGATCGTCGACTTCAAAGGTAAATTTTTCCGTGTTGACAAAACGCTGCACGCCGATATTACTGTCAAAGTTATCATAAAATTCTGCACTTTTAGGAAAATGGATAAAATGTATATGTTAATTTTTGGTGACCACGGACCTTTAACAAAGCTACAGGTGCCATTAATTGCATTGCGACCTTTTCAACGGTGGTCTGATCATGGTCGTCATCATCGCTTGCATCATCTGCCACATCTTTAGCTTTACCTTTTTTCACCAGCCGCCGTTTCTTCTTTGTTCTAATGCACAAGACAAACAACCACACAAAGCAGAAAAGTATTGCAAAAAAACAAAAAGCAACGCTTCACCGAAAACGAAACAGCTTAATGACGAGTAAGCAAATTAATATGAACTAGCCGACGTTACCCCAGAATAACGAAGCAAATTTGTTCTAGCTGCTACTCACCTACTGTGATAACGTGATTAATTAGCATTGTGTACATTAAAAAAATGCACAACAGGCACACGTATGTTATAAAACTTTCGCATTATAGAAATTCAAGATTTCTATAACTAGCCAACTATACCAGCAACTCCTGGTGAGGCCGGATCTCATAACAAAAACTTCTTGGCATTAAGTCAGTACACACAAAAATAAACAAAAAAACACAAAAAGATAACACTTTCAACTTTATGCGTGAATCAAAAAAGAATGCTGTTGCACATGCCAAAAAAAGTAACCACAAACAAGTAGGAATTTCACCATCTCACATCAGGTTTATCTTTTTGTCAACTATACAAGTTAAGACTGATAATATTACAGGTTCATGCAACGGAAATACGAGGGTCGTTTGATAAATAAGTTTACAAAATGATGCCATTCCATTAATTCTTAGAATATGAAAAATCCGAAATATACCTTTTGTAGGGAATTTAATTCTGCGTACAAGTTGTGAGTTTTAGGAAGATGACATCACTGTGACGTCATTAATAAACATAAAATACGACAACGTTTGCACTGAAATTATTGTGGGCGAAAAAGCTTAACACAAATCAGATTCACTTTGCTTTGCATCCAGTGGATTGCGACAAGTGTTTTATGCAGCCAACAGTACAAGTTTGTTGTAAGATAAATGCTAGTTGGGCAAAAAATATGCTTCAGATACCCAGGTGCAATCAGTCGTTCTTCAGTTGCTTGGACAGCAACCGGCATCGTTCTTTGCATCGAACATTCAGAAACTTGTTGAGAGATAGAACAAATGTTTGAACAAACTTTGACGATACGTTGAAAATTAAACGCTAATGCTTCACGTTTAAAGGGGTGACATTAACTTATTAAATTTATTCGTTTCTTCGCTCCTATCCTGGTTGTCACTTGTGAGTTATGCTAGATGGAGAGAATAATACACAAATAGACTGGCTCGATTAACAAGTGATGTCACAATAATAATGTCAACATCCAAAAAAATTTTACATACGTTCAGAATTAAAATCCCAGCAAAACGTATATTTCGGATTTTGTAAACTTATTTATCGAACAACCCTCATATTACACTAAATTACCCTTTTACTGCCGGCTTTTTTGAACCGAGCAAAGACAGTTGCTGGCAGACAGATGTATCAAAGTTCGCTGGTGGAGGCGCGTAGTCAGTGAAGTCTAAAACAACACACCGCAACAACTGCACAAGTCAGCTATGCAAACAATTCAAAGTAACGAAGTATGCAGGATTAAATGCGTAAAGCAATCAAGCAAGAAAACTTACAGGCAAAAACTTTTAAAGTCCAAGTAGAATGTAATGCCAATTAATAATACGCTGATCAGTTGAAATAAAAACATCGCTTCACATCAATTTCAATAAAAATAATGTTGTGCGAATGGAAAGATGACGTCACGAACAATGCTTTATTTATAGCATGTATTGCAACGTGTTTTCGATGTGCAAGTCCTTAAATGTTGCCATTAACAAGTGTATAAACTGATGTTTTGTACATTTATTACATCCTACCATAAGCTATGTCTGCGGTACTTCACCGATTCTGGTGAAAGGGAGTTGCGACCCTTCCGTGAGGAGCCAGAAACACTTCTCTATTTTAATTAGCACCTAATTCTGCACCTGGACATCCTTCATGGTTTTTTATGCACTCAGCACTGCCGGCACAACCACTACTGGTCACTGAAGTTCGACCATATGCCGAAGAAGAAGAAGATGTCCTAGGCCAAGATCAATTGCCAAATCATAATCTCGGCTTTGGCCATGAGCATCTGGATGAATAGCTGCGTGAAGTTCTGATTCATTTGTACCGACTGTTGCAGCACTGTTCTCACAGTGTACAGCACCTGGTGCCAACAAATCCCACTGCTGTTCGACATCTGCTGAAGCAAGTAAGTCTCGTGCTGCGGTAACTTCCAATTCAAATGGCTCAAATTCTGCCACTTTATTGGCAAGTTTCACACATTCCCAATGTTGCGTAAATGTAGCATGCTGACCGAGAAGGTCTGTTGTTTCATTTCTCCATGGTAAATACAACATGAGTTTTTGACATGCAGCTTTCTCTGGATCATTTTCTAGGTCAAAAACGAATGTGTGAATTATGCGTGGCACTTTATGCCACCGCGCTACCGTGACTTCACGCTACCATGTTTACACCGCCCCCATCCCAAACCCTCCCATCATCTGGCTACGACAGCTACTATGACCGCCGTTCTTCCAGACCACTGAAGCCGCTGCCAGTGGATAGCGACATGCGTGGCTACGGGCAGCGTCGCTACAGCAGACCCATTCAACCGCAGCAGTGGAGCAGAAACCCGAGCCTATGGGGATGACCAACGGCCACCGTCACCGCACTACCGCGACTGTGACAGCAGACAGGGCGACGAACGCAACGCAACGGAACGCAACGCAATCCTGTCGTCTGGAAGGCGCTTCCACCTGATCTATGTTCACCGCACATCAGTCGCAAACAGTTCCGATCTAAGCTGAAAACCTATCTTTTCAGACAAGTCTACACTGCATGATTCCTCTGAGAACGTTGTTGAAGAGTATAACCATGTAACTGTAACTGTAACTGGACAGTCGCTGCCATGACAGGGCCGAGAGACCCCGCCGCTGTCGCAGCGGCCACTGCAGCTGCCAGTGCCGCTGATGCAGAGCGATGAAGCATTTGGCCACAGTCTCGGATTTTGGCGCCGTGCTGACAATGGACGCTACGTTTGTGGACGCTGGGGTTGCCATACAGCCAACCACCCGCCGAATCAACGTGGTGACCAGCCATACAGACCGCCTAGATCAGCGTCTGCCTTGCCAGCCCGCCAGCAGCAGGGAAACGACACAGGGAGCTTGGTATCGAGCACCCGGGCTCCACCCAATTCTGCTTGCCCATAGGCATGTTAACCATGCACCCAGGGTCCAGCCGACTGATGACTGACTGTAACCCACCTTGGACTGAGACTGCGAACAACGACATTGTAAAAAATGTACAGGCATGTAATAGTTCAGAGCTGCTCGATGTTAATTTGCCATCGTTTAATGCTACTGCTAACCGTAACGAACAGATATTTGAGATAAACGCACAGTCTTGTGGTAATTTTGCGACTGCATTTTTTCTATCTAAGCTGGCGAGCCTGCCAGGAGCAATAAGTCTAAGGCATGGCCAAACAAGCGGGTCACTGTCAACTTCTGCCAGGCCTACCTCGAAGGATGTGCAAGGATGTGCAAACTGCTTTGCAACTTTCTGTCGTTGAGATGCATACTAACGGTGATTTGGTTGTTAATGACGGGTTGCAGGGTAGTGATGCAACAGCTACGGCTGCTGAGACCTCGATTGCAGACCAGGAAGTACAATCACTTTTGGCTGACACGAAGCGGTGGAGGGCTCGGAGGTTCATTCGTCTCAGACTTTAAACCCAGAGCCCTTTGTTTGCAGGTCGACAGGTAGTGTCGTGCCCATAGTCACACTCAGTCACACTTATCAACCCGTACACAAAACAATGACGCTTTGGTTGATTTCACGGCCAAGATTATCGACGATAATCAGGCTGATAATCGGCCTGAAAGAGCTAGAATGGAAACTGACATGGTAAAGTGTGAAAATGCAGCAAAACAACAAACTAGATTGGAAATGCAGGTTTTCGATTTGCAACGGCAGGTGCACGTAGAAAGTACTAGTGTACATAGTAATAATCTCATCTCATTCATAACGGTACAGTGATTGCTACATCCGTCGCACCTGCGGTCACGCGGAACCACATTGAAATGGCGTTACTGCCGGCGGCTAGCAGTATCAGCATATTTGGACACACGGTGAATAGCTCGCCGGCTGCACGCCGTGTACACATTGCGGACACATCTGGTAGCCATAGTCTTGGTGCTGCGAGAGCGATGCAGGGTATTGTCAGCAATGTGGCATCAGCACAGATAGTGCCCGCATTCCAGGGTTTTGGCAACACAAGAGCTAAGGTTACTGCAGTGTCTGGATCTAACGAACAGCAGGAAGCAAGTAAGAATGTGCGGTGTAGGCCTACTACTGCTGGTGTTGTGGCGGAAGCGACTGCAGTGAGTAGCGGCATGCAAAATGATAAGTTGGGTGACGCCGCGCAGCCTGTGCACATTATAGCCGACAGTGGGCATGGTGTGCGCGCTGCTAGCGACGAGCAGTGATTTGGTTCGGCCTATGGTTGCGTGTACGTCAGACACCAGTAGTACTATGTTACTGCGAGACCTGTTGCCACCCTCACAGACTGCAGGTATTCAGGTAAAAGCATCATTGATTCATCACTTTCACAGCGTTGTTGCGCATGGCCCAGTTTACGTGTGTCAAAATTATCAAATTTGGTGGAGATTTGATGAAGATCTGACAAAAACCAGTTGCCAAATTTTTTTTGGCCCACCGTGCATATTAAATACTAACGCAAAAACAATCACACACATTCGCACTTACTGAGAACACAAACGAAACTAGAATCGGGTTTTACGTGATTTTTATGCCATCTGGCAGGAAATGGATCAGGGCTAAATTCCACAACTCACAGGTTACACATGGGGCAGACAGTGAGCACTGTGAAATCCACATATGATGAAAGCAAAGATCATTACTAGTGAGAGATATGTTGAGAAGTTGGTGCAAGTCAATCATGTTGCTGAGACGAGTGATGAGTTTAGCTTTAATTTCAGCATCCGTCTGTAGACTGAATGCATTCACTACCTGCAACAAAGCTGACAATATGTGCACCAGTACACAAACAGAGAGATGAACAGATATACCAACAACGAGCAGCAACTGGACTATATTGCAAACACAGCAAACCATGAAAAAGCATACAACATGCTCCAGAAACATTTAACCAGACTTGAATGGAACTAGATATACGTTCTGTGGAACGAGGTATCTGTCCCATTGCCACGTTATATAGCCTAGCAGCTGCGTATAAGGGGGGGTAGGTGCAAACAAGGCGCAATTATCTTTCACGGGGGCCGAGCTGTAGTCAATTTTGTCCCAAAAATTCGTTGCCATGGCAACAAGAGTCGTCAGGGGAGAAAATCAAATGACACCATAGGATAGCGCGGGCCCGAAAATAAGGAAAAATTTTGCACTGTGATTCAGGGCCCGAAAAGTAAGATCAAGCTTGTTTGAGATAAAAATCTGATAATTCCTTCTCCTATTTTACCCCAATTAAAAAAAAATTCTGCATTACAACCTATAGGGATTTCAAAGCGATATAACTCGGTCCTGTAAAAAATAATTGTGTGCTGTAAGCACCACATATTTAGTTCTAAATTAGTGCTTCTAGACGTCTACTTCTGCATACAGTTTTGAATATTTTTCTTGTTAACAGTCTTAACATATTTGCATTGAACAATGAACATTATTAGTATTAGTATTAGTGTTAACAAATCGTTTGTTTATGCATTGAAAGAATTTCCTGAAACGTTTTGTTTGAAAGATACAATAAGCCTCAAGCAGCAAACCCCGTAAAAGATCCGACAATATTTTTTAGGTTGGCGACCGCAGCGGAGGGTGTTTCTGGTTGAATGCAATAACGTACTGCTGTCGACTGGTGAAATAAAATTGCTAAATAATATTATCTATTATGGTCGAATTTAACATTTGTTGCCAGTTGTTTTATTGTCAGATTTTGGAGGTTATGACCCCAGACCTACAGAAATTTTCTGTTTCTTGACTCCGCTCGAAACATCGGTCCCAAGACACTCTGAAACCTCCACTTCGCCTACGCCGCTGGACTCACGAATCACTGCATCGGGATCCGTGAGTGATCTTGACACTTACCTAGGGTTCTGCTGCAGCAAAAAGGTTCAAAAACACCGACATAAAAGAACATGCACACATGCCCATTGCTATCCATTAGCAGCAAACTCATCAGCAAAATATGACAGCATTACTACTTATTAACATCCAACACTTGGAGCTTGGACTGCATAGTACAAAATGAAGTAGCTATAGATACTAAGTCTACACACAGCAGCAAACATCAGTCAAACATTTCACTCTGATCTGCACTTATCAATCAAGTATAAATTGTACTAAGCATGGAGAAGAAAAGTTTTCTTAATTTGTCATCTGCACTTTACAGCATGCAAGACAAACCTCCCGAAACCAGTTGACGGTGAGAAAAAGTGAATCACAAAGAATCTGCTGTTCTTTTGTTGACAAACAGTCCAACTTGTCGACAATTTCATCCAGACGTGGCAGCTTTACGGGACAGCCTGAAAATATAAACAATTTGCACACTTGCTTCTGACAAGAAATTTGAGCTAATGCTCACGAGATGCGCGAAAGCCTATAACAGTTCCGGTTCAGTATATTAGCTGAAAATTGGGGTGTTCATGCTAAGTTAATATACAAATACCAAATTCTCAATCTGGATCGCATAACGATAGTTCCGTGCAGATGACGGTGAAAATTTAGAAATGCTAGCTTGCACCGCTTTGGACTGATTCACCCGTGTGACAGACGAATGGACAGATAGACAGACGGACAGAATTGCGATGGCTAAGATGCGATGAAGCAGTAGCTGCTTTCGCACGTAAAAATATAACAACTCAATCAATGCAATCAATCAGTTAGTTAGAGCTGGGCGTTGTAAACCGATTCCCGAAGTGGCAGCACCATCGAACAAAATGTCACAAATTATGCTGTAAGATATGCAAACCATTTCACCAAATACTGTGCATCAGAAATGTGCTAAATCCAATCGAGAGCCAGTGTACGACTTCCTATTAGTGATTAACAGTAACCTAGGCTTCATCTCGCACCGTTACTGAGATACAGTGAGTTATTGGCCAAAAATCACAAATTTTGCCCACCCCCTCTCATTTAGGGCCCTCATTCGGGGTGACCCCCTTCGAATTTATAGAAAATCTTTACGGTTCCTGAAACTAGAGTCTTCCAGGCAGCCAATGGTAAAGATTTGGTAATTCTAGCTTGCACCAATTTTTGACTCATCCACCCGTGTGACAGACGGACAGACAGACGGACACGGACAGACAGAATTGCGATGGCTAAGACGCGCTATAGCAGTACCTGCTTTAGTGCATAAAAATACACTATTAGCTGCACATATGGCCTAGAAGCACATTACATTAAAGGTCCATGGCCACAGTCATACTCAGTTGTGAAATATATGTAGACCTCAATTAGATATTTCAAACTGCATATCTAACATGTTGATTTAAACTTAATAAATGCACAAAATTAATGTTTCAATATAACGAAAACATGGCATTACGTTACATTATGCTAAAAAATCTGATCTTGGCAAGTGATCGAAAATGAAGGCACGGTTGTACCCGAGGCACGTTTCACACTTTTTTTTCTAAGAATCTCACTTCTATGGCTCAAAAGTTCTAGCGAAAAGTGTGAAACGTGCAAGCAAAAATTCCACAAGAATTCTACCTTAGGTTTGCGTGTTTACTCTGATGACGAGCACAATCAATGACGTCATCAGCCTACCATGTTTTCTATGTCATGCTCATAGATCGTCGATTTCAAATGTAAACTTCTTCGTGCTGACTAGGTATATCTATGGTGTCATGG
>Ga0209367_1013824_pt1 | contig 10335 bp, 8 predicted proteins | sample WorMetLIZISLAND2_FD_187412 | JGI IMG/M metagenome (GOLD analysis project Ga0209367, IMG submission 187412) | Marine gutless worms symbiont microbial communities from Max Planck institute for Marine Microbiology, Germany - Olavius geniculatus... ...
TATATATATATATCCAGTTGTACAATCAACAGGCTGGTCCATAGTTTTGTTTCACTGTATTAGGCCTATATTGAATTCTACGTTTTACATTTCATCGTATAGGCCTAGTTGCAAGCACATTTGATAAAATTGTGTTTCACAATGAAACCGACATGATCATGCAAACAAAATAACAGTAATACAGTGAAAAAAATTAAACTAAAAACTGACTTCGTTTCACGGAAAAAAATAAGCAATAGAGCACAACATCGAATTCACATATTATTTAGATAAACTATGTTAAACAGACTTGCGTAGACTAATTATCATGGCAGCCAATTTGTTTCAGCCTCATGTACCCACAGCGACTGTAATGAGGTCGGCTTTGACATACGTCAGGCAACTGTAGGCTCCACTGGAGAAAATCCCCGGCAACGATGTTCATTAGAGAACGGTCCGGTAACCCAGGCAGTAAATCAAGTGAATCAACCTATCGTTAGCGGCGGACAGACTCAAGTTCATTGCAAAGCGCACTATAATATAGCCGACGTATATTGCTACTGCAAGTCTCTTACATTTCGACTCCGTCTACAAACCCGCGAAATGTGTCAAAACGAGCAAACAAATTTCGCCATAGCTGTTAGGCCTAATTTTCGTTTTCACGCGCAGAACAGTTAAAGTTCGCGTTAGTTTTCTGCTCATGGATTGGAGTCCTTATTTTGGGAACGATGACTCGAGCCCACTGGACTCAGACTTGGACTAAGCGAACTTGACTACATCACTGCCAGCACAGTGCGCAGGTGGCAGAAATCGAAGGTCCATCAGAGTCGATGGGTTAGCTACGAAATAAGCAGGCTTATGGACGCCGAATGAGTAGCGGACGGCAACTGATCCGTACAATATATCCTCAGATGCTCAACGTACGACGCGACCTCATGAATCCGCTAAATGCCGCCGTAAGCTCTCACTCTGCCTCGCACTGCACATCAATAAGCACCAATACGGAGGTGGGCAGCAAGGGTTATTTGGATTGAATCGAAAAAAAGCATCAAACAGCTTAGGCGAGGTAGTCTTGCCATCATGCAGGACCAAAGACTGCTTAATAACCTCGAACGAAAGGAATACAGCCTGCATCCAAGTCTCCGGGAACGGCAAAAAAGAAAAGATAAATTTTTTACGCAGACGACATCGCACTAATTATAATCATACTTTTCATTACATATCAGCAACAATTCAGTGTCAGCAGGTCTGTGATGGTAAGAGATAATGGCAATTACTATTCACAAAAGGGCATTTACATGACACCCGAAACCCGCAAGATTAAAGTTGGTTCAATTTTCACTCGCGAAAGCAGCTACTGCTTTGGCGCGTCTTAGCCATCGCAATTTTGTCCGTCTGTCCGTCTGCCCGACACACAGGTGGATCAGTCAAAAACGGTAGGCCTACAAGCTAGGATCACCAAATCTTCACCGTCGGAAAAATATAGTTTCAGGAACCGTAATGCTTTCTTTATAAATTCGGTGAAGGTCACCACGAACGATGGCGCTAAATGAGAAAAGAGTAAAATAAAATTGCGATTTTTAGCCAATAAGTCATTGTATCTCAATAACAGTGCAAGATATGGCCAAAGTTACTATTAATCATTAATAGAAAGTATACACTGTCTCTCGATTTCCATCAAATTCAATGACCTTAGATGACCTTGAACGCCAAAATAGGAGGTTTTATGAATTTCTTTTGGCGATTTTGGGCTGCAAGACACATTTCAAGAGCGAATTGCGCCAAATTCACTGACCAAGACCAGCTGCACATGAAATGTTCAGCATTGAACGTAGATTTCAACGGTCCAAGTCTCGACCTTCTAGGTTCAAGGAAGCCAGCGCGCGGTTGCGTCAAAAAGCGGTACCCCCTAAAAATCGTTATTTCACCGTTGTTGGCAAGTCTACCTTAAAACGGTTGCAGATAGGCATGGGTATGCTGCCTACCACAACAAGCTTTAGTGACGAGCTTTTTAGTCGTATCAACATTAATGGCTTTGAAAGACCCTAAACTTCAAAAATAAGGGAGATCATTGTTTTTTGCAATATTTGGCTCGCGCTCTTCAAGAGTGAATTGGCTGGAGATAGACTAAAGCAATTTGCGAACAGGAACTACTATAGGCTTTTGCGCGTCTCGTGAGCATTAGCTCAAATTTCTTGTCAAATACTGTGGCGCGTTCTCATTACACCGAAAATAACAACAAAAGCCCAGCTATTGCTAAGTGAAGCGTGAACATACTGCCTGCGCCCGAAGGCTAGCAAAAGTGAACGTAGTTTTTTTACTTATTTGCAAAACTTCCCATACCACCCCCAAATATATGTGTTGCAAATTGCGGCCAAATTGCTGCAGATAACAACATGTTACTCTTAATAACCCATAATAAGTGGACTTACCAACGTTCTATCCAACGGTACTATGGCAGAACCCATAAGACGTACCGTTTAGCCACAGTGCATCACGTTACAGACGACAGATAAACAGACAGATGGACGACGTATCGTACCATATGCGCGACCGTTAGTACTGTCGGCTAAAATCTGCACGACGATAAGCGAGAACAAGTGAAGCGAATGCACATGCGGCGACTTACGGTGGACTTGGCGTTGGTGATGTTCATGCGGACGCTGTAGTAGGAGTAGGCGCCGACGACGATGGGGCAGTGCTGGGTGTCAAACGGGAAGTAGGCAATGTCAATGTCGCACGTCGTCTTGAAGATGCCGCCCGGCTCCCAGTGCAACTGTCCATCGTGACTCAACATTACACGGATACGCTCGAAGTCCGGCACCAACTCTTCAGCCCTGTGCGCCACCGGCAAAACACACAGTCACATTGGGCGGCAAATAGGCCTATTAGTCTGGCAGCCAAATAGGCAATTTTTGCCGAACCTTGCTTTGACTGATTAAGTTTTTTTCTTTGCACATTCTTGATGTTTGGGATCCCCACAATAAAACCTAGGGGGTGTGGAGCTGTCACCCTTGAGCAATTTTCAGGAAATGGAAAATTGCAATATGGCCGCTGATCGGAATAGCGAAACTTTTAATCGCCCATAACGTTGTTAATATTGTGCTAGAAACGTGATTTTGGTGTCTACTCATAGGTTTTAAGGGATAAGGAGTGCAACAGAATAAATATTTCTCGGATGAAATGCCTCTGAATGATTTAAACTTGATGCTCTATGCCAATTTTACCTTATTTTTCAGATATCCTCGGCATTCACTTCAACAATTTTCTGCACACCTGCAGTAATCAATATGTAAGATTTTTTTGCGTTAACAGGAATTCACATTTGATCTTTTGTCAGCAATTTAATAGCTCTCGTTTTTAAAAACTGCACCGGAAACTACTAAGCTATGAAATGCTTAATACGCGACTGTGAACCCTGACAAAGCTATTCAACTCGGAAAACAACAATGGGACAAGTTTGAACAAAGCTGGCCAGAGGGATTCTATCGATCCATTTCAAAGGTGGTCCACACCATGGCGACAACCCGAAAACATGTCAAGGTTGGGGAACACAATGTCATCAACACCAAGGCAATATATGCTCGAGCAATGAGCCTACACAACACCTCTCGCGGCATGGACCCGACTACTCTGATATCCTACGAATTGTCTCCAGTTCCTACAGCATTCTTCGATGACTACGGAGACATGCGCCTGACAAGTTCCAAATTCACACTGAAGAACGCTCTCAAGGTTGAAACTGCTCAGAGAACTCAGCCCGGACCCATCGACGTGATTGTGCTGGATGGATGTGCTGTACTATGGGTCATTCCGTGGCCACCCACTGGATCATCTGTGCAAGAGTTCCTTGATAGATTTCGGAATTATCTTCACAAACGACTGTTACAGGCTGATGTGTTCCTTGTATTCGATCGCTATGTTCAAAGTAGCATGAAGGATGCAACAAGGGCTTCCAGAGAAAACAAATCCAGTCACGTATACACGTTGACGAGCACAACACGTCTACCAGCACAGTCAGTTGTTCTGACTGTGTCTAAGAACAAGGCCCAACTGATTGACATCATTGTGAGTGATCTCAGACTTCATGCCGACGAATTCCAGACTAAACGGCTTGTTATCACTGGCTACCGAACTTTACTAAGGACAGACCTTTCAGCGCAATGACATGTGGACAACCCAAGAAGAAGCAGACACCATCATCATCCAGCAGGTCTCCCAAGTAACAGCCGGAACAGTTCTAGTTGTGGCTGACGACACGGATGTGTTTCTGCTTCTATTATGTTACTGCAACAAGGTTGATATAACATGCAAAATATTGATGACGTCCCCTATCGAAGGAAGGTCCTTTCTTGACATCAAAGCTTCAGTCGAAACCCACAAACAAGTCATGCCGGATTTGTTGGCAGCCCATGCTCTTACAGGGTGTGATACAGTGGCATCACCCCACGATATTGGCAAAATGACTGCTCTGAAGGTGCTGAGAAGCCAAAAGTGTGGACTTGATCAGGTGGGTCTAGCTCAGCACGGGCAGCCGTTGACAATAGCTGCTGAAAAACAGTCTGTGGCATTTGTCTTGCATGCTACGGCCAAGGAAGCTGTCGGTTCCTTACTGAAGCTCGACAAAAGACCTGGACGCACAAAATTGCTCAACGGAGAAGTTCTGCTCCACCGTTGTCTTCACTGCCACCAACTGACGAGGCTTTCCGACAGAATAACCTTCATGGTCAGCTGCAGGTCGCCATCTGGCTGCATGCACTGGATTTTCATCCACCAGATCTTGATGTCACATTGCATGGACGGTCACGACGTGAAAGAACGGATACACTGTTCCACTGTTCCCGACGGTGTCGCTCTGATACCCGGGGAACTCATTCAATTTATCAAGTGTTCTTGTCAAGCAGAGAGACCATGCAGAACACAACGGTGCAGCTGCAGGAACGCGAATCTTTGGTGTAGCACATTCTGTTCTTGCAAAGACGAGGCTCCGTTTGATTGACGATTGACACTCCACAATTCGATTGAAATGTCAACACATTATGTAAGTTTTCAGAGGAAAATTTGTTCTAAATAAAGTACATTTGTTCAAATTCAGTTGTAGGTAACTCAATGAATGTATGAACTTGAACGGCCATTTAGTAGAGCGCGTACCTATACCAAGGGCGTATAACATTTGGTATACTGATGCCACGGCCCATGATAAATCGCGATTCAGTGAGTGATTCAGAGTCATTTTGTTAACAAAAAGGTCATTTTATTGCATTCCTTGGCACTGTAAACATATGCATAGACACAAAAGTGAGGTTTCTAGTACAAATATTAACGAGGTTATAAGAGATTGAAGTTTTCGGTACTCCGATCGGCGGCCATATTAGATTTTTTTATTTTAAAAAAATGCTCAAGGGTGAGAGCTCCACACCCCCCTAGGTGTTGTTGTGGGGACTCCAAGCATCAAGAATCTGCAGAGAAAAAAACTTAATCAATCAAAACATGGTTGACCCCTCTGGCTGCCAGACTATATCATTGGTTGAAATAGCAACTAATAAAGTCTAAAGGCGAGTAGGCCTACAGAGCGACCGAACTGCACTGAACTAAAATGATACATGGTTAGTTTAGTTCAGTTCAGTTCGTTTCTGTCGCTCTGTACGTTCCTTAAGAACTTATCAAATGTACCTTTTAGTAAACTGTCGAATCAACGCGTTAAGTTAACGCGTTAACACGTTAAAGAATTAACGCACGTTAAAAAAATAACGCACATACGTGAATTTACAAAATTTTGTAAAGCAGGAATATTTTATTAAACTGCAGTTATTTGACTTAATAACATTCAAGTAAGTAAAATTGTTTTGTTGCCGTTTGATCACTACTGTCGCGATTCTGCGACACAGCCACGAGTTCGTCAGTCATCATTCCAGTCACTCTCGCGGCAGTCCACCTACAATATTAGCAATATAGTGATGCGTTATTAAGGCGTTAACAACGCTAACGTTAAAAAATAACGCTTCGACAGCTTTAGTTTTTAGACCTATTAGCGTGTAATTTAAGAACATCACGGTCTTCCTCAAATCGCTGTTTTTACTTACTGTTATTCATCCGAGCAATAAAACTTTGTCGTTTTTAACAGACTTTTTGACAGTATCAACTGTTGCCCGTGTGCATAAGCTCCGACATTTCTGCGTGAAGCTTATTTTAACGCAATTTTGCAATCTTCTGTGCAAAACTGTTTCTATTAAGCTTACCCGTTCATAACTGCTAACTCCGGAAGCCATATCTTGTCCGCTTTCAGTATTATGTCTGTCAGGTTTCCGAATCTTTCCGGTTGCCAGGCCAACCGTTCGTCGATCCATTCCTAAAACACGATACAATCACATTCTAGCTGTTACATAATACTTTGCTTGATTTACTCATAATGACTTTACATTTCACAATATAAGCCTACTACAGCTGTACTATTTTGTGTTTGCTTTTTTCTTGAGTAGAGAACTAGAGATACCTAAAACTAAAAATATCAAACAAAGTCTTCGGTAGTTCAAAAATCAGATAAAAAACAATAAATCCAAAATGGCAGTCAGTCCAGCCGATCCTAAGCAAAAATATAGCATACATCAGTCTGCAGAATGTCAGGCCTGCGGGCAGCATCCGGCCTGCGACCGACTGTTATCCGAATCGATACGTCCAAGAGGGAGAAACATCAAAATAGCCTATGATACATTACGAAATAGTCTAAAGAATTATTCATTTACTGTCTTGCTGGCTTGTTAAACTCATTTTAAGTCGCACATGTTCACTTTCGAGCGGACTACACTACTGATCTCGGCAAGAGGTAAAATATATAAGTTTAATAACTTAATACAATTATAATGTCTATTGGCGCAAAAAACTCGCAAAAATCTCTTACGCAAGCCGAGTTATAGCCAATTTTGTCCCAAATTTCGTTGCCATGGCAACGGGGGTCAGTCGGGGAAAAATGCAATTGGCAGCATTTGATGTCCCATCCCCAAAACCCCCCTATCGGCGCAAAAATCTCTCAAAAATTTCTTACGCAAGCCGAGTTATAGCCAATTTTGTCCCAAATTTCGTTGCCATGGCAACAGGGGTCAACCGGGGGTAAATATAAATGTCACCGTAAATTAGGCCGTCCCCGAAAACCATATCCTAGAACCAAGAATTACGACTCTATCTTGCACACAACCGAAGTTATGACAGTTTAAAGAATTTTTAAATTTTCCCCATAGGCGCCATTGTAATTTTTTTGAATTTTTCGAATAAATCAGTAAAAAATAAAATTTTTATTTTATAACCAAAAAACTAAAAGTGTAGTAAATTTCGAACAGAAGGGGTGTTTATTTCACCTATATGAGGAGCAAAAACCCCTGGGCGGATTGAGCCCAAATTTTTTTTGGTGGTAGGCGTCCATGACGTAATCACGCCATTCAAATTTGGTGACAATCGATTCAGGGGTTTTGGGTTGGCTGAGGGTCAAAGTTTGCCTTTTCCCATATACTTTGAAGGTCGTCCTTACAACACTTACACTATCGTGTGAGGTGTGATTAGCATTGTGCATTTCCTTGGCCGGCAGTAAGTCTTTGAGACCACGTTACGTGGCCTGCGGCTAAAAAACGTTGGCTTAATTTAATGTAACTACCTTGAATGACGATGACGATGCCACTGTCGTTGATCATAGCAATAAAATATTTATATGATAATAGTACGGTAATATAGTACACACAGTCGCAGTAGTCATCGTAGTAGTGCGACTAATTGCTGTCGTAGCAGGCTTATTGAACCAGAAGCGTTAGAAGTTAAAAAAAATGAGGACAGGAATTAGTTGCAATTTTCAGACACGCAGCTCAAAATGCCAATTTTGCCCCCAAATTTTTTTAAAATGGAAGATAGTTGGCCGCAAATTTTGTATCTGGAAAATTTTCAGACATAAAAACTTTTCTGACAAGTTGAAATTTAGGAGTGGGAAATTGCCACATCGCACTGCATATCATAACATTTTGTCAATAGTAATCTTTGTTATTCAGACAAGTTGCAAAGATTCATGACGTGCTAAAAGCAGAACTAGATTATGTATATATGGGTAAAACACGCAGGCGCAGGGGTAAAACACGTGTTTTTACAGAATTCATTTACTGCTATGTAAAAATGAGGCGAAAAAGCACACAAACATTTTGCAAGCAGCATTTTCGGATAGGCGGACATAACGTTATTTAATAAGTCCATACATCTTATACGTTTTTGTTCAGTTCGCTTTAGTATTGATTACAACGCTAAAAATCCCAAACAGGCTTAAAGGTTTGCTCACTGCAATTATGAGTCCAGTTGTTGTCAATACTTGACCTCTTTCCTCCTGCAACAGCGCAACGAACAGCAACGTACATTACATTTCTTAAAATATTGTTGCCTCATCAAGTCTTCATTATCATCTGCACTAACGCTATCTCACAACTAAACGTGACATTTTTTTCTGGCTACGTCACTGAATGGTGTATATATTTTTTACGTGTAAACTAACGATCTAAGACAGGCAATTAAAAAGTACATAAAAATAAAACGACATATGCCTATGAATTAATGAGCCAAACCCAAACTCCACTACAGCAAATCCACAACGTATTGAAGTAACCTATTTTCAGATCTACGTCCACAGCAAAATGATGGAAATACATAATGGAGTTTGCGCCTAATGCTAATCGATGATGGGTTTATTCCTATCAAATTAATCACTGCCTCATTATAGTTGCTTTGCATATACTGGACTTTGGTTTCAATGCTATAGGCTATATTTCTTATTATGTTTATTTTCCTGTTATAGTAATGTGTTTAATTGTTGATATCTATGAGACTGTATGGTTAACTGTACGTGAGCTATCGCATATTAGGCCTATTGTTTTTTTAATCATTTGTGTAAAATTAATTATTTGAGTAATATTTGTTTGGTTATAGAGACGATTCATAGCATGAGCTATTCTAGCTTTTGACTTGTTTCTCTTGCATAATATTATTTCATGTTATATTATTGCTTGCTGGTGGCGATATATGCAATAAAAATACATGATGATGATGACGATGATGAAGGCTGTAGAATGCTGTCAGAGAGATACAGACCAGGCCGTGGATGCGCAGTAGCACGAAGTCGATATCCACTCGCACGGGCTCGTCGATGTTGACTGCCGCCCGTGCCACTGGGTCATAGTCACTGAACAAGTACGCCAACAGTCGCTCCTCGTACGTAGCGTTTCGGAACTGGTACGTCGCTACAGCGCAAAACAGCATAATTATAATTTATTTACGCTCGATTTATTTGACATACATAACGCATTTGCATCATTTTGCTATGTGCTGCGTGCCTCGGCAACGTTTCATGTCATGAGCCACTAACGGGTCGCAGAAAGAAAGACATACATACCAGGTACATACCAGGTACGGCCGCACCTAAATCCAGATGAATAGGTGAGGCCATCGGCTTGGTGGACCATCAGTCCGTGAAAAACCGATCTTCTCATTTCTTGTCCTCTCGAGACCAGACTTGAAAGCGTTAAGGGTGGCAGAGTCAATAACATGCTGATCCAAACGATTCCATCTGTTGATGACCCGCTCAGAGAAGAAATGGTGTCTGATATCTAGGCAGCATCTGTTTTTCACAATCTTAGCCGAATGACCTCTTGTTTTGCTGACAGCGAAAATTGCAAACATACTGTCAAAAGAGATAGTAGACCGTCCTTTATAGATTCTGAAAGTTTGCAGAAGGTCTGCTCTATTTCGTCTCTCCTTCAAGGACCACAAGCCAAGCTTCCTGAGTTGAGTCTTAGGTCATATGGCAGATGTTTTAAGCCAGGAATCATACGTGTAATCTGTGTTGTATTTTTTCCAGTAGATGCTTATCTTTCAAGTAGTGTGGAGACCATGCTGATACACTGTATTCAAGATGAGGTCTGACCAAGGATTTGTACAACTGTAATAAAACATATCTATCTTTGTAGGTAACAGTTCTGCTAATCATACCGAGAACTTTGTTGGCAGTAGAGTAAGCTGCTTGACACTGTGTAGATGGCTTAAGGTCAGCTGTAATTAGTATTCCTAAGTCTCTTTCCTCTAGGACGGAACCAAGCATGTGACCATTCATCAGATAGGAGTATTTGTTGTTGTTGTGGCCTACGTGCATCACCTTACACTTAGCGGTATTGAACTGCATCTGCCATGTATCGGACCAATCTTCGACAACTGACTGTTTCTAATTCATTCGTACTGTTTTTATATTTTTTATGCTTTCCCCTTTGTGCTGTCATATGCCTAATTTGTATGTACTGTGATGCCTATAAGTGCTCATGGCCTTGGCATTGTACTTGG
>Ga0209367_1013825_pt1 | contig 10334 bp, 7 predicted proteins | sample WorMetLIZISLAND2_FD_187412 | JGI IMG/M metagenome (GOLD analysis project Ga0209367, IMG submission 187412) | Marine gutless worms symbiont microbial communities from Max Planck institute for Marine Microbiology, Germany - Olavius geniculatus... ...
AAGGGAAGGTGAAAGGAAGATAGCTCAAGAAATGTTGGATGCACGGACACTAAGTTGATTTTATACTTTGTCCAATGCTATGCATTGCATTGGACAGACAAATACAGGCAAGTGTTTTAAGAATAATAGGCTGATGCATGCAGTTTTCTGTTTCTACACGTAGACCTTAATGAAATCTTGAAAACTGCGGCGTCACCCTAGAAAGTACGGTCGTGCTAAATCGAGGTAGTTTCGTGTATTTGTATTTCTTTTATTGCCTCGTCTGCGGAATTCCAACAGAGAATGAATAGAGTGACTGGACGTAATAGGCCTATTTTTCTCGTACCGGCATGCAGGTTCGCTGTTTCGTAGCAAAACTGCTAAGTAAATTAATTCACTTTTAGCAGACCTCAATTTTTGACTTTGTTGACGTCTATCTCTGGAGAACATCGTTTTGGATCGGTGCGTAGGCCTAGTATTCCATTGGTCGTTTAGCCCACTTAGCAAAATCCGGTGCCGGTTTGTCGTTTAGTTAGCGGGAGTGGGGCGTGTCATTTCGGAGGCCCCCGGTAGAGGTGCACCAACCATGGCATCGTTCATCAACTCTGTAGCATCGTGAGTTCTGTCGCAATGTTAAGAGCCTTCGCAGTCAACCGAGTCGGTCGGACTAACCGTTGTTTTCTACACTAGGCGCAAGTCAGCGACGGACGATGAGAGTGTCGCGAATGTCGTCTATAGCGAGTGGCGCTTGTTTGCGTTGTATGTGACTTGTGCTATATATTTGAGTGGGCGCTTGCAGCAGATTCCCGCCGCTGCAAATAATTTTCTCAGCCTATAAAACATTACACTGTACACATTGCGTAGACAACAGTATTGGTCTTGCAGCGTAATCCAGCGGCAAATGCTAAAAAACATTAAAAGAGGAATACAATTAAATTCACTAGAGCATGCGGTAAAATCTCCGACAGTCACTGTGAATGTTTTTCACACAGTTCGTGGCAGTTGCATCCTAAGTGCCAACATTTGATGGCTCTGCTCGTAGCCTAATATCATGTTCAATTTATAGCAATAAATTTGAGCTAATGCTCACGAGACGCGCGAAAGTCTATAGCAGTTCCTGTTTGCAAAATGTCTTAGTCTATTCTCCAGCCACTGTCGCAATTCACTCTTGATGTGTGCGCCGCAGCCGAAAGTCGCAAAAATCAACAAAAACTCTTATTTTGAAAGTTCAGGGTTTTCCAAAGTCATCGTTGTTCATACAACTATGAAAAGCTCGTCACTATAGACTGCTTGTTGTGATAGGCAGCATGCCCATGCCTATCTGCAACTGTTTTCACACAAGACTGGCTAACAGCGGTAAAATAACGACTTTTACAGGGGTACCACTCTTTAATGCCATCGTGCGCAGGTTTCCTTGAACGTAGAAAGTCGGGACTTGGACCATCGAAATTCACGTTCAATGCTGAAAATGTCATATGCAGCTTGTCCTTGTCCATCTCTACTGATTTCAGCGAAATTCGATCTTGATATGTGTCTCGCAGCCCAAAATTACCAAAAAATTTATAAAGCCTCTAATTTGGCCTTCAAAGTCATCCAAAGCTATTGAATTTGGTGGCAATCGAGAGCCAGTATACGACTTCCTATTAGTGATTAATAGTAGCCTAGGCCCTATCTTGCACCGTTTATGAGATACGGCGACTTATTGGCTGAAAATCGCAAATTGTCCCTACCTTCTGTCATTTAGCGCTTTTGCTCGGGGTGACCCTTTTCGAATTTATGGAAAAACTTTACGGATCCTAAAACTAGAGTTTTCCAGGCAGCCGAAAGTGAAGATTTGATGATCCTAGCTTGCACCGTTTATGACTGATCCACCCGTGTGACAGACAGACGGACGGCAGAATTGCGATGGCTTAGAAGCGTTACAGCAGTACCTGCTTTCGCGCGTAAAACACTGCAACCGTATTCCGTATATTTGTAGTATCGGCAACTGAGTGTTTTCTCTGAGTCTGTGGTTCAACGTAGAAACTCTATAAGTAATGCACGATGCCAACAGCGGCTGATGTGACCGAACTTGCAGACAGACACTCTGCAGAGAGAGAACTGTATTTAAGATGGTGGTTGCTGATGCTGCTTTCTCTCACCTGTCCGCGCGGTATACACCTTGACAGGTGCTGATCAATCAATCAATCAGCCTCTACCCTGCCTGTCTATTGTGTCTAGTGTCTATATGGCGCTGCTGTATTCTATATGCACATAGTATACCCACCAGCTGGTGCCGACTGACACTGCGTGATCAGTTTATGAGCCGTAATAGCGCATAAACTGCGTCGGTGGGCAGGAAAGTCAGTCCGCCACCGTCGCGCTTGGACCTGTCTGACACTGCGTTCTTCAAACGAAGCCTTAAAACACTGCTGTTCCAGCGAACGTTTTAAGACGAAAATAGATGTATTTTATTTGTCGTTTTATGTAGTCAGTTTTTGCCGTTTTTGTTAGGTCGTATCTCTAAGCTGGTAAACCGCTGGTCACTGTGTAAGTGGTTGCTTTTGACTGATTGAAAGTCGATGTTAAGAAAATTTATGGCATAGGCCTACACTCGCAGCCCATGGCTATGTTTTTTCTAGCCGCGTATTAACGGTTCAAAGGTCAAAATCGCCAATTTTTTGGCCCCATTTAACGTTTTTGCCAATGGACAACCCTGTGGGAATCTTGCAGAATTGGTTTTCGACAGAAAGCTGCATTGATTTAGATTTCAAACAACGAGCAACGTCTATTCACTGACTTGCAGTCCACAGGTAAATAGGCCTACAGGTAGACGGACAGACGAACGGAAGGATAGACGCATCATATCTCGTCCAGTGTACGTGCATCGTAAGAAAACTTAGAGCTTCTAGACATCAAATTTCTTTCTGTAGTTTATTATACCAAATGAAGTTTACGGCGGCTCTGTGCGTTTATAACGCTCCACACCCTCTAGCTAGTTCCCGGAAAAAAACGGAAGATAACGGAAACGATAACGGAAAAAGAGGGGGAATGAAAAACGGAACGAAAGAGGGAGCAGGAAAACTTGCTCCAGTTGAGAAATGTTTTGCGTTTCACGTGCAACTACCACCTATGGTGACTTGCATGACGAGTTTGAGTACGTGTGGCATATCGTACGGATAGTATTACCATGTAGCAAGACAGCTTGTACTTAGGACGAATGCCCACCTCATCGACTCATGCCTACGTGTACTAGGCTAGCAGCGTGTTGCACTCGCTGAGGTCGTTCGTCTGCTGCAGTTCAAGTTGTTACATTTCTCTAGGTACAACGCTAAGGAACATCACTCAACTACATATCAGTGCAACTTCTTGGCGTCGCGGAATGCGTATCCCATGCATCGCCTGACTGCCTAAAGGCAGCTTGAACTTGTGCTGTAAAGGTCAACAAGCACTTTTCTTTGCAAAAATACAACGGCTGTACTAATACACACTAGACGGCAGCGATACCGGCTAACTGCAAATTTAGTCAGAATTCGACAGAATTCTGACATGTTGCTGTTCGAGTACAATATGATTCGATACTATACCATACATACTTATTTAGCGTGCGTTCTTTTAGTACACCTGGTGTGGTTTTATTTGTAGTATGGGCAACCGTAAGTGCACCGCCCGGTTGTCCAGCCATAATGTTCAGTCATCAGTATGCTTGTCCGTGTTTTTATGGCAAAATATAGTACAATACACATACAGTACTTCCAGTTTAATCCAACGAAGTCTTTATTCAGATATTCATCAAATGCGAAGGCAGTAATAATACACTGTGTCTGAAAAAACGTCCCACTTTGTGATTGTTCATATCTTTGTCAAATATTAATCGATTCTCAAAATTTTTTATTGGCACATTTTTAGCAATTAACTGATTATTAAATATCTTACCACACATTAACTGCGTCGCTACACTACCTTGTGAAATGTAAATGCACGAAAAACTAGCAATAATAGGCAGAAAGCGTGTTGGTAGATGAAAGACACTTTAGAGCAAGATTTCGATAAATAATTCTTACAGTGCTACGTGTTAAATCCGTTTTTGTGGATATACGATGTGTTAAATAATGTGTGTGTTTGTTTCTGGAATTCCTTGGTTTAGTAAGCTTACCAGTTCATCCACAGTGGTCATGTTCTCTTTAGTACCTGCATGCATCAGTCTGCCGGTTTTATGTCTTTGGTCGGTGCTTTCAGTTTCTAAATCTTTGTCAGTAACATGCCCAGTTCTTCCTTTTTGCTGTTTTTCTTCGAAAATCCCGCTACATTTTTTGCAAACTGTATTTTTAAACCTGTATAAGATCAGAGCCTTGTCTTCATTGCTAAATGGCATGTTACAATGTTGGTATATTGTCTCTGCTGTCAAAATTATTATTTACAATAACATCATATGATTTTGTTCACAAACACAGTAAATGTATCACAAACTAAACACTGTTTACTTTTAACATAAAAATTAATAGAAAATTTAATCAAACGATAATTTTTGCATGTTTATTACAGTGGTTTTAGTGATTTTTGACAATTTACGTTTCACACGGTAGTGTAGCGACGTAGTTAAGGTGTGGTGAGATATTTAATAACCACATCATTGCTAGCTGTCCTCAAAATGTGCCAATAAAAAATTTGAAAATCGGTGAATATTAGGCAAAGTTATGGACAATCACAAAGTGGGACGTTTTTTTTGAGACACAGTGTAGTTGTCATTTATCAAGCGCATGATGTCACTGTAGCCTACCGTTGTACGAGGAAGCAGGAAAGGCGACAATCGAAAAAAGTGTAGCCTTATGGTTTATGTATTGTTTAGGCTTGTTTGGCCTAATTTTCGCGATGTCTGAAAGATGTCTGTAAACGCTAAGTTAGGTACTTGATGTAGAGGATATAGAGTTGCTTCATGAGTCAGAATCGTGACTCGTAAAGCGTTTTACTATCTCGGAAGAGGCAGCTGATTGACATGAGCTAATGACGCGGTCGTCCATTGTCCTCGCGAACAATTAGACCCGCGGTGCAGTCAGCAGACAATCAGTGCTCGTCTGCCATTTCATGGTGCAGTATACAGGCGGTGGCGGCGTCAGGTCTCTGGCGCTGACTGACCGCCGCGTGAACAGAATTAGATCTTTGCTCCTCGGCCGCCGAGCAGCCACTGGCGACCCACGAACAAACCAAACACAACAGAACAACAGCTGTCCATCGCTTCATCTTCGTCGCTGCTCTCCTCTCTTGCATTGTAGCCCGCTGTCTAGCCGACCAGCCTGACCAACGGACATGAGGACGCCCTTCAAGGTAACCACGGGCCGACGGACGGCGATCAGCCGTGGCGCCGGACGGGTCTAGTTTCACTGGTATTTAGTGATCAACGAGTTTCAACGACCTCTTAAGCACCTGGTCTAGACGCCTCCAGCAACTAAACTTAACGAAGCAGGCAACTGTGTCGACTGTGCCACGCATACAAGCGAACACACCCATTCAGAATTTTGTAGCTCTGGCCGCGCTTGCAGCAACAATTCCAAACTCAAACAGTTAGGCCGTGGTTACCTATCAAATAAAGATGTCTTAAAACATTTTTGCGAGCAAATGTTGTAAAACATTTTCAGCGTCTGGAATAGGTGTTGAAAAGATAAAATGTGCACGGTTGTATGCAAAATAAAATGTTTGCAAAACGCGTTGTTTTAGGTGACAACCTCCTATCTTGAACGTGAATGTGTTAAAGACGCTAAAATGTTCTGCAGCATTTCTGCAGATTTTTTATTTGGCGCGAAGCCACGGATTTAGCTAGAAGAGTGTCGTGGTGGGGCTTCTGACTAGAGATCGACATGCCGTGGGTTCGATGCGAGCTACTGCGTAACAAACTCGGGCCAATTGTTCCTACCATGTGCCGCTGTCTCCAAGCAGTATAATGAGGTATTCATACCAGTGCGATGCCGGGAAGGTAATGGAAGAAATAGGTGTGTGGTCCGACGTCCCTAATAGGCGCAAACGCACGCCCAGCTGAACGCCGTAAATCGTAGACAAGCGCCGCTCTGCGCACAGCTGCGAAACTGAGACGTTCATACTCACCTTGACCGTACTCACTTTAGTAGGCCCAATCTTTACCTTACGGGTGTAATTCGCATGTAAAACTTGAATTGTTCACTTAATTTTGTGTAAGCTGCTGTTGTAAGTTTTAAATAAACGAGCATCGTTATTATAAACAGTTGAATACTAACTGTTTTTTGCAGGGGCCCAGTTTTTCAACAGAAGCCGGCCATCAAGCAGATAGATGGTGGCAAGAAAGTCTTGTTCGAGTGTAAAATAGCGTGCCCGACCAAGCCGCATGTCACATGGTTTCGAGACACCGTACAACTTTCTGATGAAGGTCGGAATCGGTCGTTTCCGAATACTTTCTTTGGATGATTTTTAATCGCTTTTGAAACAAGTTCATGATACTAATTGGGCGAAAAGAACATAGTCGTGAATTATTCTACTTTTATGGTGCTTTACAAATGTATTTTAAAACTTTACCTTTAGCTGATCGTCGCGCACGTGCTATCTGCAGGACGGTATAAATACATAACGAAGGAAGAATCGGCCGGCGTTTACTACGTTGCTCTGGAAGTGTCAACTCCGGAGGCAATCGACGCGGCTACGTACAAGCTCAACGCGCGCAACGAGCACGGCGAAAGCAATGCGAACCTCAAGCTCAATTTTGACGGTATAACTACAGTATCTGTTCACACATTGATAACAATATGGTGGCCGTGAAAAAGCGGATAATTACTGAATCGGTTGGGATGGCCGTTTTACTATTTGCTTCACGAAGCACAATAATCTGTTGAGACTTTGCGAGTTGAGGTGGGGTGGGCGACAAACCGACTTCGGCGTATTATTGAAACACGCCATCCCACTGTAAGACGATTAGGATCTAGAACTCAACGAACCACTACACAAGCACATCGATTTATTGAAAGTTTTACGTTAATTTTATTTTATATTATATTACACTGTTTTTTTTTTCAAATATTGATTTTAACGTAAACATAATTATAGTGCTGATAGTTTAGATAAATGAACGAAAGAGTCAGTCAGTAACGGTGATGCTGTGCGTTGCTATACAGCGAAGGCACCGGCTGCGGTCGCCCCGGCGTTCACGGCGACGCCGTCGATTCACCAGACTGGTGACGGCAGCGTCGAGTTCGAGGTGCGTCTGACGAGCTGCCCCGCACCGAGCGTGCAGTGGTACAAGGGCACGACGCCCATCAGTGACGGCGGTAGATACCGGGCCGTCACGCACACTGACGGCACCAATTATACACTGACGCTGACCATCACCGGCGTCACCAAGGACGACAGCGGCGCCTACAAAGTCACCGCTAAGACCGCTGCCGGCGAGTCCAACGCCAACATCAACCTCAACCTTGAAGGTTTCTATACACTCCTGACTCTAAGAGCTTCAGCAGTTTTCAGTACTTCGACTGTCCGAAACCATGGCCCTCCCTTAACGTCAGTCATCCCGTTATCCATACCCAGAACGTACGTTATCAGCCGAATTCACTGTCATAAACGTCATCATGTTGTTGTTACAACTTACAAATAGGGCCTATCTTCGTTCAGTATTCAAATACTTAACCAAATACTGCGGTCAAGATTAATAGTTGAATACTATTTAAGTACCAAGTCATGCACCTGGTATTTAAATATTGTCTGTTTTAATACCTGTTTTTCTAGAAGATATTTTAGCATGAATTTTTGTTGATTGTTTCTTGTTTTTTTCAGCGTATAGTTATTTTATGCGCTATTGAATAATTAATTTTATACTAATTTTTTGATGTTTATGCCGCTTGTTGCAGGCCAAGAAGTACAAGCACAACAGTAAGTAAAATTTTACCAAGTCAGCGTCAAGTCAGTTTTTTAAAAACTTTTACGATTATTTGGCATTGAGTTGTTGTCGTTGCCCACGTTAAACTCATGCTTACTTTTGACAGTTTTTGCGTTTGTTTAACGGTGTTTAACGCTGGTCACAAGGCTGTGTTAGAATATTCAAAATTTAAAAAAAAATGCACATATGTTCATTTTACGTGCATACACCAATCTAAGCGTTTCATTTTAACATGTATTTTAGCTCCAAAAGTGCTTTGCAAAATTTGCAAAACTGTACTGCAACACACGATTTTTGTATTAAATGTATTAACGGCCCAAAACTGTTAGCATAATACGTGTTTGCTGCATTCTGCCTTTCTGATATATGCAATAGCCTATTAAATAACAGTATTCTTTTCAAGCGTCAACTGAAAACTGAATTTTTGTACATTATAATGACGTTACTGTTGTCCACGATCCTGGACGTTTCTCGTGAATGAACTTACATGCATAGAAAAATGTATTTTGTTGTATTCTGTAATACCCTTTCACGAGGTAGATAACCGAACCTGTTGTTAATGTGACGTAATCCAGGGCCGCAGCAGCACCAGCAGCAGCAGGAGCCAAAGCGACAGTAAAGCCAAGCATAGCGGAGGAACCTAACGTAACGGTGGACGCCGCGTCCAAGAAGATGATCATTAAGTTCGTGACGGTATCGTCTACAGAACCCACACTAGCATGGACGTTCGGAGGCAAAGCAATCAATCTTAGCGGCGGCCAGTACTCAATGACAAAAGTCATGAAAGATGGACAATACTTCTACACGTTCGAGATCAGCGAGGTACAACAACGTCTCGAAATTTGGAGTATTTTTTTTGTTTTTTAATGTTTGTCACGAAACTAAAAGGTAGCAGTTTAGATAAATGTATTATACGGAATTCTGCCGTGTTGCATAGTCTTGTTTTTTTTGCTTTTTTGTAAATAACTACCAGACATAATAAAATCATCTCCTGTCGCGTGCAAGTGATATTATCTGAACTGCAACCCCTTGTGCTGACAAATCTCACCGAAACTTTGAAAGTTGAAATGTACCCAAAAACAACGTGCGCAGGGTTAACTTGCACAGCCGCGTTTAGCACAGTTCACTGGAAACATACATGTAGGTGCAAAAAATTTCACAGTTTTGTGACTTGAGTCTACGTGACACGTAGGCACTACGCGTCAGTGGTTTAAAGAACTGATAGTAAAAACCAATAAACATAAATATCTGAAGAGAAACAAAACAGTAATTCCTCAAAGCGACGCGAGCAGAAGCAGTAATACTACTTCCATCGTTCTTTGACATAGACCTAGGTCGCGGCGGTAATTTATTAAACGCACTTCATGTGTTTCAACTGACAGTTTTCTGTTTGAAAGTTTATTTGTTTTTTAGCAGAATAATTTGATACACGTGGACAGATAAATGAACTGGTTGCTTACTTGATTAATTAATTGATTTATTAATTAAAATATTTATTAAAATATCTATTAAAATATTAATATTCATTGACTGATCTATTATTTTTTATTAATTTAATTTATTAATTAAAATATTCATTAAAATATCTATTAAAATATTAGTATTTATTGACTGATTTATTATCTTGTTATCTTGTTATGTGTTTGAATGCAGACAAGTGAAAAAGACGCCGGCGACTACGTGTGTGTTATCAAAAACGATGCTGGCGAAATTTCAAAGAAGATTTCCGTTGCCAAAAGTGAGTTAGGTCTATACTGAAAAACGACAGAATACAATGTTTTCCAGCGTTAATGGCAATTTTTTCTTGATAGTTCACACTTTTTAAAAATTTTTAGTACATTTTTAGTACATTTTTAACTGAAATGAAGATCGTGTGTGATTATTATAGTAAAAACTAAAGTTAACATATTTCAGTACGAAGTTCACATCGTATGCTCAAAATGTTTAACTTTAGTTTGTTCAAATAGTGAGTTTAAATTTTTATATTTATTTTTCGCTAAAAATGCTAAAAAAGTGGCCAGTTCGTTAAAGTAGATGTTTTAGACTTCAGATAAAGAGAACAATGCATTTGACGTCATGTACTTGGAAATTATGCTTACTTTGTAACCGCTGTATCAACGATAGCTGAGCGAATGATAAACTTATTCATAAGTGTACAGGTCTATGCTGACTTGGTCTAAATAACGTGCGCGTGTCAGTTATTGATTGCAGTGTTGAAATTATGCTCTACAGGGTGCGCCAAAAATTTTACCCCCTAAGGTTTTCTGATCACGTCTATTATCCATTCAGACTTACGTTAACCTGCAAAATTTTATTCAATTATCTCCAACTTTGACAAAGTTATGCTGTATTAAGCGCGACCACCCACCGAATTTTTACATTTCACAGCACGTCCATCACGAGTTTTACTAACTGACGATAAACAACAGGTTAAAACAGAAATAATTGACATTTTATGAACCAATGAAATGCCTGAAGC
>Ga0209367_1013826_pt1 | contig 10334 bp, 8 predicted proteins | sample WorMetLIZISLAND2_FD_187412 | JGI IMG/M metagenome (GOLD analysis project Ga0209367, IMG submission 187412) | Marine gutless worms symbiont microbial communities from Max Planck institute for Marine Microbiology, Germany - Olavius geniculatus... ...
GCACATTGTGACATTTCGCGCGTAAAAATGGTTTGAACTGCTAAGCCAGCCGTTAAGGCTTTAGCAAATTGTTCCGGGGGCTATATCTAATGCCTAGGTTTTTCTTAGTGGTGTGGAATTTTAATGCAGCACCTGTGATGATTTATTTTGTAGTTTGGTAATGGGAATTGTGTAAATGCATCTTGGCTCTCTTATTCCTAGTTGACTTGGCTCAGAAATTTTAACCACTTCCTTCCGAGACTAAACTTTTGATGCCTAGAACACGCTGTCAGTCTACCAGTAGGTGTAGAAGTTGTGCTGTATTATGTGACTTGAACATACGAATTTGTAAATATTCAGGGTTACATTGATGTACAGTACTTCCCAAGGACTTGGTACATATGTGTCTATACTATAGATTACCACGCCTAATTGGGCGTTTTTCTTCAATGCTGATGAAATATTTTTGTATATGTGATACTTATTGAAACTTTTGTTGAACTTTCAGCTATGAAAGAAGCTCAGACAGACAGCCTTGAGAGTTTGAAGCGTTCGGAGGCAACAAAGTTTAAAGAAGCCGGATACGGCGCTGTACCAAAAACGTATCCGTACGATCCAACCAAACTCAGGAAACCAGCAGCAGCAGCAGCGAAAGCTAAATAGAAGCCATTTTGAGTGAAAATAGTGGTAACAGCATTTCACAAGATGGCGAAAATGTACTGAAGGCAAGCACAGACTCTTGATTGTGGGAACCAATGGGTTCCTCGCACCACATGCTATAGGTGTCAACCATGCCAAAGTACAACTCTGGCCACTTCAACAGCTAGTTAGCAAACGACAAGTTCAGGCTCGCATTAAGTCCCACCTGCCATTATGACCTTGTTAGTTAAACAGTACCTAGTCTACTAGGTCCTAGACACTCATTTAAATCATGTGCAATTGTGCATGTTATGCTAAGTTTTGCTAACAGTTTTGCTGCCTATTCTATTCCTCAGCATATTTAAGGCCCAGCAGTACCAAAGTGATCCATTTGGGTGGCCTGGTAGGATATTTATAATTGATCTTTATTTATTCAACACTATCTCTGGAAGTGCACAAAGTTGAAACTTTGCACATAGGTGGGAGGCCGATGCCCATCACATTTTTGCATTCGACCCAAATTGTGCTGAGGATCTTGGTGATCATGTGTAAAAGTGTGATCATGATTTGATTTTTATGTTACGTGACACATACTGTTTACATGACGGATGCACGCATGGACACTCAGGTGATTTTATACTCATGTACTCCTCTTCGCTACATTAGGAACGTAGATTCATGGGGCTGGCTCAACAACATTGCGCTCCTTATGCACTCGTAGAGCCAGCTCGTCAAGCGAACTCGTGATGTAAATGGGGTATGTGTATTAATAGACTGAAGATGTGCTGCCAGATTGTGCTACTATCTGGACAACAACAAAACATATGATGTCACTGAGACTTATGAGTTGTCATCCAACAGTCTGTTTACAGAATAATACTTCAGAATTCATACTCACTACATCACTAGGAAGTAAATATTGATATTATTCTCATTCATACATTGTATGTTATGCAGTTATACGATGCTAAAGCCACTGAGATGCAAAGCCAGAGCAGAAAATTTCCGAAACGCATCTGAGCAAGAGGAAACTCGCTGAAGAACAGTAATAACAAAGCAAATATGGGCACAAATTGTTAGTTACCCAGTTACACATCACATGACATGCTCCAAGCACAAATATAATTAAGTAGTGTTTCTGTTGCTATGTTTTATATTATCAATAACATGGTGACCACTATCCAGTCTGCACGAAATTCCCCGACTTCCGGTAGCTGGGCAGTGAGTCTATACTGTTTAACACTGTGGTCCAACAGTTGTTGTTTCACGTCAATTAAAAACAGGCCAGGTAGCCCCTGCACTTTCGAGATTTATCCCTGTCTGCTGCTGTATCCATAACAGCCGACGTTTAAAAAAATGTGAAAAAATTTCTAGGAGTTTTTTGGGCAATTTCCCATAATAATATCCCCCCAACAATTCCCCGATTTTCACTGAAATCTGTGACATTTCCCGGACATCTGTATAATTCTCAGGTTTTCCAGACAAGTGGTCATCCTGCACTAAATGCATAGTTTTAACAACAGAATGAACTGAGAATGCATTCAGCATCAGCATATTCAGATCGGGAGTTTGCAGTGCTTTAGTACACCCTACAAACCATAACTGGATGATGGTAGAGGGAGTGGAAGATAGTCCAAATGGAAGTATAAACCTCCACCCATCGCAAAATTCTGCATACATCACTTGAAGCAAACTCTGCAGTACTGCAAATCTGTAGCAAGAATTTACTTTTGCCATCCCATTTCAAAATAGTCACTATGTAATTACTTCTAAGCACACACTGTCACAGACTCCACGAAATGTCACAATGTGCTGTGACTAAAGGGAATGTCAGAAGATCGACAAAGTCGGCCGACTTGTGGGTTGTTTTGGTTGCCCAAGAAAATCGGCCAATAAAATTGGTGAACCATAACATAGCCGATATTTTCGTCTGCTACTTCATACGACATCAGCTGGCAGAACGACAGAATGCAGATCCCAAAATGATACTTGTATTATTGTTTTCCGCATCTATTGAACGAAAATAAATAACGAACACAATAAATAACTGAAATAAGCATTCATCTTCTGTTATTAAAAAATCATCAAGGTAACGTAAACAAAATTGGTCAACAAATGTACAAAAAGTCGGCCGATTTTCTCGCCCAGAACAGAACACGTTCCATCTTGCACGATAAAATTAGTCAATTTTATCGGACGACAAAATCTGATGATTTTTGCATGATGCACAGTAGATTTTTGTCGGGTGATTTTGTCGGCAGATAAATTCGGCTGACTTTATCGATTGTCTGATATCCACTTTACAGAGTGAGTGAGTGAGTAGGGTTTAACGCTTTGCCCAACACAGTAGAGGTCATTTTGGGGAGGGCCTTTGCAGGCAAAATTGCACACACATAATAATGAAACAAAGTTTAACCTTTACAGAAAGTTTAACCTTTATGAAACACAAAACACAAAAAAACAATGGAAAACTAAAATTGTAAGAACTGTCAGTTATAATTGAGCATATGTATCAAAAATGGCAGTTCTAATAATCTTCCATGTTATCCTCCAGACAGTCATCAATCTCATGAAGCTGTCTATTGGAGGACAGGCGGCCCACTTTACAGAATTCACTAATTGGTTTTAATTCTGTGTTGGACATCTGCAGTAGACTCAGACCTGTTACTTTTTTGGATACTTTTTAAAGGATGTTTTATTGTACTGTGTTATTGTTGTTTGTCCTTCGAAAACGAAGATGACCACGACTTCAGGAGATCTGGGAATTATTTGTGGGTTCGCAGGTGACTGGTGAGGCCGATACGAGCTCGGAATTTGCGACCACATGAGGGGCAGACGTTTGTAGGTGAGGTAGTCAATGAAGACGCGGCTTGAGCCTTGCGATCAGCACACTTTCCCTGGGCTGTGACAGTACGACAGGTCTCTGCTGCAAGAGCTCCGATGGCCAGTGTATGTCTCCAGGTCGGACGATTCATAGCGGAGGTTTCCCAGTTGTTGACGTCGATATTCAGGGCTTTCAGAGACCGTTTGAGACTGTCCTTGAAGCGTTTCTTCTGTCTGCCAGCAGAGCGCTTTCCCTGGCTGAGTTCACCATAAAGCAGCTGCTTAGGTAACCGATGTTCGGGCATTCTGACAACGTGTCCAGCCCATCTAACTTGAGTTTTCAGCAATAAGGTGTGAATGCAGGTGACTTGGGCTTGTTTTAATAACTCTGTGTCAGGTATCTTGTACTGTAAACAATTTTACGCATACATACATAGCAGTTTACTCAAGGATGGCAACGCTGAAGCATGCATTGCTTTACACAAACAAACAGCAGTGTGCACTAGACTTGAAATGTGTGACAATCAGCAGCAACGATGCAGATAAGCAAAGCCACAAAATGTCTAGAATGACTCGCCGGCACGTTGAATACGAGAAAATTCGACATACATAGATGTTTGCACACGACAAAAGAGCTTTAGCAGAGACTAGTAACATGTCATATGAAGTAAACCTAGCAGACTGTGCAATTTTGAAGCAAAATCAACCGCGTAATGCATACCAAAATGATGGCATTCCTGAAACGTAACAATACTTTCTAAAAACATAACTCAAAAAACTGTACATATCCAATACAAAAAAAACAATACTATGTAATACGGCTGTGAAGGACTATCACTTTTGATGCCTGACTTGTATGAAGTTGACTAACAAGCCAGTGACACAGATACATCAGAATTAGTGATGATCATGTTTTCAATTTCGATACGATGTTGATACAATATTTTGAAAATATCGCGATATCGATATCAAAATTTTTAAAATGATAAGTATGTAAATCTTATACAAGCACAAGAACAAGATGCGAACGTTCAGCAAGGCAGTTTGCTTTACGTAGATACTAAAATGTGTCAGTGAACTTAAAAATTAACTATAGACTGTCGTGTCGTTAAATTACGACACTATAGTTAGTTTGCTTCGGTTAGTTTGTCATTTTCTCCGTTTATTCTCATTATTTTGGTAGTGCTACCAATATATTTTGGTAATAAAAATATAAACTTCTACTGTAAAAAATATCGCAATATATCGAAGAATTCGACATTTTTGTCGACGATACGATATGTGACATCGATATCGAAAACAATATATCGATTTTTTTGATATATCGAATCATCACTAATCAGAATTCCTGACGACCACATAACAAAAGTGAAGAGGACAGCAAAGTTAATAGGAAGAAGCCAGATGGCATCAAGAGACCATACGAGTTCATGTTCAGTTGAGAAGTACGATTAACACGAGTCTACCATCTCTTGGAATAAATACCAAGACAATCGCAAACATGAACTGAGGTCTAACTGGTCCTGTCTTTTTTTCAAGAACCATCAGTTACGATTATCTACCAGATAAGAAAAAAAGATAATCAGAAATGGAAGGTGACACCAAAGTTAATCCAAACATTAAACATTAGTAATTAATACCTCATAGCTGCAATGCAAATGAATATGCATTTTTCTTGATCCTTAGGGATTAGCATTTTTTCTAATCAGTTATTAGTTCACTTTTCGGATAAGAAGAAAGTTAATCGGATTCGGCTCCTAGCAGATGTCAGATTGAAAAATGGATTAGAATAAAAATAACCCTTCTTCTTGACAACGTGAACTCAAGTACTGAGATGCATGGAACGCAAAGTCCACAAGATCAAGTGACAAGCAGCGTGTCATTACACTAACTATGAAAAATGACGAGCAAAAAAAAACACCGTAAAGTACAACCAAGAGCAGAAAATATGTTTCGCGACAACTCGCAACTGGAAAATATTCCGAATGACACATGCACATCAAACACAACGGCAATGCGTTATCGGCCTGTACAGTATCACATACAGACAGCATCAGCACACACTACTATACAGTTTACAGGGTGGTCCATAAAAACCTGGCACTTTACTTTTGTCCATATCTTCACAAGTTATTCAGTCACCGATTTTCAAAATTTTTTCATTGACCCACTCTGCAGATAATTTGCAATAATGTGATTATTATATATCCTACCACACCATAAATGCATCTCTACACTACATTGTGAAATATAAGTGAAATATAAATGCATAACGATAATAACAAACACTTCAGAACAACATTGCGATAAATGCTCTCTATGACACTAAACTGTGAGGGTCTAACACAGTTTAGTGTCATATGGATCATTCACCGCAATGTCGGTCTGATGTGTTTTACCATTACCTAAATATTCGTTATTCCCGTTAGTTTTTTTCTTACATACATTTCACAAGGTAGTGTAAAGATGCAATTACGGTGTGGTAGAATATATAATAACCACATCATTTCAAATTGTCTCCAGAGTGTCCCGCTGAAAAAATTGTGATAATCGGTCAATAACTGGCAAAGATATGGGCAAAAGTAAAGTGCCGCGTTTTTATAGACCACATTGTAGTTTGCAAACACACACAAACTCTGAGGTATTTTTTTGTCTCCGGCACAATATCACAAAGACGAATTGGCAATCGAGTGTTTTTAGTAGTACTCCTCCCCGCTAAATGGATTATCGCTGCTTTCACTGCTTGCCTTCTCGCACTTCCTTGTAGTGATGGCACCAGCGGTTGCTGTTGGGCTGTCGATGGGCTTGAAGCCGCACAGTTCAGCGTGCTCCAGTCGTTGTCTTGCCACTGCCTGCTGCTGCTGCTGCTGATGTGCATTAGATGCAGTGTGGCTGCGCTGCTTTCCCGGCCTCGACTGCTTGGCAGAATACAGCGACCGGTGAACCACTGCGTACAGTCACAAAACATACAGTTAGACTTTGCAATACATGTACAGACGGACGGTGAAACGGTATGGGAATCTTCGGAGGTCTGCACTTCATCTGACAAAATAACAAGAGATCATCAACTTTTGCAAAGAATCACTTGAGTGCTACTTACAAGAAGACAATTTTTAAAATGGGACAAATAGATGCTTTTCTGACATGTGGCTACAACTTGGGGTCTTCTGCAGGACTGCAAGAATGTCCAAGAAGACGTGACATAAGCCTAATGGTATCATTAAAACATCAACAGAAATGACTAAAACATTTTCACCTACAGCAGCATCATTGCAACACAATGCATACTCAACTCTCACATATTACCAGGGTTACCATTCTTTTACTGACAAAAAATCCAGGACCCCATGAAAAATTTTCCAGGACCTTTCCATAGCCCACAAATATTTAAATATAATATACTGACACCACAAATTTAAAAGTAGGGGACTTCAAGTAATCTGCGAACGAAGCGAGCAGAAAAATTTTTTCCAGGACTTTCCAGGACCTTAAGCTTTAATTTCCAGCACTTTCCAGGTCCTGAAATTTTCAAGAAAAAATCCAGGACTTTCCAGGAGGCATGTACAAATTAACTACCAGCAGTACACTGCAATGCTGTTCTGCTTTCACTATGTTTAACTAGCTTACTTTTCCAAAGTTGATCAAGCTCAGGCCAGTCACAAATGTAGATTATAAGACCGCATGAAAGATACATATTGCTACAGTGTTATTGAAACAGTAAAATCATACAGTTATCATTCAGCTTTGTTAACCTTGCAAATGTTGCTCGGTTCTTTTGAGGTTCTCCAGTATCGCTGCCAGCTCCGGACTTGTATTCTGCCAGGCAGCTGGAACTCCGCTCTGACTAGGAATGTCGACAGAACCCTTCCCACCTTCCTGCCTACAGTTCAACCCAACACCTGCATAAGTACTCACTGCGTTGAGTCAGTAGTTTCTCAATGGCACAAAAATAGGATATTAGGTGCCATACCGTGTGTTCAACAATATGTTGTATTTAAAGCTCTGCCTGCAACTTTTTCCTTTTAGTTGCCATTAAAGTTAAAACCATGCATATAACCCAAGATAAGAAACAGCACCAATAGCATACAAAAAATTCACTTTATTATTAGTATTATTAATATCAAGCATGAGTAAATCTCCCTACGAACATATAAATACTGTGAAAAAAAGGATTTTAACTAGAGCTGTCAAATTAATGCATTAATTAACGCGTTAATGCATTAATAAATTAATGCACATTAAAAAAATTAACACACATTAAAAAAATTAATGCACATGCGTAAAGTTATGTTATTTTATTTAAATTTATTAAATACTGTGAAGGAGAAGTTCCAATATTCCCTTACAAAACTACGGTTATTCGACAATTGAATAAATTTACGTAAAAAAACTGTTAATGAACCATTAATGTAAATAAATAATTATTCTGATGACAGGCTAATATATTTCTATGATAGCTATGACACCAGTTATTGTTGATTATATGTTTAAAAATGTGTTTCTAACTTTCTATATTCTACAGGTGGGGCCCCCAAATTTTGCTGGGCTTGGGGTAACTTACCCCCCTACTCTCCCTCTCGGTGGGCCTTGGTGAGTTAATTAATGCATTAAAAAATTAACGCAATGTGTTAATTAATGCTTTGACAGCTCTAATTTTAACTGCATTACACTACCTTTTGAATTTAATTTGCACATAGCTAAAAATAATGAAACAACAGTAAATTGGCAGAAGCAGGTAACACACATACTCTGGTTTAACAGCTATTTTCCACGTAAATCCTTGTTAGCCACTTTTCACCATGGCTTACATTTCCAACCCATTTTCGTTTGCACATCCTCTGTGGAGTGGATAGAGCAAAACGTTTCATATAGTACACGGTTTTAGTCTTCCTTGAATGTTATTTTTGCCGAGTTCCAACATTAATCCAATCAACGACAACTGCACCATGTCTCAATAAAAAACAGGCCACTTTTATTTTTTGACTGGTCGATTTTGATAATTTTGGGCACAAGGATCACAAAGAAACTTAACATGAATGAGTGTACTTTAGCCCACTTCACTTTAATACTGTCGCTACATTACCTTGTGAAATGCAGAAGGCGTACAGTGGCTGTATACAACAATGAATTCATACTGGGAAGCACATGCGTTAGCTCAAAAAATTACTGAGACCACAAAATCATTAAAAACCTGTTTAATTTAAACTAGTCATCATTTTAAAATCATAAATCGAACTGAAATGTCTCATCAACAGCAAGTGATCTGCTATGGGTCGCGTGTTATTGAACATGCTGTTGGCAAGTCACGTCAGCGTCAATGTCCACCCCTTGCATTTAAGCTGAAGGAAAACATTTTAAGCACACACAGTAATAAAAATGACATGATGTAACACGTAAGACTTTCTAATATATAATAACAGTTACTCATGTTTGTTGCTACAGTTAATCATTTGTGAGCTGACGCATGTGCTACCCAGCTGTTAACGGCCAAACTATGACTTCTGAATTTCACAAGGTAGTGTAGCAACAGTATTAACGTGAAGTGGGCAAAACTAGTCATTTACATCAAGCTTCTTCATAATGCTGCATTAAATAAATTAACAAAATCGGCTAATGTTTCACAGAGTTATTAAAAAAATAAAGTGGCACATTTTTTTATTGAGACATGGTGTATATGTTCAATATATCCAAATCGCAGACTCCATATATCTTAATCACTTGCATCAAGAATTCTGTTGTCATGTAAAACATAAATTAAATGCAAAATGACTAACTTCTTGAGACACCACTACAAATACAACATAAATGTAAAGGTACCGGTAAAAGGTAAGGGTGGCGTACAGCTCTTAATAGAAAACCCATCCCAGAGCTGCAGAGCGTCACCTGCCTTGTGGGATCACACAGTGTTAGCTGTCAAGCGACACAGGTGAACACATCTCGCCTTAATCCCATCCAGAGAGGCTGGTATTCGATGTACCTACTGCGGAGGAATGGAAGGAAGGCTGAGTTGACCTAGGTGTTAGCTATATGACGAGATGGTTTATCTGTCTGCAGACAGTCACCAGTCCAAGTAGAAACGACTTGATAATGACCCAACTGGGAGTTGAACCAACGACCCCTCTATCATAAGTTTGACACACTACCATTACTCCACCAAGTCACCTTGTGAACATTACATGCAGATTAAACCATATCAAACAACACATACTTGACTTTAGCCATCAGTTTGTCTGTGAGTGTCTTCACTTTGCCAGACATCTGCTGTATGGAGTCCATAAGAACAGCGTCACATGGATTCTTCTACGATAACCACCCAAACAATATGGGATCACCGAATATGTGATAATGAAATGGACAAAATATTAAAATAAATAACTGAACACCAAAGAGCATTACTCATCAACAAATGCAAACTATCAACTGACGTTAATACAAGCTACTAAAGATCTTAAGACCATATATTCATCAGTATGGTATAAAACATTTTTTGCCTTAATTCAGTTGGCTTCGAGATCCTTATCTCAGAGCTCAAATCAGGTTTAGGCATTGCACATTATTTTGCCACAAATCTGCATCTTCAAGCTTCAACAGCAATATTCCTAAGTAGCAACAACTCTAGATGGATAGGCAGGTAAACTGGTATCTGCCTCAATACAGCAGGTCAGCTCAGATCCCAGCAAGTGTGTAGGTTAGCAACTGAAGATCACCAGGGTGGCTAGCAATACTGGCAAAAAGTATTGCAATAGTAATAGTAATAGCAATAGCAATCATCATCATCATCATCGACAACCGTGGGCTCAATGCCCGTTGGTGTCTGATGCCATTCTTACTATCGCTGCCCACCGCTGCCTATCTAGGGCAGCGTGGCTTAACTCCTGCAGGGTTGTCCCACA
>Ga0209367_1013827_pt1 | contig 10333 bp, 7 predicted proteins | sample WorMetLIZISLAND2_FD_187412 | JGI IMG/M metagenome (GOLD analysis project Ga0209367, IMG submission 187412) | Marine gutless worms symbiont microbial communities from Max Planck institute for Marine Microbiology, Germany - Olavius geniculatus... ...
AATAAATCGTTTGATATGGGCAGAATAAACACCGATATTAGCAGTAGTGTTTGTTTTGCTAGGTAATGTGGTCACACAATAAAGGTGCGGTGGGCGGAAGAACTTCACGTTTACGCGCCATAAATTTTTGCTTGTAACAGTGAAAGAATGGTTAAAATCGGTGTTGAATTACCGAAGTTATCCCAAAAATAAAACTGGGTATCCGTTTTTTGGAACACCCTGTAGATAGAAATCGGCCGAACATCAGCTAATGTCCTCACGGTTATTGGACACGTCGGCCGGTCGCCGGCTGAAATTTTGCTGTCGTATAATTTATTTTTACCACCGGGTGCCGACCGGGTGCCGAGGGCCTTAAGTATTTTCAAATTTATGAACAATATCGGTTTTGTTTTAACCGTTGATGACATTTGGCGCTATCTTGCCAGACTACCAACGACGAAGTTTACAAATTATTATTTGACTGCATTTTACCATTCCTAACTGGAAATGTAGGCTGGGTTTTCATTTTCACATTTTCATTTAGGCACATTTAGGTCTATAGGCCTAAGCATAGAGAGACGGTTGGCACGGGACAAACTGCCAAATCACACGGTGCTAAACACAGGGAATGCTACGGACCGCGAATCCGGTACTGCATCGTCTGATTCTCGGTCGGTCGATTATTCACCACCGGTCGATTCACCACACAGCGCGAAAAACAACTGCGGTTGGTGAGACTAACCAGTTTCGTCCATCGCAGTCATCCTATGTAACCACTCATCCATGTGGACTTTTTTGACGGAATTATGAAAGAGACTGCAATGGAAACTGCCAGTTCCCTTCAAGCATTATTAACTGCTGAAAGTCAACGAGTGTCGAATAAAAAGTACAGTCAACTGAGAGCGTGTGAAACGTGCAATTGACTAGGCCTATGAACGAGCAGATCGGCTGACATTCTTGCGTGCTATGGCTCACCTATTGTGGTTCTGAACGATAAAAACAGCTGTCGCATATACATTCTTATTGCTTTCGATAACTGTATCTTATGTGTAATGACGATGCTTCGCGTAATTTGTTTGTTCACTGCGTACTCGTTTGCGCGATTTTATTTGTGTAGAATAATTTTAATTTTAAACTTTAGCTTGACCATTTTCTTTATAACTATCACATAGATATTTTTGTCGATAACAATCACATTTGTCATATATTATACTGAACGATATATTGAAGACGATTACAGGTGTATATAACAGTTTTTCTGATGAATCGACCGGTGATGAAACGACCGCATAGTCTAATAAAGTGGATGCGGATCTTAAACCAGATTTGCGGAAGGACGCGGACTAAACATTCGAATGTCGAATGTCCGCATAAGTCCTATTTGCTTGCTAACGGTCGAGTGCAGAAACTGATAATGATAATCCAATAATCGATAGCATGACGTCAGCAGATCATGACGTCATACAAGGTACGCATATGCTATCGTTTTTTTGTGTGGGCTTGTTGACATGATAGACAGAACGTCGCACTGGCAAGTTTGACTCCTGGCCGACTGACTGACTCGGTAGAAGAAGTTGCCCAGACTCCTCCTCGCACGAGAAACCTAGCGCATATCCGCACAATTTCAGTGCCGGATTCAGGCATGGACAACATCGGCAGCTGTCCGGCCCACCACAAGAAGGGGGCCCACATTTTTCACGAAAATAGCTTTGATAACATTTTTTGTTCTTTGAAATGCGTTTAAGCTCATCAAAAATAGGACGTTTAAAAATAATATGGTGCATCGGTGCGAAAATCTCAATTCCAGGCTACGAGATTAAATTTTGAGAGCCGTAGTTAATATTTATCAATCAAACAGCCAATCAATAAAATAATAACCACTTACACTACAATGATCATGGTTGACAATATGCTTAAAAGCTGAGATAAAACCTAAAGATTTATTATGTAATGTATGACGTGCCTAAATTAAAAACAACTACCGGTAAATTAGAAAACGCTGGCTGAAACAATGATAATTACTAAAAGCGCTTAAAAACAGTGGCGTAGACAGGGGGGGGCAGAAGGCTCAGCCCCTAATTTTCCAGACAAAACATAAGCATACGTTTAAACTACACTAAATTTGCCAATTTGGTCAGTTTTTTCTCGGAAAAGTAATTACAAGAAGCCCAGCTGTCGCTAGGGTAGCCGACCGTACTGGTTGTCAGTGACCTTCAAGGTCATCCAAGGTCGATACTTTGCAGGTAATTTGAAAGTCAATATGCGACTTCCTATTAGTGATCAATAGCAACCTAGGACCTATCTTGCACTGTTTAGCCACAGTATATCTGTGACAAACAGCCAGACGGACGGATGACAACCATGCCAATAGCTCGACTTTTACTTAAGTATGGTCGGCCAAAATTGTTGCCACTAGATCTCAAATCTTTTAACGCTAAAATGCACCAAATTCGATTTCGGCTGGGGCGGAGCCCCAGCCCCGCTGGGGAGCTTACAGCGCGCTCCCCAGACCACCTAGTCTGATTATAGGGGGTCCTATACTTTTAAAAGAAAAGGGAAAAAGAAAGGACAAGAAAAGAGAGGGAGGCGTAAAAGGGAGGAAGAGAGGGACCGAAAAAGAGATGGGGAGACGAGCCCCCAACTGAAATTTATGGCTACGCTGCTGCAAGCTGCAAAATAAGCAGTGATAATGGCAGTGCAGAGTTGTTGAATTAGCCCCCATACTCGATGCCCATCACTCTTTGTAAATATGTTTCAGCGTCAAGGTTTTTACTTTTGGTATTTCACATAGCGGCCCCCACAACAGCTGCCCAGCCCCCATGTTAAATCCGGCCCTGTGCATAATTATCGGCGGGATGAGTTCATAGTGACCATCATGATCATCATCATTCACTTTATTGACACACAAAATAGCCGTCATATGCACAAAGGAGAAATACAGGCTACAATACAGCGAGTATGGGCGTACATATATGTTCGCTCGTCTTCGCATTAGCCTCTGAAAGCGAGACGAAAGAACCGAGTCAAACCAGCGCAGAGAAATATATTTTTACAGAAACATGGCATCTTGACCAAGGACATTAACAGTTGCAGTTTTAGGCCCGGGCCGGGAGGGGCTGTGCCCCTCAGCCCAGTTTTGCTCCAGGCCCCTCCCAGTTTCGTAGCTACCCATAATTTTTTATGCAAAGATAACACAAATATCTGATTACTTTGCGTTAGCAAATTTTAGAAAAGTGTGCAAATTTGCAGCTTCTATTGATCATCCAAAAGCTAAAGTGCTTCAGCTTTAGGGGAACTTCGCCCCACCCCTGTCCAGGGGCTCTACCCCTGGACCCTGCTGGGGGCTCTGCCTCTAGGCCCAAGATATAGGCTCGCGCTACCGCGCTCGCCATGGGGCCATGCTCCCCCAGATATTGCAAGCTAGAACCGCCGCTGGTCATTCGAGTCTCATTGGAAAACTTACATGAAGTTTAATAATATTTGTCTTCAATAACTAAATGTTCTAAAAATATGGGGAGAACTAGGGAAAACGTGGTTTTGAATCATCCCACTTTGATTTGAAGCCCCATCTCCAGAGAACCCCTGAGAATTACTCGAATAAACCCAGTCCTTTAGCTGAATGTTTGCGCAGAAAGTGTGGATCTATTTTTTCCATTTTCCGTGATGATGAGCTCCTATAGACGCATTTGATGCGTCTATCGGAGATACGTTATGCACAAATATGTTTCATAAATATGTTTCATTAAATTTTTGGATAAATTGCAGCAAATTAGTGGAAAAAAATAACAGCAAGAGCCTAAATTTCCAGACAGGATTTTCTTTACACTGTTCACGAACGTCGAAAAACTGGAAATGTTTTAGAAATTATTCAGTTAGACTATTCATTGCTGCAAGTTTGCAGAATCGCATAGCACTAAAGGCACGTAAGGAGTGACGTGACTGAACTAAACTGAAATGACATGGTTTAGTTTTTGACGAACTGAAAACTAGGCAAACAGTAATGCACTACAGTAGGCACCGTCTAACGGCGTCGTTGGCCAACGTGACTTACGCATCAACCAATGATGAGTGGGCTCGCACTGCTTGCCCATTGGTCAGTTTGTCGAAAACTAAACCAGTCAATTCAGTTCGGTTCAGTGACTTCGCTCTGTACGCGCCTTGAAAGTAAGCACTAGTCAGATCTAGTGACAGATTTTGACATTAAGCCTAATAATAAATTATTGCATGTTGTTGGAACCCATATCGAAATCTCTCAATCACATACTGTATGATATCTGCATGGATGTTGTACAGTGGATTGCTATTGGAGTTATTACTAACTTTTCCAGAAATTTTGGCCAAAAATTCTTAAGTTATTTTCCCGGAAAGGTTACAACCCCTATTGCAATTTGCAAGCATTAACTGGCATTAAATCTCATAGCAGGACAACGATTTTCCAAGTGACGTAAAACGGTATATTTCTGTTTGTAAATTTGTCCACATAAACTGAAGCTAAACTGACTGGCATCTGAGTGTGTTGGTTGATGGCTTTTCAATCCAGCTGCTGTGTAGAATGTCTTCGGACATTCGCTGCAAAGGTACGGCTTCATGCCTTCATGCAGGTATGAATGCTGCTTAAGGCTACAACTATAGTTGAATTTCTTCTGATAAATCTGACATGTAAACCAAGTACCTTCATTGTGCGACTTTAGCAGATGTGCCCTGAGTTGTTCTGACCTTGGAAAACTGTCTGAACAATGTCTACATGAATATGGCTTTGAACCAGTGTGAGCACGAACATGAAACTTAAGAGCAGTGCTGGATTTAAAAAGCTTCCCACAATAATGACGGTCATAAGGTCTTTTGTGACATATACGAGACTGCAAAGCACTTGAGTCGGAAAAGCTTTTGCCACATGATGAACACTTGTACGGTTGGTCTCCTGTGTGCACTTTAATGTGATTCTTTAGAGTTGCCGGCATACTAAATGCCTTATCACATAAATGACATTTGTACAGTTTTTCTCCTGTGTGACTTCTGCCATGTGCAGTGAGCTCGCTTAAACTTACACATCGCTTGCCACAGACAGTACATAACAACGGTGTCTTTCCACATTCACTGGTGTGCTTACGAAGTTTGTGTGACTGCAAAGCAGTTTGGTCCGAAAAACTTCTGTCACACAGTGAACATTCGTACGGTTTGTCTCCTGTGTGTATTCTAATGCGTCTCTTTAGATGTGCAGACAAAGTAAAAGCTTTGTCACACCGGTGACATTCGTATGGTCCTTCTCTGCTGTGACTTCTGCTGTGTACAGCAAGCAGACTTGGATTGCCACATCGTTTGTCACAAACAGTACATTCCAATGGCATCTTTCCACATTCACTGGTGTGCATACGAAGTTCATGTGAATGCAAAGCAGTTTGGTCCGAAAAACTTTTGTCACACAGTGAACATTCGTACGGTTTGTCTCCTGTGTGTATTCTAATGTGTCTCTTCAGATTTGCAGACAAAGTAAATGCTTTGTCACACAAGTGACATTTGTATGGTTTTTCTCCACTGTGACTTCTGCTGTGTACAGCAAGCGCACTTGGAGTAGCACAGAATTTACTACAAACAGTACATTCAAGCAGATTCTTTTCAGAATGACCTTGCCTTTTGCTGATGACTTTATCTTTTGCCAATGGTTTCACATGCTCGTGACGTCTAAATAAATGTTGTTTAAGACTCTGACTATGGTTGAATTTCTTCTGACAAATATGACATGTGAACCAAGTGCCTTCATTGTGTGACTTCAGCAGATGTGCCTTGAGTTGTTCTTTCCTTCTGAAACTGTCTGAACAGTGTCTACATGAGTATGGCTTTGCACCATTGTGAATCTGAACATGACACCTGAGTGTAAGTCTACTTTTGAAAAGTTTCTTGCAGTAGTGGCACTTATAATTTTTTTCAGTGCTATGACAGTTACTCTGTGACTGCAGAGATGTTGAATCACTGAAACGTTTGTCACACATTGAACACTTGTATGGTTTGTCTCCCGTGTGCACTCTAATGTGTCTCTTCAGATTTGCAGACAAAGTAAATGCTTTGTCACACAAGTGACATTTGTATGGTTTTTCTCCACTGTGACTTCTGCTGTGCACAATGAGGAAACTAGGACTTGGAAAGCGTTTGCTACAAATAGTACATTCAAGCAGTTTCTTTTCAGAATGATTTTCCTCGTGCGCCATTAATTTCTCACTACTTCTAAAACTCTGTCCACATTCAACACACTTGTACTTGCTACTGTGAACTTTCATATGTTGCTTCAAACAGAGCTGACTGGCAAAAACGTTCTCACACTCAGTACACGAATACAAATTTTCTCCAAAATGTATTTGCTTGTGTTCATCCAAAAGTTCTTTCTGTGTAAACCGTTTGTTGTGCACCGTACACAAGAATGGTCTTGGCTTGTCATCACTGATATTGCTATCAGCCTCAATCTTCAATCTTCTCAATCTTCACCTCAAATGAACCATCACCTGCAAGCAACAAGAAAGCCCAGCTAATGCAAAGGGAATGTGTGACAGCAGTGCATGTACGAGAGCCCACTGTCAACAAATCTAAGCTCAAGGTTCCTAGAAATCGATATTCGACATGACGATAATAATAAAGGCTAGTATTTATAGTTTTGCATCGACATTCACTATCATTATCAGTATCACACATCAGCTACCGCTTGACAGACCGAAAGTGTGCATTTTGAAGGGATACCCTTCTTCAATCCCCTTGTGCACAGGCCGCCTTGAACATAGGAGGTCGATACTTGGACCCTTGAAATCTACGCTTAATGCTGGAAATTTCATGTGCAGGTTGTCCTAATCTATCTGTAGCAATTTTGGTGCATTGAATTTGCTGTTGCAATGTGTGTCGCAACCCAAAATCGCCAACAAATCCATAAAACCCCCTATTTTAGTGTTCAAGGTTATCCAAAGTCACTGCCCATGTATGACTTTCTATTTGTGATTAATAGTAACCTAGGCCCTATCTTTGACTGATCCAACCATATAACAGACAACGAACAGACAGACAGACAGAATTGCAATAGCTAAGATGCGCTATAGCAGTACCTGCTGTACTGCATAAAAAATCCAATGATGCATCACGATTTCTGGGGCATAACTAATCATTAAAAAATTACAGATTAGTAAAGATATTAATTGCTACGATTTCCACTAAAGCGATATTGATAAAACTCTATAATATAAATACAGTGACATCATGAGAAGCATCTGAAATCATCTGAAGCATCTGCTATTCCACTAAAAGTAGACATTTCAGTCCGTCCTCAAAACATGGTTTAAAAAAACACTCAGTGCATCTGTGAAAGATTACAGCTCAATAACTGAAAATTTTCTAAACAAGATCAACGAATAATTAATTGTCAATTGTTGTAAAGTTAACTATTAAAAAATTTCAATCAGTACCAGCTCTAACTATAAGTTAGATACAATCAGCATCAAGTAAACAAACACAGAAATGCCAAAAAAACTGTGATTTTGCAAAGCACATTTTCTGACAACGTTTACATTTTCATACAATCATCAACGTGCAAGTTTTGCCACTGCACACAATTATCTTACAAACTGGGCTCATTCTGCAATTTTTTTGCATTTTGTTGGCATCATTTCCACCAATACATTTTTATTTCAACTCAAATTCAACATAGAGAGCGTAGCAAGCAAAAAATAGCAGCCATGAAGACAATATACCATTTTGCAAACATTATGTGGAGAACAATCTTTACACAAAAATAACTGGGTCATTTTTGAAAAAAACTTGGGACCCAAATTGAACTATGCCAGTGTACATTGTGTCTCTAAAAACTGTGCCACTTTTATTTTTTTTTTTAATAAGTCCACGAAACATTGGTCGATTTTAATAATTTGTGCCATTCAACATCATGAAAAAACTCTATGTAAATGGCTGTTGCTTTGCCACCTTATTAACATTGCTACACTACAAGTGAAATGCAGAGGTCGTAGTTTGGCCACTTACAACTAACAACTATCGTTTTATTATGTACTCTTCTCATTCAAGCAAAATTCCAAGCAATATTTTACATCACCAGAGTGCAAGATGCACACAATTTTCCTGAATTTCTGGTGCAAACTCTGCTGTAAATTAAGCACAACCTTTGGACTTTTTTGGCGTAATTTTCTGGCAGAAAATAAACATACCAATATCCGGCAGGTAATCATGGGGATGCTCAGTGATATCATTATCATCCACTTCAACCTTCACTGGAAATAAACTTTCACCTGTATGATATACACAACATTCTGACAAAAATTTTTCTTATAGTCAGTGCCTTATCCAAAAAAACTAAATTTTTAGAAATTAACATTCAATTGCATAACAAATTGTTAACATATTAAAGATTACAAAAAATTAGTTGTTGAAATTGTCAAAGACACCACAGTAAAACGTTATGAAGTAGCTACATCTGCAGTTCTGCACATCATCACAGTCGTCTGCTTTTCTGGAAAAAGTCACCATTTTACTATGTCTACAAGAGTGGGTTAAAACCCCAATAATTGCATCACAATGCAGAGCTTTTAGCTCATTAAGTAAAAAATATGCTAAACATAAAAGTGCATTTTTCTTTGGCAAAACAACTCTTAGCTTTTAAAAAATTGATAATCAATCAATCATGTTAGAGCTGGTTACGATTAAAGTTAACTGTTAAAACTTTTTTTAACCATTACCAGCTATAACATAACCACAACAATAAAATCATACTTCATGTATGTGCATCAGCACTACATTTTTTGTTTCAATTTTTAAATATTATAAATGCAACTCACCAATATCTGGCTTGTCATCAATGATATCATTACTGTCAGTTTCAATCTTCACCTCAAATGAACTTCCGCCTATAAAATATATACAAAATGCTGTCAAAAATTGTACTAATACAAATTAGCCTGATGTGAGACTGACAGACCAGACAGGATTGTCAGTCTACTTAGACTTATCACAGTCACAGCATATTTGCTTCCAAGTTCAAAGTCGCAAGACACAAAAATGGAAACAAGTACCAACAAGCACCAAAGTAATTTTGCAAAAAACGAAATTGCTGTAACAAGTCGAACCAACTGTATAAATTGCGAGGTGGCAGCATAGAACTGACGGTGTGGCTACAATTTGCAATTGCATGTTTGGTGTGAGAATTTAACTGAAAATCTCTCCTTCCCCTGGTGGCTCAGGGACCCCCCATCTAACACAATGTGACACTGGACCACACGACGTGTACCTGACAACACGACGTGTACCTGACAAATGACATCCAAATCAGTCAAATGGTTTAAGCTAGAGGCAGAAGACGGATGACTAAATGACCACATTATAGAAGAAAATTGCGTAGAAATAGGTGATATGTTTCACAGTGATTCCGCTAAAATGTAGAGCTCGAGAATGATCCCGAGAATGACCTCAGATTGGGTCATGCATTACATCCATCAAATGGTTTAAGCTAGAGGCAGACCACATTATAGAAGAAAATTGTGTAGAAATAGGTGAAATATTTCACAGTGATTCCGCTAAAATGTAGAGCTCGAGAATGATCCCGAGAATGACCTCAGATTGGGTCATGCATTACATTTATCAAATGGTTTAAGCTAGAGGCAGACCACATTATAGAAGAAAATTGCGTAGAAATAGGTGAAATATTTCACAGTGAATCCGCTAAAATGTAGAGCTCGAGAATGATCCCGAGAATGACCTCAGATTGGGTCATGCATTACATCCATCAAATGGTTTAAGCTAGAGGCAGAAGACGGATGACTAAATGACCACATTATAGAAGAAAATTGCGTAGAAATATTTCACAGTGATTCCGCTAAAATGTAGAGCTCGAGAATGATCCCGAGAATAAACACAGACTGGTTCATGCATTACATCCATCAAATGGTTTAAGCTAGAGGCAAAAGACGAATGACTAAATGACCACATTATAGAAGAAAATTGCGTAGAAATAGGTGAAATGTTTCACAGTGATTCCGCTAAAATGTAGAGCTCGAGAATGATCAGCAGAAGACGGATGACTAAATGACCACATTATAGAAGAAAATTGCGTAGAAATAGGTGAAATGTTTCACAGTGATTCCGCTAAAATGTAGAGCTCGAGAATGATCCCGAGAATGACCTCAGATTGGGTCATGCATTACATTTATCAAATGGTTTAAGCTAGTGGCAGAAGACGGATGACTAAATGACCACATTGTAGAAGAAAATTGCGTAGAAATAGGTGATATGTTTCACAGTGATTCCGCTAAAATGTAGAGCTCGAGAATGATCCCGAGAATAAACACAGACTGGTTCATGCATTACATCCATC
>Ga0209367_1013828_pt1 | contig 10333 bp, 8 predicted proteins | sample WorMetLIZISLAND2_FD_187412 | JGI IMG/M metagenome (GOLD analysis project Ga0209367, IMG submission 187412) | Marine gutless worms symbiont microbial communities from Max Planck institute for Marine Microbiology, Germany - Olavius geniculatus... ...
CAGATTGTAAATCCGTTGACTGTTCGCTGATGACGTTGTCGGTTGGCTTCCACGATCCATCGTTACACAGAAGTCTTGTGCACGCTGGTCAGCAAGGCACGCCGTCACGGTCGAATGCGTACAATCGCAAACACGCGTACGCACGGCCACGGCAGCCTGGCCTAGAGACGCGCACGTCCAACATGCCGACCAGCACGTGTCAGCACAGAGCAAGACATCGTAACATGGCGAAACAAGTGTCAACGACGGATGAAACAAGGCGTCAAATCAGCAAACCGGAATAGCCAAACGGACCATCATAAGTAGCACTTCAATACAGCAAAGTATCATGTCGCAGAACGCACTCGTGACGTAGCAAAACACTAAAACATGCAGCACTTCTCAAACACGCCTCACGCTGCAAGCAGCGCAAACCAAATCCATCAATTATCAGATTTTGATAATTTTTGGTACGAATATTTCTGACACAACTTGCTATCAAATGACCATTTAGTTTTCCACCTCACCCAGCATTTGTTTCTGCACTACCTGGAAAAAACACAACCAGCGAAATATCACTTTTTTATCCAATGCGATATGATTGCTTAATTAACATAATGCATAAAACACATTATGTTCACATTTCTGACACTTTGGCTGACATTTCATCTAGTTGTCCATCTTTCTATTGTTTGCAGTAAAATTGCTTGAAGTGTTGGCCCACTATGCGAACACAGGCAAGGAGACGCTTTCTCCACTCATTGACAGCAGTATCGACAAAGTTCTGCTCCAGACCAATGCAGGCTGTACCAGTCGCTTCTTGACTTTACAAACATTCCTAAACTTCATCTGGTAGACACACTGCTGCATGACAGTCGAACCTTGTAATAGACCGGCTGTTGGGGGCCAAAGATTAGTATAGATGGAATTTATTGACGTTTTTAAAAATTTATTTTAACACTTGGTCTGCTTTCCACAGGTAGTGCAAAAGCAGACGTTAGGTGAGGTGAAAACTAAAACACTTATTTAATAGCCAGTTGTGTCGGAAATATATCTGCCAAAAATTATTAAAATCTGTTAATCTTTCTTTAAGTTACGATCGATAATATCGGGGATGTTTTTTCAGGTTTTCTGTTTATTTCAACACATATTTCGCTTGATCTGCTTCCCTTAGGTAGTGCAAAAGCATACATTGGGTGAGGTGGAAAACTAAACGTCGTTTGATGGCAAGTTGTGTCAAAAATATTCTTACCAAAAATTATCAAAATCTGATAATTGGTTTTCAAGCTACAGTCAAAAATGTGGGGGATGTTTTTGAGACATAGTGTAGTTTATAAGCGAACTGTATATTACAGCAAGACTGAGCAAGTTACGATGTATTTTTCGCTGACGTGATAATGTTTTCGCTAGAAATGATCAAAAGCGATTGACTGCTATGTCCGTTCGTTATTTTAAATTATTTCTGAAAAAATCTAAAAAAAACATTCGCCACTGTTTTTGTTGTATTTGCCACTTAGTTTACCGCCTAAGCACTTAGCATCAGTCAAGCAGCGTCAAGTCATTTTTCTGGTTTAAAATTCAACGAATGGAATTTCTACTGAACCTATCTTTCCGTGTAGCCCAAAATAATGAGATAGTTACATCATCAGGCGTACGTAGTTGGAAAATAATGAGTGAAATGTTTTAATTATTGCCGACTTGGCGTTTCGCATGTCGTCGCTTGCCGATCACAGTCGCCGTAAATTTGTTCTCATTGGTTGCTAGGCAACGGGAAACAACTGGAAAATGCTGCAGCCCATCCACACTGGCGACAGTTATTTACTAGGTTATACCGCCGAACTACATATAAGGCATAAGAAAGAAAAATTCACAAGACAAAACGTCAGCGCGCTGCAGCGACGTAAGAAGGAAATAATATTTATAAAGAGCTTGCTGGTTTGATGAAGATGTCGTTTCAACGAAAAACGTCCTGTAATGTCTGCACTTTGCAGTGAGCTAAAAACGTTGGAGGCACGAATTTTCAACAGACAGCTGCAAATCTTCGACAGATAAAATTATATGTGCTTAAAAATTTAACTTTGTCCATAAATTTCTTTAAACGGAAGCTTTTAGCCCCAAATTTTGTATTTAAAAAATTTTAACAAGAAAAGAATATTCCGACAGACAACTTTTCATCATCGCTACGATGCTACGTATGGATGTTTTAAACAAATTTTTAGAAATCGTGCGCTTTTCATCGACATTTTGAACATTAATTTACAACTTTTTTTTCGCAGAACTATAGTTGGATAATGTAGATATAATGTCGCGGTTTAGCGCTAATAAAATATTAATTCGCTGCCGTTTTCACTGAGGTCTCTCTCTGATAGCCTCTAAACATCATCGGTAGCACAAACACGATGCCCGATTGCGTTGATATTTGTTCACGCGTAAGCTTATAATATATGCGTATGGTATACATGGCATAAAACCGGCTCGTTGAATGACGCTAGTATGTTTTGATGCCCGGTGATGTACTTCTGTGACTGTGACTATGCTACGTTACGCTGTGCCCGGTTATAGTTTGCCTAGAACTCGGCCTTCGGCGTAGTGCTGCACGGAGAACCGATACCGGTATATCGAACACGGCGGTAATGTTATAGGGTGTTTACACGATCGAGCAAACATCGATCAGCTAGCTCGACGTTCTATGGTAATTAGCATGCTGATTAGAAGGGCGGGCGGGTTGCAATTGGAAGGCCTATATAACACGTGATCAGCTGTGGTCCAAAAGCCTAAGCCTAGGCTTACATTTGCGCCAGGGGACGGGGTTCCAATAGGCCTGCTTGAGCCAGCTCGATGTTTGCTCGATCGTGTAAACACCCTATTACCGACGGTGTTGCGTTTAACTTATTCACTACTACGATATATTCGTACGTTTGGCCTGCAGTAGCCAGTGGGGGCTCCGACCTTGTGGCGCTCCTGACTCCCCGTTTAGCGCCGTTTACACTACAATAGCCTACCGCAGTCAGAAGGCGTGGCCTCCACATTTTTGGTTTAGCTTCTTTTTTGGCCATTCAGTCTCTGAATTCCCTAAAGAAGGAGGAAAAAGAAATAAAGAAAAATGCAAAATTATAGTCTTTACGTCAGGTTTCTTTCCGATGTTGTATGCTAAAAAATCATTAAAATCAGTATAAGTGTATCATAAAGTTATTAAAAAAATAAAATGACGCATTGTTAAAACACAGTGTACACTGACACCAATAGTTTGGATTGCAATCACGTAAATGTTAAATATATTAAACTTTAAAGATACAATATCTTTAAATAGCCAATACGCTATTTTGAAATTGACTGATTTATGATTACATGATTGATTTACAATTGCATTATAATATTCTTGTAGTGATGCACACTAACTGAGTAATACTGGCAAATGTACGTACATATTCTACAGTGTATTGTTGTCTACGTACGCTAAAACAATAAGTTAAAATATGTACACCTGTTTCAAAAAATAGAATAGGGCCTATACGCATGGTACGTACAGATACTCGAGCTATGGCGTATACCGCTCGTAGTACTCCTAAACCATACGCTGTGATAGCAAATAGCTAAGTCATGTTACGCCGGTCTCCGGGGCTCGTTTTGCGCATTATTTATATAGGCATGGCCCATCCCGGGACTATTGCGCCACCGATTGTGATATCAGATATTCAGACACATATAGGGGCCTAAGAAGCGGTGCGAGCTGCAGCGTATATAAAAATTAGAGGTTTAAGTCTCTCTTTATTGCCACTGTTTTTTTTCAATTTTTCTTTTTGGCATCCCGCTTTTCGCTCACCCGAAGCAGGTTAAAACCATTTTTTTCAAATAGCTGCAAAAACATAGAGTAATACTCCAACAGGCTTGTACATGGTTATAGGCGGCGGATATCAGGCGACTAAGCTACCCCAATTCTGAAGCCAATGGCTGTTAGCAGAAATTTATCAGCTACACCAAGTCTGTCAATATTGCATTGATGAAGAAAAGAACAATAAAATGGCACAAAAGAGTGTTGCTTGTTATACAATTTTTTGTGTCACAAATGTCACACCAGCTTATATTTCATCTTCTTGGGGATGAAAACTTTGTACATGTAGCTGTACTCCGGACTCCGTACGATAACTCTGTCTCTGGAACCCGCTAGAGACTTTGGTTGCCCTTTCCTCTTCTAAGAAAACTTCCAGTGTGCCGTATATTGTTGCCACACACGCAAAAATCGAGATGCTTATTTCTCAGTTTCCCCAGGTCTCTGAGAAACGCTGCAGCGTATGGTCAGATAATTCTCTGCGTTGTCATCGTCGTCGACGCTGTGGTGGCATCGTATTCATGTGCTGCTACTGGTCCCACGACACGATTTACTGCGTGACTTGCTGAGCAAAGTGTTTCTCAAACACATGATGCACATTGGTGTGCCGCCGAGGCTTCGAATAAATAAGTCGTGCTTCTTATAGACAAGTTCACCACTTTTCGTTGTCGCCAATTTTTTATACGGCCGATCGGAAGTATCGACATCTATAAGCGACCAGATTTCTCAAACCTTCTCCGAAAACGATGCTGCCATCTGCCGAACAGAGCCGCGTCTTATTTCTAGATGGTAAAATATTTCTTATAATCCAGAATCCACAAAAATCCGGATCACCGCCGATCTAGCCTATACTTTTTTCTTGAGCCATGGTCAGTTTAATTTAACTTAAAAAATCAACAAATCCGTTCATAACTTTCTTGCGTACAAATCGACAAACTCCGAAAACTCCGCCTCATGTCCTCGCCGAAGTTATTTCATGTCATGTCATCTTGCCGTGCCGTCGTAGACGACGTTGGCGACCATGCTGAGGTATGGAATGTACAAAGTGTTGCTTACTTTGATAAGTTGCGAAGTTATGATGTTTGTTTGGTCGCATAATCTCAGCGAAAACAAATTAGCGACAACCTTCTATACTGACATTATTTCTCAATTTATGTCTCGCAGATGTGTAGGCTTGTCGATCTTGTCCCGTGTTGCAAAAAAAACTAATATTTTGCTATATCATTAATTTATTGTTATCACCGTTTTATTAGTACTAGAAGTATAAGCCCAGTACAAACAGAACGAAAGATGCTAGCACATGACCTCGAGACAGAGTAGCCGAACCGAGCAGTGGTATTTTACACGCTCGTACATAACGACAACGCTGGCACGTAGCAGTAAATAGACTGCTAAACGGATTCACAAACAAGATTAATTATAAACGCAACACAGCTTCGCGGAACGAAGCATCGGATGTCAAGGCTATATAGGCATAGATCAAGCCTAAACGACGCGAGATATAAACACGCATATCACCTACAATTACCATCGCGTAAAGCCACGTATCGGTTATGTCAGCTATCTCAACAGGTGCGGGCAATGTTTTATGTTTGGCATCTGCCGCTGTGGATACTGTTAACACTGAAAAGGAACATCCACCAGTGCTCTCACTGTCAGGAATAACTTATCTAAAATGGGGCAAATTGAGCGAATGTAAATCTGATTTCAAACGCTATTCTGAACAGAAATAAAACGAGCTTGTTGGGGGTATTTGACTGCATAAATAGGTTTAACTAAATGTGATACATGGACAAAACTGCAGTTTTACACTAGTTAATAGAGACACAAAACGTAGGCCCTATAAGGATATACAACAAAACAGTAAATCATAAAAAATGATATTATCCACCATCAAAACGATTTACAGATTTATAGTTATAGTGTAACTGTTAGGAAATTTGACTTATATACGATCGCGAGGTTGTTGTTTCCACTCCCGGTTGAGTCGCTATCAAGTCGTTACTACGTGAATGGGTGACTGCGGCATATAAGCAACACCAAAGTCAACTCAGCCTTTCATCCCTCCGAGGTAGGTAAAACGAGTAACAGCCTGTCTGGTTGAGGTTGAGACGGAACATGTTCACCTCTGTCGGGTGGCAGGTAACACTATGTGATCCCATATGGCAAGTGACGCTCCGTAGCTCTGAGATGGGTTTCCACGAAAAACCTTTAAAATGTTAATGTGCTAACAATGTAAAACATAAGCAATGCTCCTTTATTTCAAAGTCCTCAGTCAAGCTTTGACCAAAAGAAAAATTGGATTACGGGCTGACAAATTTGTATCTGAGCTAAATAAGCGACATTTTACTTCAGTGATTCTAAAAAACAGATGTGCTACGCCCATTTTTATCTACATTGCAATTGTACGCGTATAATACACAGATCAAAAATAATGCCGATTTTTTATCGATTTCTAAAACCAGTCAAAGTGGAAAATAAATAGGCCTACTAACTTTCAACTATGCACTCTACCTAAGTGAGAAGCTTTAACTTTCGATATGTTTGTTATGATGGTTCTTCAGGTTATTGAAATTTCGTGTGTGTTAGTCAGACGTAGCCCACATAGACCCCCAGTCAATTCGGCTCCACTGAGAAACAGCAAATATCTGTTCACTTCAGACAAATTGCGAGACCCGGTGCTGCAAAATTCTTTAAATTCAGTTAATGAAGTCGTGGTACGGTAATTGTGAAACAATTCGCTATTTACCGATGCAGCGCGGGGCGAGATCAGCATTCGTTTGTTCTCCATGCAGCAGTCGTGCCGTGTGGAGCCTGACAGACACAGATTTTAGACGTTCGGTCTATCTGACCCAACTCACGACACCTCGTAGCTGCTCGCCTTGGCCTCTGACACTCTTCGTGGGTGGCATAAGTTAACCTCGATATGTGTGGTCCGCTCCGGGATTCGTTCGCATTTTTTCCGTTGTCGTATTTAAAGAGGTGGGTTACGGGTTAAAACCTCGAAATCTTAAAAAATCGCTGCACAAAAATATCGATATCTATTCCAGAAGTAAAAAGCAAAAGAAGAAAACGTGGTTATTTGCATTACATAAAAGCATAAAAATGCGCTAGTAGGTGCGTTTTGGTAGCTGTTAATGGGTTTAAATATGTTTGACGCCAGAGTTCAGCTGGCAGCATTTTCCCAGACCCCTCTTTTAGTAAGGAATAAAAACAAATAAACGGAATAAAAAAAGAAAAAGCAAGAAAAGAAGGAACAATGTTGCAGAGTGTTTTTGAAGTCCGTTGGAAATATTGTTGCATCGATTCACTTGTTATGCGATCCTCCTGTTTATGCTGCATTGTGCATTTGGTCTGTGTGTTCGTCTGTCCATCTGTCTGTCCATGAAATACTGGCTCTCAACTCAAAAACAAAAATACAGAGATAACCCCAAATGTTCTGAAATGCCCCCAAAATAGCAGTAACCGGTTATCCACTAATTTTTTAAAACTCAAAGGTCAAAAATCATTATTCTCTAGCAACCTTAAGAAACACGGCGCCTCTTGCGTTGTCACGGCTGTGTTCGGTCATATCGACGATAACTTGGACGGCCGCATATATGTCGGTACTCGGCATCGATCTGTAGTGTTGTATTCATACTAATTAGCTCGCTGATAGGAATTTAAGACATATGGTAAACTATAGAATTGTAGTTCTCTCAACATTTCATTGCTCAAGCCACTAACGCCAGTGACAAACGGCGCACTGTAAGTCTGTGACCTCACGTTCTCCGCAGTCCAATCGCTCTGATACTAGACGGATTAGAGTCTTGCTGTTGGTTTTATCCCCCAGAGGACAGCATAATCTTTTAGCGCTCAATGGCGACCAGCGAACATGAAAAACGATCAGCCAGAAACCACTCTCCTCACCAGTCAGCGGTAAGTAAGTAAGTAAGTAAGCAAATAAACTGTAAATTTATGTAGCGCATTTCGTTAGCAAAAACCTTCAATGCGCTGGTCACTCTAGTAGAAGCGAAACAGGAGTGTTTCAAAAGACTGTATAAAGTTGCAGCCAATAGTAATACATCGATATGAAAATAGATTTTTTTTTACAAAAAATACATCATACAATGACATAAGAATGGTACGAGGCTTCACGGCGACAGTTTATACACAAATCTATTACCACATGTCTGTTTGTCTGCAACGGAATCGAAATGTTTCAGAGTGTAAAGTGTGGGCACTCGAAATAAAAGCATTTAGCCACTTTTCCCAGTCTCTGCATCAATGGCAACAAGCTCCTGCTAATTACGTCGCCAGAACCAGAAGAAGGATCTGCAATCAGTTCGAACCCATCGATACGATAGCACATCGATAAATTTGACCGGCAGACGCAAGCATTCGATGTTAGAAGAAAGTAAACTATTTAACATTTAGAGCACGAAATGGAAATAACAAATGCGCAGGGTCGTAGACGAACGATTTGTGCAGTGTGCACTTCTGATTTTGGAACGGACAATATAGAATATATTGTCGGTTTTATATGTTTTTTTAGTTTTTTTATTCTAAATTTGATAAAACTTATTAAATTTTTGACAATTTTTATTTCAAATTTTCAATCAATAGGATGTAGGAGACTCTTACGGAACCGCATATCCGAACTGTAAAAAATAGCTGTGACTGTTAAAATGAAAATTACAGTGCACAGCAAGAAGTAGGACTCTAGCGCGCATGAAATATTTCTATTATCTAGACGGCTAGAATTGTTATTTGTATCACTTAACACTCGAAAAAATACAATTTCAAAGAATTTTTGTAATCCCGAAATTCTTGGATTGGAACGCCGCCAATCTAGGAATTCGGGATTGGAAAAAAAACGGCCAAGATCCCGGGATTGCAATCCCTAATCACGAGTTTCTGATCGTGTGAAGTTTTACAAAAAGCATACAAACACCTCTTGGAAAACAATCGCGGTCGGTCATCCGTGACGATTTATAGTTATCGACGAAAAAACACAGAGACGGTGTCACTATTTTTACTTCATAGCGATGATCAGCCGCGGTTGCCGTTAATCGCTCCACACTTCCGGCGGAAGTCGTTATGAGCACGCGCGCCGGAAATGAACCTCTCTTCGGCTGGTTCTCTGCTCGTGACTGCCGGTGGTGGATGGACTCGTGTAGACTCCAATTCGTCGTATCCTCATAGTACTATTACGAGGGACGTTCAATAAGTTCCAGGACTACGTCCTTAATACAACGACAGTAAATCGCACATTTCTGACAGTTATGTTACTTTTCGACATATTCTCCCTGCAGTTCACTGCAATGTTCCCATTGTTCTGCAAGTCGGCTGGAACCCGTAGCATTAAGTTTTTTATTGGCACCTGTAGAAATTTCCAGACAAAATGCTGTAGAACATCTTCATCGTTTTAAACTTAATGTCTCTAAGTGATTCACTCTGTGGTCCAAACAAATGAAAATTACTTGGAGTTAAATCTGGACTGTATGGCAAATGCTGTAGCAGTTCCCAGCTTATCTTTTGAATTTTCTTAACCATATAATGGGCCAATTGCACGGTGGGGCACTGCCATTTTGAAGAATGACACCTTTCTGCAGCAAACCTGGTCAATTGCTGTGAATTGCTGGTCGTAATCAATCAGACAATAATGCCTGGTAATACTGTTCATTCACAGTATGTCTTTCAAGCAAAAAAGGCGGCAAGAACAACTCTTTAAGTAAATCCAAAAATGCTTTGTCTGCAGCTGACTGTTTTTGCCATAAGCAGTGCTCCAACACTGACATCATCACTAACTGACTAATGATAGCTGCAAAAGCGAGCGAACTATTCAAATACTTTCGAACGTGATAAAGTGTCACTGCTAATTACTACAAATAATCTACAATAAATTTCAGCACTTTCGATACCTTTTGCGACCAGAAAATTTTATGATTATTCTCAATTTCTAATTCTCTAAACAAACGTCAACGCCCATCATTTATATCTTAATAACAATGACACCACAACGTGACGTCATAAGGTATGATTCAGCATGTGTAAACATGTGGTCGTAATTCAGCATATGTGATAAAAAGTGTTTAAATGTAGCGTTATCATGAAACTAAACGTAATTCTTCGTATATTTAGCTTCCTAAAATGCCGAAGAAAACTGACTCAACGTCGGAAGTTCCTTTGTCGTCAGATGACCTTGAACAGATAGTAAAGAAGGCCCTGGATGCGGCCATGGAAGTTTTGCGTACTGAATTTGCTCAGCGACTGACAGCGCTCGCATCTAGAGTTGACACACTGGAGACGACGCTGAATGAAGTCATGTTCAGTGTTGACAAGCTGGGCTCTGAAGTGTTTACTCCTAGTGGTCCAATAGTGAAATCGGAAGATAATGAAGAAATCAAAAAGGAACTAGATAGTATGCGGAAGCACACACAGGAAATTGAACTGCATGCCAACGATAGTGAACAGTACAGTCGTAATAATAACCTGCGCATCAAGGGTCTGGTCGTGACGGGTCGTGAAGCGGAATGTCGTGTT
>Ga0209367_1013830_pt1 | contig 10332 bp, 10 predicted proteins | sample WorMetLIZISLAND2_FD_187412 | JGI IMG/M metagenome (GOLD analysis project Ga0209367, IMG submission 187412) | Marine gutless worms symbiont microbial communities from Max Planck institute for Marine Microbiology, Germany - Olavius geniculatus... ...
CAGAAAAGGCTGACTGAAAGTAGTGGATCTTTAAGTGACATCTGAATGTAGCCAAGGTTTGACATTGACGAATTTGAGGAGTTAAGGAGTTCCAAATTCTAAAGGAAGAAATAGATGTCAAATCCCACCCTCTGTAGACATTTGGCACCTACTCGAACTGATTATATGGATATTTGGACTTTCCTATGTTTTTTTCATTTCATTTTTTATCAGTTTCAGTTATCAGCTTGGTGCTTCAGATGCAGCTCGCTGACTTTGTGCGCCTTCTAAATTTCTATATTATTATTATCATTATTTCTGTTCTATTAATTTTTTGCTTTCAGGCTTCTACCTTCTTTGTAACCGTCTGTTTCTGTATTTTTATGTTTTACATAGCATTACTTTCATTTCACTTTCTCTCGTCGCATTTCCATTTAAAGCATTCTTTTTAAGTGCTAAATTAGATGAAACTGATGCAAATTTCATATCATTTTTTATCATATCACATTATATGTCTGTGACGGTTGCAGGAGACTGAATGCACAGAAAAGGATGGGTGGTGTCGGCCTGGAACGATTGATAAATGCCGGGTTCTAGTGACAGCTCACATCGCTAGTTTAGTGCTACAAGCAAGCTCTGTCACAGGTTACTTAACTCAGTGTGCTTTTGGCCAGCATCGTTCATTTTTTATCACACTTTGTTCACTGTTGGGACTATTTTTGTCCTTAAATTGTAAGAATACTCATATTCCAGTACTATTGTTGCTGCTGTTGCTGCTGCTATTACACCACTACTAGAGGACTAGTCTACTAGAGTTTGTTTTGATTCTGCATTTTGCCTACATACACTGTGGTCCATAAAAACGCACCACTTTTATTTTTTGAATAGCTTCGTAAAATATTGGCCGATTCTGATGATTTTTGGCACACGACATCAGGAAAGAACTTGACGCAAAGGACTGTAGTTTTAGCCACATCACTTAGATACTTTCGCTTCACTACCTTGTGAAATGCAGAAGACATAGTTGGCCATTTACAACAACGAATTCATACTGGATAGCACATGCGTTGGCTCAGAAATGATTAACTGAAAAGTGACAAACACGATTGGCAACTATTGTATCTCAAAAAGTCACATGTGTCACATCACATCCTTTTTATTACAGCATGTGCTCTAAATGTTCTCCAGTGTGAATGCAAGTGGCAAACGTTGACACCACTCGCAAACAGCAGGCTCAACAACCTGCATTTCACAAGGTAGTGTAGCAACAGTATTAGTGAGGTGGTCAAAAGTATAGTCATTTACGTCGAGTTTCTTCCTTTTGTTACGTGCCAAAAATTATTAAAATCGGCCAATGCTGCACAGAGCTATTCAAAAAAATAATAAAAGTTCACATTTTTATAGACCACTGTGTACATTGTGTTGTATGAAAAAGATTGCTTTAACCAGCTCATCGTTATCAGTAGGGTGTTGTGGTCGTAGATCGTGAGGTTGTCAGTTCGACTCCCGGTCGGGACACTATAAAGTGGTTACTTCTTAGATGGGTAACTGTCTGCAGACAGATCAACCATTTCGGTAAACAACCAACACTCAGGTCAACTCTGCCTTCCATTCCTCTATAATTCAAATATCGGCTTGTCGGGCTGATTTAGTTGAGGCTCGTATACCTGTGTTGGTTGGCAAGTTACAGCCTGTGATCTTATTTAGCCATTGACACTGGTTGGTTGTATGCTTATGCTTAGATGTGTCGAGTCTAAGAAGCATGTCAGCGCTGACAGAAGGTGGTGAGAGTTCGGGTGACGAGTCCAATTCCAACTCCATTGACAATGCTGATAACGATATGGACAGATTGGGTTGTGAGGTTCAGAATGATAATGATGACGATGATGATGAAATGGTCTTTTCTTGAAATGCTAGGTACAGTAATTAATTTAAGATAAGTTGCCGTATCTGTGAATATTTTTCTTTCATCGGTGAATTTGTCATTTATTGTCTTTCTGTTTTCAAGGACGATTTCTTTATTGTACCATATCGTATTGTATGAAATAGATGGTGCACATCTGTTGTGCAGCAAATGCTAAATATTTTACATTCAGAATAAATTTTTGAGATTTGCATGCAATACGGCATTGGCAGTGCCAATGTTTAGAAAACACTTTGTTGTACTTGTGCATTTGCTGAAAATCAATTTACATGCCGAGATGACTAGTGGCATAAAGGTAAAAGGTGAAGGTGGTGTATAGCTCTTAATAGGAAATCCTTCACAGAGCTGCAATATTGCAATACCGGCGATATGGGATCACACAGTCTTAGCTGCCACCTGCCACAAGTGAACGTGCTCCACCTTTACGCCAGCCAGACAAGCTGGAACTTGATTTACCAACTCTGAAGGGAGAGAAGGCTGAGTTGACCTTGGTGTTGGTTATATACCAGGATGGTTTACCTGTCCACATACTGTACAGTCAGCCATCTAAGTAGTAACCACTTAATAGTATGCCAACCTGAACCCATGACCATTTGATTGTAAGTTTGACACCCCACCGTTACACCACCAAGCCACTTAGGCGTAGCCAGGATCTGGATGTGGGAGGCACTTGAGGGATGCAATGTGGGGAGGAGTTTTTTCCCACTGGAAGAAGGGGTTTGGGAGAGGCCTGTACTTTCGCCCGAGAAAATTTTCGGATTTTTTCTGTGGCGCTTTTTAGGCGCTATTTTGAGTAACTGAGTAGGCTCGTAGGGGTGGAAGTGATTTCAGTGCCCCTATAGCCAGTGCTCACAATACAGCGTTTCAATATTTTATAATCATGCCCACACGTGACACTGCCACTCTGAAGTAGACCTGCGAGTTGCTGAGGTAAAGAAACGTGACCCGACTTGAGGCTAAAATGACCCCAAGTCGACGGCGGTCGACTTGAGCACATCTGACTCGACTTGACTTGACAGCGGCATGTCGACTTGAGTCGACTTCAAACGACTTGGGACGTTCAGAAGTTGTGATGAACAGTACTTGTGTGAACGCTGTATGAGCATACGAACTGTAAGTATACTGACAGTAGGCTAATCATAAAGTGTTTTATTCCTTTGGCAGACGTTTTTTTATTGTCATTTCCTGAAGGAAATTTGTACAGTCAGTTAAAACTGTGTTTTATGACTGTTTTGACGCACTACTGCTACAGCATGCGTCTTTGGCATTACGTTGTCCGTCCGTCTGTCCATCTGTAACAGATGTATTGTGGCTAACTGTTAGGGCATATGGATAAACTTTACACTAATAATTAGCCCTGCGTCAATTACTCCTAGGCATGCAAAATTTGAGCGACCTGGTGCATGGGGAACGACAACATAGAAATTACGTCATTCACACTAGGCTGATTCACACGAAAACCTCTACGTATCTAACAATTAGAACTGTGAATTGAAACTCGATAATCCATTTTACCTAATCGGTATGCCGTTATTTTATATGGGGTTACTGAAATATGTTAACTCTGAAATTAAAAAAATCAGATGGGCATAACATTGCAGCATAGCACAATATTTCCTTGTGACAGCATGACATTTTTGTTATTGAACTTTGATTGTCTATGTATCAATCTCTTCGGATTTCATTTAATTTTTGGACTGACCATTAAACAGTGATATTTGACTTGAGTCAAAGTCACAGTCAAAAAATGCAGTATTTCTTGGGAGATTGTTCTCAGACTTTCACTCACTCACAGCTGACAGACGTAACAGAATGGACAAGTCACTGAACATATTGAGCATGGTTAAAATTTAATCCTGATGTACTGGCATTCATATTGATCGATGACATGTCTAAAGTGTCAAATTTGCATAAAAATTAAAATTCTTGAGTCTCTAACTATAATACAATAAAGCCAAGCTGTAAGTAAGTAAAACGTAAATTTATCGCATCGACGTCAAAAGCCTCTAATGCGCTGAGATATGGTGTGAATAGGATCACGCAGATGTCTCGGTAGTGGCTTCTATGTCATCGGGCCAGCGACAAAGTCCGACGTCCGTATGAACTCAGTCGGTAAGACGACACAACAAACTGATGACTGGCAGCGGAACGAAGGCGGTCGCAGATTTTGAGGCAGTTGCAGAGACGGGTAGCCTACAGTGTGCCGCGAGATACCGTGGAGCAGTTCCATCTAGACAGCCAGCGGCGGATCCAGAACTTGGGAATAGGGGGCGGAAGGGTGGGGTGGGGTCTGGTGCTCCCTTCCTCCAAAAGTTTTCAAAAACTTAAGCAAAAATGATGCATTTTTGTGCAAAATTTTCGCCATTATTAAGATGCACCCAGTCAATAGGGGGCTGCCCCCTTGAATTCGCCACTGCAGACAGCGACGCATAAACATACTGAGCTTATACTTGATGCGTTCAGGTGCATCAAGCCAGTGGAGCCCAGAATGTATCAGCTGCTTCAAACCGCGGTCGAACTTCCGGGTACCAGTAACCACACGACTGTGACACGAGCTGCCGTGTTCAGCACTCGCTGCAACTTGTCAGTGATAGCCTTTGGAGCCTCGGCGAAAACGACGTTGCAGTAGGGAAGACACGCTGCTGCCTATGCAGTTCCTGTTGCAGTACCGATCGAAACCTCCAAGGTCATCCAAGGTCTATGGTTTTTAGCTCATCTGAAAGAGCGGATGCAATTAAGTGATCAGTAGCAACCTCGGCCCTATCTCACACCGTTTAGCCACAATATATCCGTTACAGACTGGCAGAAGACATCATTTTTTCATTCCAATCTCAAAACTTTTCTTTTTCTCAAATCTTATCCTCCATAGTCATCTGGCACCCCTTCGGACTGACTCCATGGTTATTCGGACCTGCTCACGGTTTTTATGTTTACTCTTTTCAGTTTTTTTTCTGAGTTTTAGTTTTCATTATTATTCTTCATTTCTTACCTTTTCAGTTTTTTTTCTTACTTTAGTTGTCTTTACTTCATTCATTTTTCGAATTTTTGTCAGTTTTACATTTAGGACTATTTCTATTCTCAGTATCTCTCATTTCATTTTTCCTTTAAACATTTCAGTTCTTTTTAGTTTATGTGCTAGATTAAACTGACAGTGTGTTTGTCAGTTTTTGAGTGCAAATTTTCCATTGTATTGTATTGCAGACAGACGACAATCGATGATGCCAGACGCGTACGCTGTACATAGGCTACAGCATAGCTGTAGCAACCATAGACTGCATCACATGAAAACGGAACTAAATTATTTTAGTGCGTATATCTACGCTGCACACGGGGATTGTTTACTTTTGTGTGTGTATGCTACGTACAGGTAATATCAGTTATTTTCATTATTATGCGAAAAACTGAATAGACATTACTAGCTTGTTTAATTAGAGTGATTAAAATGAACAGGACCATGTCGCCGAAGAAATGTTTTGCGCTAATTGGATGAATACTTTAGCTCGGCTCAGTGGGGATGATACCTCGTGGGCGTTTCCCCGGGCGATGGTAAAGTGCGAGGCATGAGGTGCGATGAGGGTATAGTGCGAGGGAGCGTGCGAGGAATTCGTGCGAGGAACGGGGTAATTAGCGAGGCGGCGTGCGAGGCCGCTCGCACTGTGTAGGACAGCGGCGCACAATGGCTGCAGGCGGCGGCGTGCTTTGATCTAATCTGTAGCGGCGACGACCGTTAATTGACGTTGATAGGTGACGTAACTCAGCGTGGGGGAGCAGAACACGCGCAGCAGGAAACTGTTGTTGTCAGTGGGATAATGCTGTGATACGTAGGGTCACAAAGGAGGACAGACGCATGTTCAGACTCTGGCACGGACACTGTGATAGCATTTGTATGAAGCAGAATTTTTAGTAGGCCTAATCTCCTTTGATCGATTGCCCATTTCATCTCAAATACCTCCCAGTTTTTGCATATTTTTGTGTCACACACCTCTGCAATTTATTTAGGCCTAATTCTGTTAGTTACGGATTTCTTGATTTTCAAAATATAAATTTCTACAATGTGCACCCCAGTTATGACAGAGCAGGGTGATAGGAGCATCATAGCAGTAGACCCACCTGGTGCCTGGCAGGATTTTTTTACAGTATACAAACACAAGTCTGCAAAGTGCCTATACTCTGAACAGTGAGTGTTGAATCCTGATGTGACTAAACATCACAGAGACATTCTGAAACTGGCTTCTGCAGTTTGTTCAATGTACACATTTAAAATCAAATATATGCAAACACAGATGTCAAGCTGATGATGATCAGTCTCAGTCTCTTTCATTTCACTGTACACTTAGACCCCAAGCCGCCACCGTAAGCCGCCATGGAACATGCTAAGCTGTAAGCTGCCACAAAATTTGTAAGCCACACCCGCAAAAAAGTGAGCTGTAAGACCCGTAAGCCAGCATGGCTTGCTTTTTCCTTCCAGAATTATCAGTATAATGGACAATATTGCGTTACGACTCAAGTAATTAAAGCCTGTGTATAATCTTTGCTTTATAATGAGCACACGGCACTAGTCGCATACACTTCCACGTGACATTGAATCTTGCAACGACTTAAATGCTATTCGTCAATGGAACTATAACAAAAAATTTGAGCTAATGCTCACAAGACACGCGAAAGCCAATAGCAGTTCCTGTTCTATCTCCAGCCATTTCATCGCAGTTTATTCTTGGAGTGTGTGCTGCAGCCGAAAATCGCAAAAATCATAGTCATTGATGTTGACGCGATAAAAAGCTCGTCACTAGCGATTGTTGTGATATGCAGCATACCCATGGTGATCTGCAACTGTTTTCACGAAAGAATGACCAGCAACGGTGAAATAACGACTTCTACGGGGGTACCGCAATTTGATGCTCTAGTGCACAGGTTTCCTTGAACCTAGAAAGTTGACACATGGACCATCGAAATCTATGTTCAGTGCTGAAAATTTCATGTGCAGCTTGTCCATGTCTATCTCAATTGTTTTTGGTGCAATTAGCTCTTGAAATGCATCTCGCAGCCTGAAATCGCAAAAAAAATCCATAAAAAGCCCTATTTTAGCGTTCAAGGTCATTGAATTTAGCGGTAATCTAGAGCCAGTGTATGACTTCGTATTAGTGATTAGTAGTATCCTAGGCCCTATCTTACACCGTTTCTGAGATACAGCAACTTATTGGCTGAAAATCGCAAATTTTCCCTACTCCCTCTTATTTAGCACCCCCGCTTGATATGATTCCTTTTTAATTTATGGAAAAGCTTTACGGATCTTGAAACTAGAGTCTTCCAGGCAGCTGACGGTGAAGATTTGATTATCCTAGCTTGTATTGTTTTTGACTGATCCACCCATGTGATGGACGGACAGACGGACAGAACTGCGATGGCTAAGATGCGCTAAAGCAATAGCTGTTTTCGCATGTAAAAAGCTGACATGATGTAGCCTATTCATGATATTATGATATGGTCTGCCAAATTACAGTCTTGCTGTAATTTGGATTTGAACAACATTTGTAGGCCTATTAATATGTTGTAGGCTGCTGATTGTTGAGAAAATCTAAATTAAAAGCAAAAATAAAAGGGTAGAAATCATTAAAAAATGATTTATTTCAGCAAACAGTGAGTTTTTCATGGTTACTCCCTAGAAAGTGTGATTAAGTTTGTCTAAGCTTACTTCTAAACTTCTGAATAGTAATGGTTCACCCAGTTCATCTGATAAATATCACATGATCACTGTGTGGCTGCCAGCTTTTGGATCAAGCTGATTAGTTTGAGCCAACATATTCAATCACCCAAACTGCCAGCTATAGTTACGCACGACAGCTATGCTTTGCGCATCTTAGCCATCGTCTGGGCATCTGTCTGTCAGTCTGTCCATGTGTCTTTTCACACCCTTGAGCCCTATTAAAGCGTTGCAAGCTGGGATCACAAAATCTTCACTGTGAGCTGCCCCAAGGACTCTAGTTTATTGCGACAAAATTTCGTGCCCATGTGTGAAGGGGTTCCCCTTGAATGAGGGCCTCAAAGAGGGGTACCCTTATAAAAAGACGTTATTTTGCAGCTGTTGGCTCGTATAGTGTGAAAACGGCTGCAGATAGGTATGGACATGCCACTTATCATAACAAGCACTGGTGACAGGCTTTTTAGATTTATCAACATTTATGACCTTGAACGACCTTGAATTCCCGAAATAGAGTTTTTAGTGAATTTTTCGCAACTTTTGGCTGATATGCACATTTTAAGAGTGATTTGTGACGAAATGGCTTTAGGTAGACCAAGACAACCTGCAGATGAAATTTTCAGCATTAAACGCAGATTTTAACAGTCCACGTGCCGACCTCGTATGTTCAATAAAAATAACCTCTAAAAAGTGGCTATTTTGCCGATATTGGCATGTCTAGCATGAAAACAGTTGCTGTAGACATGCTGCTTGTCATAACAAGCACTCATGATGAGCTTTTTATAGGTATTGACATCGATGACATGAATGACCTTGAACCCCCAAAATAGTGAGTTTTAGTTTTATTTTGCAGTTTTTGGCTGTGGTGCACATTTCAAGGGTAAATTGCAATGAAATGGCTGGAGATAGACTAAGACAATGCTCAAGTTACTTGTTTGACATTCACCATCATCTTTCATTATCACTCAGCCAGAAAGCGGAGGTGATGAAAATGATGGACATGAAAAAGCAAGACATGAACATATCTTAGAAGCATCAAATATTTTAGTAGTCGTACGAGCATTTCATATTATTCAATAATAATATACAACTCACTTTGCTGCTGTGATTTGTGCTTTGCTGTTGTTTTGAAAAGAATTGCACACTGCATTGTAATGTAATCTATTTTTAAACAATATATTTCTTGTCTTCCAGTTTCATGTACTGTACATCCATTTCATACCCTGTCAGCCTGTCACTTGGTCTGTCATTTTATTGGCGAGTTATTTGGCGGTTTGACAAAACACAGCATTGGACCGTACCAGACCCACAAATATCAGGGGGTGGCTTTCTGAAGTGTTAGTGTTAGGGTTATGGTTCCTTACCCTTGGGAGGGTAACTTGGAATGGGACACTTCTGGTCTGAGGAGAGAGGGGAGACCCTTCCCGATAGGGTGTCAGACTTAAGATCAAATGGTCATGGGTTCAATTCACGATTGGGACACTATGCAGTGGCTACTACTTGGATGGGTGACTGTCTGCGGACAGGTGAACCATCCTGGTATATAACCACCACTGAATCAGGGTCATCTTTTCGTTCAGTGTAGAATTACAGCACATACAACATAATAAAGTTTCTGATACATTTAAATATTCGTGTAGTATTTGCGGTTCTGTGTATCAAAATTGTATATCCAAATTATCCGTCGATTCATGATCATTTTGTCATCGAAAAACAGAAGACAGTTAACTGGAAAAAGACAGTGAAGACATTTATAAAATAAATTTTGGCTGTGATTTATAAACTTTACATTTATTGGTGTTATCATTTTTTGTACTGTTTCAGCTTGATTTTAGCCACATTTGAATTACCCAGTGGATTGTCTGTAACTGCAGGGTTTTTGTGCATTATCAATTTTCTTTATGGGTGTATAGTAGCCTGCTTGGGCAGTACTGAAGCGGCAGTCAAAGTGTAAATATTTGCAGTGAAGTGCTTGCACATTTTGTTGTGCAGCTGCTGCTGTCATGCAGTGTTTGCCTGTCTGCCCCCCCCTCCATTCACCCGCTCAGTGGCGCAGTCAGACTGCCATTTGCCCTTTTGCATTTGTGATATTTGTCGAATTAACGCATTAATGCGTTAGTAAATTAATGCGCGTTAAAAAAATTAACACGTGTTAAAATGATCAACGCACATACATAAATTTTAGTTAATTTACTAAATTCCGTGAAGCAAAAGTTCCAATATTCCGTTGGACTGCGGTCATTTGACAATCGAATGAGTTCAAGTAACTAAACTGTATTTGCTGTTCTATCACTACTGTAAATAAATAATTATTTTGACGACAAGCTAATAATTTCTGCTAGCTATGACGGCAGTTATTGTTGATTTTACGTTCAAAATGTGTTTTTAACTTTGTATATTCTACAGGCGGGGCCCCTCAAATGTCGCGGGACCCGGGGAAACTTACCCCCATACTCTCCCTCTCGACGGGTCTGGTGCGTTAATAACGCATTAATTAATGCGTTAAAAAAATTAACGCTTTGATAGCTGTAGTGATATGGTATGATGAATGATCTGCACTGCATGGATAGAAAACGGGCAGGCAAGCTGTCAGTTTAGTCTAGTTTAGTTCAAGAAAAGAGGATCTTGAAGAAGAAAAGAGACAGTAGCGAACTGGCAGACAGGGAATATCGACAGAAATGCAATGAGGTACGAAAAGCGGCCAGAGCAGACAAAGCGAAATGGCTGGAGA
>Ga0209367_1013831_pt1 | contig 10331 bp, 5 predicted proteins | sample WorMetLIZISLAND2_FD_187412 | JGI IMG/M metagenome (GOLD analysis project Ga0209367, IMG submission 187412) | Marine gutless worms symbiont microbial communities from Max Planck institute for Marine Microbiology, Germany - Olavius geniculatus... ...
CCCCCCCCCCCCCCTTATTGACCGGATGCATCTTAAAACGAGAAAAAAATTTTGCACCAAAATGCACAATTTTTACACAAAATTTTAAAAAATTTTCTGGGGAGGGCATACTCCACCCCCTACCCTTCCGCCCCCCTATTTCAAACTTCTGGATCCACCACTGCGTCTTGTTATTCATTGATCACTTGATTTATTTCGTTTACTCCGGATAATAAACGATTTTCGGTTCGGTTCGGTTCCCACTTTTTAGGCTACCTGAGCCATACAGCATATATAAATTTGTGTCATGCGTCACCTGTGTCCAGCGAGAACCATACACCCAGAAATGGCCAAGAAAAGTAAACGGTGGTTTCTTTTTATCACAGCCACACTCACAATACAGCGTAGTCATTTGGTTTGATGGTTATTTTCTGAACAATTTTTAAACGAAATATACAACTGCCGTACTAAGCAAAGTCGCACAGTCAACGTGTAGACAAAAACTTGAAGTCGCATTTTGTGAGAAAATTTTCCGTATCACAACATACAAATATCGAAAATTGGTTTTACCTGTTCGCCCTTTTCGCCTTTTGTGCCTTTGCGTCCTCGTTTACCACGGCGACCCTGACACATATATAATATTTGATTAATTAATTCAATTCGCTTAAGAATTTGATCGTTTTCTGACATTTAAACCACACTCCAAATGCTGTGATAATAACGTCATTAGCAAATAAAGATGTCGGTCCAGTGCCGATATAATATGCAGCTATCCGCCTAGTTATACACTGCACTGCCACAGCTTAACCCTGGCCCTAACCTTTGACCTTTCGAACTGAAAATTGGCACAGTGGTTGCTCCTGCCCCATTTTTTGTCTTCAAGTTAAAAACCCGTACAGTACGTGAGAGAGGGAAGGACAGACGGACGGGCGGACGGGCAAGACCCGCATTGCGGCCTATTAGATCGGTCACATATTCGTAATTATCGAAACACCAGAAACGAAACTATCCTTTGCCAAATGCACTACCTTACAAAGCCATAATTTTGACTGGGTTTCAGAAATATAATATTTTAGATTCCTCGCGATTGAAAGTAAAGTTATTGTTACTGTTATAAAATATACGTCCATAAAATAGCCTTGTAGTCCAGTGTTGGGCATGAGTTAACTCAGATGCGTTTCAACTCATGAGCCAATTGTGAGTTGTGAGTTTGAGTTAACTCACTCCAACACGTGTGACTTATGAGTTTGATTTAATTCAGTATTTGTGTGAGTTGTGAGTTTATTATGTCTCTAAAATCAACTCACTTCACAGTGGCAGTTAAAATTACAAATAAACAGCAATTCAACAAATTTTGAGGCCAACTGGGGTCGAATAGGTAAGTCTGACTGGACTAAACCAGTTATTTTTACTCCTCGCTCGCTACGTTCCTAACGGCCATATCTCCATAATGGTGCCAGATAGATGCAAGGTCACTGTGGACCACCCACAGGAAGTCGACCACCGCGAGTCGAATGGTCACGTGACCGATGACGTCACGTGATCCTAAAAGGTCAAGGTCGTGACCCCATTATCTTTGAGGCGCCATATCTCCGTAACGGTGCCAGATAGACGCATGCGTTGACTTGAGGTATAACAAGACGAATGGCAACTAGCGTCATCGAACATTATTGGAAATTTTTTCCTCTCAGTTCCTAATATTTTATGAACTTCAGGGAGGCAATTTCCAATAACGCCCTAGACGCCAGTCACTATTAGTATAATATTTAACGGGTCGCAATTAGACGCCGGGTCTTTAGTACAGGCCGAAAGAAACAAAAAAGCTTTTAAAAGAATACAAAAGAAAATGATGCGCGCGAGGAGTACATTAAATTGGTCAAAATCTAATAATATTTCTTGTTGGTTATTGCTGCCCATACAGAAGTGTCATCATATCTCGCTGATCGGTCGTTAACAAAGATGCAGAAATATTTGGGCAGTAAAATCGGTTTTCATGTAGTTTAATACAACATTGCAAACATCATATTCAGCGTAGGCAGACAGATTGAAACTCCGAGATGCATCAAAATTTCAGATGCAAATTGGTAGAAATTGCCATTGCAGAAAGTGAACATATAAAGTATCGTAGGAAATAAACAGTGATTGGAAACAGATAAATCAATCAGTCAAGTTGACTGAAAAGATCTAGGTCTTTTGAGTGAACTTGACTAATTGACTAAGTGACAGAATGACTGAATAGTCTAAGAAATATTTTTGTGGAACAGTGAACAGTGATTTTTTGCTGACTGACTGCTTTTTAGCATTATATAGGACAACCTTATTGACTTCATTGATCGAGTGCTTGATTGACTGTTTGATTAATATTGGTAACCGATAACAAATGAGTCTATTGAGTTAATTCATTTCGTTGGTAAGTTTGATTTAACTCACTACAAAGTTGGTAAGTTGAGTTTGAGTTTAAACTCATTTGGTCCTCATGGTTTGAGAGTTTGATTTCATTCTTTTTCTGTCTGAGTTTTTCCAACACTGCTGTAATCGATCCCCATCCACCAACTGGAACTGTCATATGAATTAACGACGGCAATCATTTATTTACCTTGTCTCCGGCGTCGCCTTTTTCTCCGCTAGGGCCCTGCGCAACATCAAAATTAACCGATGTCAAAAGCCAATGCTACAGTCTACATTACATCAGTTAAAACTGCAACAAGTAATTGAATTAGACTTAACCGTCCAATAAACAAACAGATACAGAAATAAATCTATACAGCCACAAAACCAACATGACAAAATGCTAAGGTGCTACGAGTAAAATAGTTTTGCAACAATCTTTCATCTTGCAAACTGATTCTTATCAACACTCAACCAGCAACCACAACGTTGCTCACTTAGTTTACACACGACACAACAGATAATGATTCAAATTTCAAAAGTGACTTTGTAAATTTTGGTCGGCTGCGTTTGAAAAGAAACAGCAAACAAGAAATGTGAACTTACCATTGATCCGGGAATTCCCTGTCAAAAGTAAACAAACATTTATTATAAACAATAAATCAGCTATAAATAAACAGTATTAAAACTGCTAACTGCGTCAATATAATGTCATCTAAACTGCAAAACTCTACATTTGGTTCAATCCAGCAGCGTGCATCGTTAGTTACTTTAACCATCCGGATGAAATTAGGCTACATTTTATTCGCATGAAACAACTTGTTTGCATCGGCAGACACAGAACGACGTCACTTTATGAAATTGCTACACGAGTTAACAAATAAGGCAAAATACGACGCATTAAACAAGAACGAAAACCCAAATGTCACACTTTACTTTTTTTGGTCCAGGTGAGCTTGAAAATATAGTCACTGCTATAGTATTACACGGTGTTTCATAAAAAAACAACCCCTTTTTTCTTCCATAATTTACTCAAATGATGATTAATTTATATAAAAATTTTATCATTTGTAGCTAAAGAAATACTAATTCAAAATATTTCAACAAAATATGGCAATTAACTAAATATTCATTGCTAGTCGTGACATAACGTTCACGTCATAATGTGTCACGGGTACAAGCTTGCTAGTCTCAACTGGTGCTATCATTGCCACCCTACTCCGATGGTGAAAAACCTGGCTCATTGATGACAGATTCTAGAAGTTTTACACTTGCAGCCACAAAAAAAATGTGCAAAGCAATCGCATTTACGTGTCTGTGGGGATAGTTAGACTTTCACATGTTCGAGCAAGACAGTACACTGGCACTCCGAGCTTGCGAAAAGGTCAAGTTTTTGGATCGCTAGACGCCTGATTTCATGTCCCCATGTTGCTCAGTGCTGACACAATAAACATTTTTCATTAGCGAACCAGATTAAGTTCACCATCGAAGCAGGGTAGCAACTGATAGCACCAGTTGAGACTAGCAAGATTGTACCCGTGACACATGATGACGTCAGCGTTACATCACGACTAGCAAAGAATATTTAATTAACTGCCAGATTTTATTGAAATATTTTAAATTAGTATTTTTTCAGCTACAGCTGGTAAAAATTGCATGTAAATTGATCATCATTTGAGTGAATTATGAAAGAAAGAAAAAGGGATTGTTTTTTATGAAAAATCGTGTATATTAGTTACAAAGTAACCGATGCAATCGACGGCAGTGACAATAACTAACCATTGGGCCGATCTCTCCCAGCTCTCCCGGGTCCCCTCGGTCGCCTTTAGGTCCCGTCAGCCCGGAAGGACCCTAAATACAAACATAGTATAATTATGTAGAATACAGTAGCAAATCAGATTATGAGGCGTTTGTTAGCTGAGATCATGTCTGCGTCGCACGTGTGAATTGGTTATAACTCATCTCAATTACACTGTCTGTCTGTCTGTCTGTTTGTGTCTACTCCTATTGCTGGAAAACTGTTAGTGCTTAGGCCTATGCCTTGCTGTCCAACTGTGATGTTACTATGCAGTGTATTCCGAACACAAACTACTCTGTGCGTTAAATAAATACAAGAAATATTATTAGATTGTGACCAATCTAATGTACTCCTCGCGCGCATCATTTTCTTTTGTATTCTACTTCCTATGGGTGGTCCATAGTGACTATGCGTCTATCTGGCACCGTTATGGAGATATGGCCGTTTGTCTTCCAGGAAGGCCCTTCCAGGAACAGAGGTCGATCGTTGGTCGGTCGGTCAGTCCTCAATATTACACTGATTTCATATACTCCTCTTCGCTACGTTAGGAACGTAGCGCGCGAGGAGTAAAAAACAATAAATAAATATACTAAGGAAAATGTTGAATTTATGCTTCAAAGTCTACTCATAGGCGATTTTTTAGATTTTCGTAACAAGCACCTTGTTATAACTGTATTGCAGAGTACATTGCAGGGTACTGTGAGAAAAATAACAAATATAGGGCCTAAATATAATAAATGTAAAAACATCAGTTTATACACTTGTTAACGGCAACATTAAAGAATTCGCACATCGAACCAATAGCAGTAAAATAAACACTTTTTAAAGGGTACTTCTTTTTGACGCCCGTGTGCGCAGGCTTTCTTAAACATAGGGAGTCGGGACTTGGACCTCTAAAATCTACGTTTGATGCTGAAAATTTCGTTCGCAGGTTGTCTGGGTCTATCTCTAGCCATTTCGGCGCAATTCACTCTTAAAATGTGTGTCGCAGCCCGAAATCACGAAAAATTCACGAAAACCCCTAATTTTAGGAGTTCTAGATCGTTCATCGTCTTCGATGTTGATAAAATTAAAAAGCCTGTCACCAGTGCTTGTTTTGATAAGCAACATGTTTGTACCTATCTGCAAGCGTTTTCACACTAGAAAAGCCAATAGCATCAAAATAACGTCTTCAAGAGGAGTACCCATCTTTGACCCCCTCGTTCGAAAGGAATTCCCTCAGTCACCCAGGTACACGAAATTTCGTCACGATAAACTAGTCTTTGGGTAGCTCAGAGTGAAAAATTGGTGATTTAGTTTGCACCGTTTTGATATAATACAGCAGTGTGACGGACAGACGGACAGACGCCCAGGCCATGGCTAAGAGCCTAAGCCGCGCGAAGCATTCTGCTATCGCGCGTAATAATACTCAACTCCGACTAATGCCTCTGGCAAATACTACGTGTTAACCGCGTCAATGCTAATAGCAATCTACAGCAAGCTAACTACTGCTGCGATTGTGTTAGTCTATGCAGCTAAGAAACACAATAAAATATCTAAACTATAAGCACTATCACAGGACTGTAATCACTGAACACGCTATATATCAACAATGCGCAGATTCCATGTTGATCAAATTAAATGAAGCTTTCACTCATTCAAGCTGACGGATCTGCAGTCAAATCATTTACTCACCCAGTGTCACAGCTGCAGGTGTAGCCTACCGTAAAAAAAGTTAACGCAAGCCCCGGCTTCTAGTAGAACAAATGAATTTGAAAATTCTATTTGAGACCCGACTTGTAGGCCTATTAGCAGTTTTACGGTAGGCCCAATACACTCTAAGCTAAAGAAGAGTCGCTACCCAGGACAAAAGCGCAGGCCTAAAAACTTCACAAGAGAACAGAGCGTAACGATTAATATACTCAAATGACAGCTATAAAATAGCCTCGCTAGGCTTATATTTGATTAAAACTCAATTTTTCAGCACACAATTGCACACATGATTCAGTTAATTAACGGCATCGTTTGGTTAACGGCGAACACACGCGTCATTCTTATGTTACATCAAACGTAGCTCTTTCAATCGCATTCCCGGTCATTTCATCTAAATACTGCACAGTAATTACGACGTACAACCAAAAGAAAACACTGCATCGAACCACAGGAATTTACCTCCGTTAACAACGAAGATTATTTTCACTGCATTATTATCGTCATTATTAGTTTAAGCAAGTAATGTGTAATGTCAAGCTAAGCAATTCGACAGGCGAGTTAGAAGTTCATCCACGCAGTGTGGCAAAACCAGACTAACTACACTGTACATTAATCACGCGGCCGTCCTGATAGGCTGCATTACCGACATGGCGCGTTCGTCTGTCCGTCTGTCTCTGTCATACAAGCTTCTAGCTTCAGAACAAAAGGGCGTAGAGAAGACAAAATTGGTGCAAAATTTTCCCTGGTGTGTCAATTTTCAGTTCACAAAGTTCATGAAACGTCCAGAAAATGACGCATAGGCCTGTTTTGTGTAAATGTTTACTTGCGGATTGCGCGCTCAGGCATCTTTAGCGCTCACTGCACACTAATGGCCAACTCACAACTATATATATACGACGCCAAAGCGACTCAACTGAGTTGAGTTGAGTGGTACGTGTGAACAAAATTGACGACGCGACTCAAATGTCGTCGACAATCGGCGACAGTCACTGACTGTCGGCGACAGTTGAGTTGAGTCGCGTCGGCGTCGTAGGTGTAAATTGGAATGCAGTGAGAGCCGCGTACGATCCTCGGAAACTATACTACGGTAGAGGTAGACGGATGGCCGCATACATGTCAGCACACAAAGCGTGCCAAGATCTTTGCACGAATACACACCACACGCACACACACTAGCTATCCGTCTATCTAGCATCTGCGTCGACTCACTTCCAGGCCTGGACGGCCCATAAATCCACGAGGTCCTCGCATCCCGGCCACGCCAGGGGCACCCTGGCATATATACACCGCCATACTGTATACAGCGCTGCAATCACCTTTTTATATAACAGCAATAAAACTTGTACAGTTAGGCAAAACATACACAATGTTCATTTTTCGTCATTTACTACGAAAAAGGATTATCTTACTATAATGCGCGGAAAGTCTGTTTGTCTGTCTGTCTGTCATACTTTTCTAGCGCCTTCTGTGTTGCACGGTCTTGGACCCCGACTGCGGCGTTTGAGTCCCTAGGCCTTAGGTACGTGCGTCCCATTTTGCCCCCACCTCCCTCCACGGGCAGCGTGAGGCGGGTTGAGTTGCCGGGTAACGAAGTGGACCCGCCCGCAGGACGGAAACTTTTGTAGTGTGTTTAAATTCGTTAAAGTTTTTATAGGCCTGCAGAACACTACACTAACTCTTTTCCCAGATATAGCAAAAACCGCATTTTCAATGACGTCACAGTGACATCAGCAATACTTAGTGATGTTAACATAATGAAATATAATCAATGGCGTTTCGGGGTGATTTGCGCCAAGAAATTTTAAAAATATATTTGATACTCTTAAAATATGTATAGAATAGGCCTACTGCAAACTATTTCGAACACGTGGTGCACTGACAACGTGAATTAATGTTCACAGTATTACAGTAATATAAAATTTTATGAACGAAACAAATACATAAATTCGCGCACGTGACACTTACCGGCAATCCTATTGGTCCTTCCTCGCCACGTTCACCTTTCAAGCCCTTCAGCACAAAATCAATCAATCAAAGTTACAAAGTTGCAAAAACGCTAATATAATACAAGCTGAGTAATAGCCAATTATGTCTTGATCTGACAGTGACTGATCTGCTGTCACGGTCACTAACGTAAGAAATTTATGGGAATTGCGATGGCTTGACGTCATCTGTAGTAATACCCGTTATGCGTGATTTGCGGTGTTTAGGCAGACTCTCACTGAGTCTCAGTTTTGCCCAAAATTTTGGTTCAAAAACGTCGGTTTTCCGGCTCTGCTAGAAAGCTAAGCGTGTAACTCACCGGTTCGCCTTTGAGTCCCGTGAAGCCGCGGTCTCCCTACAACATTATATCAGTATTACGGATATTATCACTACACGATTAATGACACAGATAAGCACGCTGTAAAAATTAATTAGGCCTACAGTATTATGGAAAGTGATGTTTATAGTTGTTAAATTCTAATAATTTCATTTATTGTAATCCGCAGTTTAAAAATAGCATTAAAAACTCATTGTGTCCGTACCTTGAGGCCTGGTTGTCCTGGCATACCGCTCGGACCCTGAAAATACATACATCATATCTGCTTAATTAACTGAATGATGTCAAATTGACTGGATAACTGGTTGACTAACGGATTCATTCATTCATTTGCTTAGTTATCCCCGCCAATTGTTCATACAACAGGCAGAGGTAAAAGAATACAACACAATAAGAAAAAATCTTGACGTACCATGGGGCCGGGCGGTCCAGGTTGTGACGCCAGCGTCTGAAAATACATCAGAAATAACTTATTAATCTTGAATCACGTTTACTATCGTGCTAAAATTTCGTTATGGCTAGACTACAGTTTTGGCCACGGTCGCGCTATGGTATGACGTGTCGTCCGTCTGTCTGTCTGTCGCCTATTTGTAACGTTTTGTATTGTGACTAAACGGTATGTTGTATGATGTCGGCGATAGTACCGCTGGATAGGGCGATGACGATTTCCTATAAGTTGTCAATAGTAATTATGTCGCTATCTGCAGCGGTTTGGCCGCATTTTGCAATGCAAATTTTCTGCCTGCATCCATTACCCATGTTCGTGGAAATAGGTCTAGGAAATAGGTTATTAGAATACCAATGTAACCAAAAGTAGTACTACGACCTCAATATTAAATAAGTAAATAATTTTTCATCTATTTTTCATCTATTTTTCTTTCTTTTTTGTTGTGCTACCAATGTTGGTGAATAAAAGATTGTCAATATGTTCTATGTAGCGACTAGCGACTGACATGCATGCACAGGCAGTACGATCGGCTTCTCCTAGCGAGAGTTGGGCTTTTGTTTTTAGGAATAAAAATGCAGCATCACAACATAAATGTGTTGGAATGATCACCAATATCATTAACATTAAAATCGTCACCACTATCAGCAGTTATCAGCAGCTATATTAAAATCATTAACATATTTACAATAAATGTTGTACAGACGTTTCAGACAATGCATTGTCTTATTAGTCCGCCCGAAAACGATAGTTTTCGGAAGGACTTATGTTTTACCCATGATGTTTTTTTCTCCACTCGCGAGATCTCCGAGATGCGTGGGCCGACCGGCGTGAAATTTTGCACGATGGTCAGTACTAGGCCCAATTTTATAATGCCGGTCCAAAATTTCGGAGGGCGCACCCCAAAAAAATTTCAGGGGCCAAAAACATGCAAAATTTGACCCGATTTCGGACGACTTCGAAGTTCGGCGGCGAATATCTCCGAAACGGATCAAGATATTCAAAATCGGATAGTCATTCCGTCTACCGCGATTCCTCCTGCGTTGGGCGAAACAAGTCAGGTGAAGTTCGGTCCAGTGACCTTGGAGATCTCGATGCTGAATCGTACCCACCCAAAGTGCATTTTTCGGAAGACCATATTTCGGCCCCTAGGGGGTGCTGGGCTTCCAAATTTTTACACGCGCTAGAGAATCACCAAGTCTTACTAGCGCACTCCCCACCGGGGACGGGGCCCCCCTTACAACTTTTTTCAAAGGGGGGTCAAAAATTGGCTTCAAATGCAATAAATTAGCGCTTATAACTTGGGAGTTAGGGGGTGTAGTCCCACGAAACTTTGGCACTTGACGTGTCTCTATGTTGGGATGTTAACGCAAGTACGAAATTTGGGGGCACCGCCCCCCTTAAAATTTGGGAGGGCAAAAAACGTCCAAAATTTAGTACGTTTTACGACAACTTTCGAGTTTGACCGCAAATATCTCTGGAACCGATGAAGATAACGACAAAATCTAAATGCAGTTGACGAGAGCGATCCTTTTGGCGTTGAACAAAAAAAATTTGTGAATTTCCGTCCACTACAAACCATGTTATAAGCGCTAATGTTGACCTACCCTAAGTCGCATTTTTCGGAAAACCATATTTCGGCCCCTAGGGGGTGCTGCGCCCCCAAATTTTTACACGCGCTAGAGAATCACCAAGTCTTACTAGCGCAC
>Ga0209367_1013832_pt1 | contig 10331 bp, 8 predicted proteins | sample WorMetLIZISLAND2_FD_187412 | JGI IMG/M metagenome (GOLD analysis project Ga0209367, IMG submission 187412) | Marine gutless worms symbiont microbial communities from Max Planck institute for Marine Microbiology, Germany - Olavius geniculatus... ...
AAGCCTCATATCTATAAGCTTTTTTAAAAGTAGGCGTTTTCCAGCCCAAACCGTGACTAGCCGGCCGTCACTCGACAACAGCACTTATTGTATTTTTAGAACACAAACGAAATGCGCATGCATTTATTTACAACGAGATATTATGCAATGGAGCAAATACAAAACCGGCCTACTGCAGTGTTCCAAAGTAAAGAAAGGTCGAATGACTACATGACAATGACTACATATGACGCAAGCGTGCTACAGATATCAGGCTGCTTCACTAAATAAGTAGCTGAATTGTAATTTTCAGTCAGTGGCGGTTGTAGCCCGCAATATCTAGGGGGAGCACGGCCCCATGGCAAGCGCGGTAGCGCGAGCCTATAATGGGGGTCTGGGGGCAGATCCCCCAGCAGGGTCCAGGGCAGAGCCCCTGGTGGGGAAGGGAGGCGAAGCCCCCTGAAGCTGAAGCAGTTTTGGCTTTTGGACGTTCAATAGAAGCTGCGAATTTGCCCACTTTTCTAAAATTTGGTAACGCAAAAACAGATATTTGTGTTATCTTTGCCAAAAAATCATGGGTGGCCACGAAACTGGGGAGTCTAGAGCAAAACTAGGGGTGTGCCCCCTCCCCTACCCTGGCTCAAGCCTAAAACCGCCACCGCACAATGTTACACACACAAAAGTATAGTAACTTCTCGAACTTTAGGCAACAAAAATGCAAGTTGGAATCGAATCCTCAACCGGCGAGCTGTAAACTAGTTTAGCCACTAATCACAGAAGCTTTTCGGCGACTACGTTGTAAATGATCAACTTAAACACTAATATGGGCCTATATAGGCCTACAAGCTTACGGAGAATAGAGTACAAGAATTATCTTTAGTCGCTGCTAGTAACATGCAAACTCAAAAAAAAACTGTGGCAATTACAAGCCTCCACAGTTTAAAAAGTATAACATAAACCAAAAACTGGCCCCGAGTCCAGTGCCAACATAACACACCGCCGTCCATGCAGTTGCCGACAGTCCAGTTGTTGACGGAAAATTAGAATTAAATCACTACGCAAATTGTAATTACGCGATATACGAGTCAGTTGCTTCAGCTTTTGGACGTTCAGTGGCCGTAACTTTTAAAAAATTAATAATCAAAACAAATAATCAGCACACCGTTTACTCCTGTAATGGGGAACATAACGCAAATTTGCTTTTCCGACGCTTTTTGTTTTTTAACGGACGAGCGGTAAGACAGTCGAAGGGGAAGTGCTGTCCATAGAACGGCTGCGTAATAATATCGGTCACTGTCAGACGTTGATCAACAACAACAAGTGGTTTACTGGCGCGGATGTTGAGGATGACGTCAGACGGTTTCTTCGCGTTTGCGCATGCGCATGTCCACGTTCGCTGACATCACAGAACGCAGACGAGCCGCAGAGTCCTGCACACACATTCAGTCATCACAACAGCGTAACAAATTTTTCAAGCTGTATGTGTAAAGTAGCAAAATAACAGCCACGTCAGAAAACATTACAAGAAATTTGAGCTAATGCTCATGAAACGCGCGAAAGCCTATAGCAGTTCCGGTTCAGTAGCTTAGCTGAAATTGGGGTGTTCACGCTAAGTTAATATACAAATACCAAATTTTCTATCTGGATCGCATAACGATAGTAGCGTGGCGCTACCTTGTGAATGATATAGAATGATATAGACTTGTGTCGCAGCCCGAAATCGCCAAAAAATCCATAAAACCCCTATTTTGGCGTTCATGGTCATTCAAGGTCATTGAATTTGGCGTCAATCGTTAGCCAGTGTACGACTTCCTGTTAGTGATTAATAGTAACCTAGGCCCTATCTCGCACCGTTAGTGAGATACAGCGACTTATTGGCCAAAAATCACAAATTTTGCCCACCCCCTGTCATTTAGCGCCCTCGTTCAGGGTGGCCCCCTTTGAATTTATAAAACAGCTTTACGGTTCCTGAAACTAGAGTCTTCCAGGCGGCCGACAGTAAAGATCTGGTGATCCTAGCTTGCACCGTTTTTGACTGATCCGCCCGTGTGACAGACAGACAGACAGACGGACGGACAGAATTGCGATGGTTAAGACGCGCTGAAAGCAGTAGCTGTTTTCGCGCGTAAAAATAATACGATTACAACTTGCAGCAAAACTGACTCTCATAGTCAGACAATCTACTTGCACGCACCGTGCAAGGTGTTCAGAAGAACAAAATATACATTTTCTAGCATGTAAAGAGTTTTCACGACGCATGTTTCAACAGCAGTCGTTCGTTTACTTTAACAGGCTACTTGTATCACACGGCAATCACCTTCAGTTTTAATCTGCCGTCTTCAGTGTTGCCGGCTAGTTCCATCTGTTGCTGATACTGCTTCACGAGTCGTTCGAACACCAAGCTCGGATTGTTCACCAAAGTCACCGTCTTGAGCCAGCGATTTCTCAAGCGTTTGCGACGCAGCGTATCGTCCGCCACGTTTGTAAGCTGATATTCTGAAAAACAACGTTTACATTTGTCCGTCAGCAAACTTAGCCCATTATGGTGTGTGTGTGTGTGTGTGACCTATGTGACTCACGCATCTGGTCATAGATAAATAGTAGGCCTAGTTGCACATTTCTATATTTTTAATAATAAAAGTCATGTTTCAACAATGTTTCTGAGCCACCGTTTAAAGTCTAAACTGCTATTACTGGAGTACACCGAAGTTCTGCTAGTTCTAACAACAGTGCTGCTCAGTCTGCTAACCGGATTTTTTTCCAAATTTCTATAATGACAAGTTGGATAACAACTTGGATTGTTAAAGCTACACTGCAGTACTGGTAAGCCTCGGGCTTGCTAATAGTGTAGAAGGGTTACGCACGGTCCGTATACAAACTGCCCATTATCCACCCAAACCATCAAATTATGGTGACATAATTTTAGAACTGTAGTACACTCCATTCCAGCAATAGTAGCCATTGACCAATGACGTAGTGACCAATTGTCATCTGCCACAATATTTAAAATTTAAAAAAAACCAATAATTATGACACGACTTACGAACACGGTAGGCGCCACCGTCTATAATTTAATTGCCAGAATCATATTATTTCCCAAATACAAACATGTATGTTCTCAGAAATATTTATTTTCAGGCCTTCACATTACATCAAAAAATAACAAGAAAATGCACAATAAAATTAACACTAACATCGAACAATGTCATAAGTGAAAAATATTAACAGAGACGAGATGAGACCTGGATCATCATGTTGCATTCGCTCGCTTCTTGTCTGATTCAGCAGCAGCACAAAGGTTCTGAGCACTGGATGAGTTTGGTAGGCCTCCACCATCAGCATTGACAGGTACGCCAGGTGACCTGCCAATACGTATTATTTTATACCACAAATAATAATTGTTCTTAAATGATAGATATCCGGGAATAGTATTACTGTGCTTGTGTCATTAATTGCGCAACTTTTACCGATTTGTTATCAAAATACGGTGCTCTAAGAATGCGTAGTTGCGACGAATTGACTGTTAATCCTGCGTTATTAAACTGATCGAAATAAAAACCTGTAAAACAAATTTTTAAAGCTGAAAGTCGCCGCGTCAAAAATACAGTAGGCCTATATCGGCATGCACAAGTAAGCTTAGGTTAAGCTGCAGTCTGTAATGCACTTTGTCGCACCTGAGTCGAGATTTTCAAATCCTCGCATGAGTAGAACGTAATCCATTCGTGCGATGAATATCGTTCCAATGATCACAGACAACAGGACGCGTTTTATCACGGAGAAGAAACCAATGACGGCGTTGTACAGAAACAGAAAATATCCCACGAAATGGTAAAGTCGCCTGCAGAACAAAAAAATGTTACCAATAATACACGTACACAATCACAGTATTTTGCTTCAGCCACTCAGAAACAAATAAAAAATAACTTAAAGTATTCTCTATTTATTTGAAAACTGGATGTGAAATGATACACCCTGAAATATGACTTGTACACTTTTGGCAAATATGGATTAACTTCATTGGGTTTATCCACTAAACAGAACTGCAACTGCAATGATAATGTTATAGGTTAGTGCCTTATCTACAACAAAGGAACTGATAGTGTATTACAGTGTCCAGATCATTTAGAGCTTTAAAAAAAGTTGGAACAAAATAAAGGTGAGACAAAAATCGCGTTCCAGAATCCAAATACTTGGACCGCAGATGGAAAAGGCGAGCCTCCCAAACTGGGTCCGTGTCCTCGTGACGAGAACAGCGTTGGTTGTAGAGGAATGAACCGGAGCTGTATTAAAACTATTGTTACGATTAAACCTGTCGTAACTATTGAATTTCACTTTAGTTGTTTTCATTACTGCATAATATATGCAGTAAATGTCAGTGGCGTCGTAACCGAGAAAGAGTGGGGGCTGCGTTGGCTGTCGGTAAACTGTCGTCCAAAAGATGCCAAATTTAAGGCTCAAAAACTGCCAGTGTGGGAAAATTAGGGTTAAAATCAAAATTTTGAGCACTCAAATCTCCTCCGTCAGAAATTTTCAACTGTCGGCAGGACTTCTGTCGAAAATTTGCAATGCCTACAGTCGGAAAATTACAACATCCTGCCCCCCTCCCAATTTTTAACCCATAATGCCACTGACAGTTGTCCAATGACTAAACGAATTCTCCAAGGAAAAAGCAACATACCGGCAAATTTTTGAAGACGAGAACTAAAATAAGAGAATCACAGATTTATTACTTTAAGATGCATAGTGAAACGAGTAGAAGCTGCACCTGTTTGTCAGATCAAGAAATTTTCCGCCATCTCGCAGAAAGACAAACTTGCAGAGAAAGAACTGTGCCACATTCAGAGCCGACGCCACCACGAGGGCGGACCTACAACCACAAGACTGTTGTGCAACGTACATACAGTTGCATAGGCAACTATGCAGACATACAGGGGGCGCTGAAAATGCAAGTATGGAAAATGCAAGTATGCACCTACACATATAGGGACAATTTGTGGAAATTACAATGAAACTGTTAGAGCTTTTCAAACAATATGCTACCACAAAAGTGGCTGAAGCTGTTGTACTGCTGCTGGCAGCGACTTCTTCGTGCCTCGTTTTCCATCCCTGCAGATTTGTAGGCCTACTTGCATTTTCCGTACTTGCATTTTCAGTCGTCCTCTATGAACCTCCAAAAAATGCAATATTAAGAGTGCACAATGTCAGCCAGTGGCCGAATCTGTGCCAATCAGGATGAATTAATAATGTACAGTATATACTTGTTATATCTCATCGCATAATGTGCAAATGCGACTGGTTTAAACGTCACGTGACGTTCACTAAAACGTACTATTGCCCAGGTGGGCGTGGCAGCCAAGCGAAAAATCAACAGTGCCCAGTTTCTACGCCCAGCTGGAAACTATTGCGTCGTGCACGTGACCACTAGTGTTAGCTCGATATTTATAAACAACACCTAGAACCACTCTACTGACAAATCTAAAGCACAGTTTTTAGTGTTTGTCTCGTAAAAATATAGAATAACCTAATGAAATAGATAATTTCTAATCTTAGAAACAGTCCTAATTGCGCGCAAAAACACCTTTGTCGCCAAAAATGTTTTCCCTTTCGCCTTCACAAAAACAATTCTGAGTAATAATCTCAGCGCCAGTCACTATTTGTACATTGCAAAGTGGCATAATGTCTTGGCTTCAGACATTGCATAAGACACCGTCAAACGCTCTTGCCCATCTCACCAATTCATATCAAAAGCATGCATGCTAATGCTAGCTTAAACAATTACCATGCTGTCCATACTCACAATATCTTCACAAATAAGTCAATCAGCCAGCTGGATCGGCCCTCTCGTAGAGGAACGATGATAAAGAAGACGAACAGTAATATAATGACAGAGAACAGAAGTGCTGACAAACAGAAACCTGCCCACAAACACATGGACAGCATATACATTTCTATTATCTAGCATTAATGATTACGTTCAGTATCTATAGCATATAGACAACTCAATACAAAATGACGTGTGAGATAAAAGACGCACTTTTTACCACCCAATGAAAATTTTCTCTTACACAATTTCAGGATTTAAAAGCAAACAAGATAATGTGCATACGAACACGGAGTCTGTCCAATGCATTCACTATGGACCACCCATAGGAACTCGACACCCTGGAGTCAAATGGTCACGTGACCGATGACGTCACGTGACCCCAAAAGGTCAAACTCGTGACCCCATTATCTTTGAGGCGCCATATCTCCATAACGGTGCAAGATAGACGCATGATGACGATGGACCTTTTATAGTAAAGCACTAGTGACGAATCGAATGATCTCGTGACTGACAATGTCTGTTGTTTAGTTAAAATAATAGAGAAGAATGAAAGGATCTTTGCTGCTGCACAATTTGAAATTAAAACGCATATTTTTCCTACCCCCTCCATTCAACCAACCCCAAATTTGAAAATGTTTCCGTTGTACTGCACCTCCCCCCAAATTTTGTACGCAGACAGCCATGACACAAGACTAATTATTCATATAAGAAAATTTCCCCTAAGACCGAAGGCTTAGCCAGAATACATTCGTTACATACGGACGAACAGACAGACGACAGGTACCATAGCCGCGCTATACAGCATAGCTGTCAAAAAGTCTTATCTGCTGCAATCAATTGCTGCAACGACAGCCGAGACGATTATATTAATATTACACGATAAAGCAAACACGAAGCAAACTTAGAGCACACGTCGTGCACGTGTATTTTGAATACGTTTGCTTCACGTTTGCTTCATCGTGTAAACGGGGTATAATTCAGTAATCAGTATGCTGATATCAAGCATTACTGGTAAGTGCATCTCAGTGACCGACTTACCAACGAAGAAAAAAGCAATCTGATATCCAGTGTAGCGCATTCCGTCCAGCTGTCATTACAAAAAACAGAAAAGGGTAAATACTACAGCATATATTAGACATAGTTTGCGGTAGTTTTCTAAACATTACTAGACACGCTAGATGAAAAAATACTTTTATCTAGCATATTGTCCGTTACCCGCAAGTTGGACAACGGCGTAGAAATTAACAATCATTTTCTGTTCCCAAATGCATCAATTTCTGAGGAAAAATCACAGTTTCTGAAGTATTACGGATTTATCAAGTTAATGTACATTGTTGCACGAACAAATTCTATAATTTATGTTGACGCTGAACGTACTAGCATAGATGGCGGAGAAGAGGTGATTCTAACGTGCCAGTCGTGAATGCCTCGAAACAGAGCCAACAGTCGTTGCCTGTTGCATACATTATTATCAATAGCAAATGTCAGCAATCATCCCAAAACAGTCAATGACTAAATGATACCTACTGGAAAAATATGTTGACCCAGCCGGAGCCTGACTTTTGACCTTTTAAACTCAATATTGGTATACAGGTTACATCCGCTCTAGAAAATTTTTAGACGAATTTCGCTTTTTCTACACCTTATTGTTTTTATGTTAGAAACTAGTACGAGACAGACGGACAGACAGGCAAACGGACGGGCAAGAACCGTACTGCTGCCTACTAGCACTGAAAGCCACAAGAAAAACCCCGCTAATGCAAAGGGGAATGCGCAACAGCGGTGCATGTTTGAAAGCCCAGTAAAACAAAATCAGTCGCCAGATGGCGCCAGACGACCAACGGATAATTATCTATAGTGTTTTGCTTGTACTCACCAGAGGACGTAACTTGTCTCGCTCTGCCAACGCTGTATCGGCTGCAAATCGCAAATTTTCCCTACTCCCTCTCATTTAGCACCTTCGTTCGGGGTGACCCCCTTCGAATTTATGGAAAAGCAGCCGACGGTGAAGATTTGGTGATCCTAGCTTGCACCGTTTTTTACTGATCCACCCGTGTGACGAACAGACGGAAGGACGGACAGACAGAAATGCGATGGCTAAGATGCGCTACAGCAGTAGCTGCTGTTGCACGTAAAAATGCAAAAGTTGCTCTAGTCTACTGTGTCTTTCTGTGACATTTACGCTTCCTGCTTAAACCGTTCGCCGTATTTAGACGCCATTTGCAGGTACACTTGCGGGGTCCAGTGACACGTTGTGTTAGATGGGGTCCTTGACCCCCAGGAAAGAAGAGACTTGAGGGTCAAACACAGCCAAAACGCAATTGCAAACTGTAGCCAAACCGCGAGTTTTTTGCTGCCACCTGGCAAATACAAAGAAAATAAGTAACTCTGCTTTTAACCAAATTAATTTAGTCCTTGTTTAATGGCAGTTTTCGATTTATAGTTATAGTCATATCAGACTGAAATGGAAGCTTATCGTTTCATTAATATTTTGCCACAATTTGAGGATAATAATTCAGAACGTTTTGAGGTTTTTTCTTCGTCTGCATTTAAAACAAAGCTCATGTTAGTCTTTTTTTTTGACCATAAAGAACCAAATTAAAATGATGGTTTGTGCTTAAAACTTAAAAGCATCAATGAAACCTTAATTTCTGTGTTGAATTTCAATGGGCTTCTTCCAAATTATTTTCCGTGAGATTGGCACTTGATTATCAACTACCAGTAAACCGGTGTGCATCAGTATTACATTCAGTTACAAATTCTGTTACTTAATAAGTGCATCACGTAAAAATCGTAGACTTTACAACTAAAGCACAAAAAATATATAGGCTAACACTTGACAATAAATATAGCCAACAGCAGATGATGGAATAACATACCAGTACTCACTTGTACATGATTAGCGTGTGAAACACGAAGACCAGCTGAACAACTCCAGCAAGTATAACGGATATCAAAAGCGACACTAAAACCAACAAAACTTTTAGATTAATACTCAAATTCAAATATGCTTCGACGCACTGAAATTTGTGTAGTATTACTTACACATGTAGCGGACCTCGATATTATAATTTTTGCCAAGGCTAAAATATCTTCGTTAAGCCTACTCAAATAAACTGTATTTAATAAAAATAGAATAGATGTGCATTTTTGCAAGAGTTTGGTACCGGTATTTGCAATTTTCACCAAAACCCACTGATGTCATTATCTTGATGGAGTTATAGGTGGTGTAGTATTCATCTTAGTAATACTGAGCAGCTTTCCAGTAATACCAAATTCGCTCACGACGACATGCACATAGATTTTTGACTGCTTAATTGATTTTGTTTGATGTCACTACAACTCAACTGTACATTCCACAAAAATTGCAGTGTACCATTATAAAGTAAACACTAATTTAATGCATAGGCCTATTGAGATGAAGATCATCTTGAAAATCGATTGAGATGAAAAATTCGCCACACCGACCTCGAGCCATTTCGATCACGTTGTAAGCATATTCCAGATCCGACGGGCTAAGTTTCAACGTTGCCTGTGCAAGCACTTGAAGATAGCTCATAATGGTGGTAAGGAACGTAGCCAGTATTATCACACCCTGAAAACATAAACAACATAAAGCTCAGTTGTCGCTAAAATAGCTGACCGTACTGGCTGTCAGTGACCTTCAAGATCATTCAAGATCCATGATTTTCATTTCATCTGAAAGGGCATATGCCACTTCTTATTAGTGATTAATAGTAACCTTGGTCGTATCTCTCACCGTTTCCGAGATAGGCCTATGGTTAGTTTTCCGTTACAAAACGCGCATTTTTCCAATGGCTAATTACGGCTAATTATTCGTCTAAAAACTTTTCCCTTACGACCTAAAGCCTAGCCACAATACCTCTACCTCCGTTACAGACGAACGGACAGATGTAGAGACGGACGACAACCATGCCAATAGCTGGACCGTTACTTGAGTATGGTCGGCTAAAACCCTTCTCCACCAACGTAACAAACATCGTCCCAATACGGCCAGCTTAATGATTAGTGGTGGCAACATTTGTCCGTTCTCTAGGTTGCAAATATTGTGAATGCGAGTCGGCAAAAGGGAAGTGAGGTATGACGATGCACCGTAACTCAATCTCTTTTAGCAACAACGATACAACACGATACAAAATCCAGACAAAGATGCTTAAGGAAAAGGCAGAAGCCTAAGATCAAAAAAACTGAAAAGAAAAAAAGTAAGAGTAACTGAAATTTAATAAAAATAAAACCAGAAAAACCGTCAGCCGGTCCAGCTATCTATAAAATCAGTCCATTTACGCGCGAAAGCAGCTATGCTTTCAGCGCGTCTTAGCTATCGTAATTCTGTCCATCTGTCTGTCACACGGGTGGATCAGGCAAAAATGGTCCAAGCTAGGATCTCCAAATTTTTTACCATCGGCTGCCTGGAAGACTCTAGTTTCAGGAACCGTAAAGCTTTTTCGTAAACTCGAAGGGGGTCACCCCGAACGAGGTCGCTAAATGAGAGGGGGGTGGTCAAAAT
>Ga0209367_1013833_pt1 | contig 10331 bp, 6 predicted proteins | sample WorMetLIZISLAND2_FD_187412 | JGI IMG/M metagenome (GOLD analysis project Ga0209367, IMG submission 187412) | Marine gutless worms symbiont microbial communities from Max Planck institute for Marine Microbiology, Germany - Olavius geniculatus... ...
GAACGAGAACCAAAGGATAAGTTATGCCTGGGAATTGCAAGTAACTGACTGGTAGAAGAGCGCGTGGACACTGAGGATTTATGATATTGCAGAAGATCAGTAAGGTGAGGCGGATGGCCAGTGTGCAGTGCCTTATAAGTAATGCATTACTGCTTACCCACTGGTCAGTTCGTCAAAAACTAATACCGCGTTTACACGATCGAGCAAACATCGAGCAAACGTGAGCAATTATACGATAATTATTAGGCCTAATTATTATTCGTATACGTTAGCTGGACGAGCCAGCTTCATCGTGTAAACGGGGTATAAACCATGTCAGTTTAGTTCGGATACGTTGCTCTGTACGCGATAAGACGTTAGGTCTTACCATTAGAGGTTTTACGATAACGCACTACATAAATGTACATTTGACATTGACATTGACATTGACCTATGAATGTCGGCGGCGTAGAAACAGCAGCAGCAGTGTACTGTTGTAAACGACAGAGTAGCAACGTCAGTAGAAAGACGAAACTTAGAAATCGTGACATCGACCTCATCTCAACAACCGTTCCCATCATGCACTTGACACACGCAACACCGACACGACCAGCCGCGCCTCGTCACTGACAACCAAACTCCACCACTTCACGCGCGGCGGATTCGTCGCCGACTACTTGGACGACAAGTCGCTCAACAAGTTGACAGCTGTAGCAACTGCTCTGTGAACGAGCGACATCCATGTCCAGCTGCTGATAGCGGAAATGACGTCATCGTTATTCGCAGATGGTGCACGGTCTCGCGGTGTTGATTTTACAATCTATAATAATTAGTACTGATGATGATGATGATGATGATGCAAATTTCTCGTCGATGGTGCTGATCTCACGAACCCAGTAGGCCTATAAGTAGAATATCGATCAGGGTATCAGACAATTATAAGCCACAACACTCCCGATGTATTCCCAAACCAAGCAGAACCCGGAAACAATTGGCAAATCGTCGCCGCTGAGGTGTATTTCACTGATTCCGCGCGAAAATTAACACAATGCTGCTTGCCGATGCTATTCGCTGCAGAGCTCTAATTACTGTCAGCACACCTGCCTCTAAAACAAGCACACACATAGTAAGCTATATAGGTACACCTGTATGTAGTCACTGCTAATTACAGCCGATCTTATGCATCCCTGGAAGGCGACGGTTTCGTGTCGCAGTTAACGCGCTCGTTTTAGTTAATGCCGCTGCTGTACTATAATTGGACGGATGACAGAAAACCACATCGGCCAATCGCCCAGGTCAACTCAGCCTTCTATTCTTCAGGCGTAGGTAAATCGAGTAGCGGCCTGCCTGGCTGACTGTCATGAAGGGGGTTTGCCTTTCTCCCCACACACATATCAAACGTCAGTTTCATTATAATTCCGCACGAATTCTCGATAGGCCTACAACCTGCAATGCGTGCACACAGACTGCAAAACATCGTGATGTAAGCCTGATTTAATTCTAACATAAATTATAGCCAATAGTCGCGAAAGACCGGTCGCGTGTGATCAGTTTCCTGGTTCAAAATGGCGTATAAAATTGCAGAAATAGGTCTTCCCGACGGTGTTAGACTGAAAATACACCACGGTAGCAAGCCAATTCATACAGATCCAAACAGCTATTCTAACGGTATTGCGAGTATGTTCCTCAACAGTTAGAAAGTATAACAATCGACAGTGAATAGAACTGTACAGCGGTACTGCGTGTGTCAAATATAGTGCACTGCAACATAAAGACGCCATTGCCCAATGCCCCGTGGCAAAACATGGGCTAATATCATCCTTGTCACGTAGGCCCAGAAAGTTGGCGGCTTCTGTCGTACTGACAGGACTACGTTATGTTATTGGTAAGAGATGACGTAGTTTAACATTGAGCAGACCCAACTAATTAACTCAGGCAGCAACTCGGCAGCTATCGCTATATTGTCAGTCGCTACCGTGACGTGGAAGCGAACACAGTCGCTTCACATTTGTGTAGAATAAAGCAGAATCTAATCAGAATTGTATACAGTATTGAGTGTGTCTTCCCCTTAACTTTCCTCGGCCCGCTACCGCGGAGCTAATTAGCCCCCGCAGACAACAGAGCTAATAGTACAGTGCATGCTTGCAGGCCTAATATATAGCTACAGCTAGCTGCCTAAAATAGGGACTAAAGAGACAGGCCGTCACTCTGCATGGCATCGTGACATTAGCTAAAGTGCGACGCACTAGCCTCGTATATCCGTGATCTGGCAGTGTAAATTAGTGTCTTGCTGAGAGCTAAGGAAACAGAGATCAGCACTGCCCTGCATGGCTCAGAAAATCACGCTACGTTACTTCCTTTGCGTTTTGGGGTTTCCGCGATGTCGTCGACGCACCTTTATCCATAGCTACGTTTTGCAGCTGGCTTTGCGAAAAGTGCTGATCGTTAGGGTATATGGTGCACATAGTTTATTTCTTTAGGTTATAGTTTTCATTCAACGCAACGCAGGCAACGCAACGGACGCAACAAACGCAACGCACGAATGGACATCGCTTCTATCCTAGAGTTTCGGCCGCTGATCGGTCGCTTGCGTCATTTGCGTCAAAACAGTACGCAAGTGCCTGCCGTTGCGTTGGAAAGTACGTGTAAGTAAGTAAGTAATTTATATAGTGCGTTAACTGTAACAACCGCGAAACTGTAGACTTTCAACGTTCACGTCAAAATGAGTTAATTTCTTTGCATTACTTCTACTTCTACAAACGTTTCGTCTCATGGTTATTTATAGCGTTGCTCTCTGCTGTCTGCGGTTTACATGCAGCAGTTGTCGGATGTCGCAGTGGTATCGTAGACCTCTTGAAGCACACACGACGTCGTACTTCGGTACAAAGTGTCCTCGCCAGCACTGCCCCGATGTCATGGTCTTTAGGCTACTTGAGATGCCGGGCTCGTATAACAACACTATTGCCGACTTATAACGGCGCCGTGTTTGTGTATTCGTTCAATAAGATCGAGGCATTTAGTCAGCGCCACTAAGCACTGTGACTATACAGACCGTTCAGCAATATGTCTTAAACACAAAGCAAGCACGGTGACAACAAAACAGAAACGTTCTGCACCGATGGGCACCGGCAGGTCTTATGAATATAAGCCTAATACTGAGTGAATACGCTATTATTACTGCAGGTATAACTCAACCTCTAAGACAGTTTTTTGTGTACCGGTGGAGGGCCTAGTTAGGCCGAAGCCCATGGTAAAAATGAGTCACCGACGCAGCCCCGAATTCGTAAGTTCGTAATTACAGCGGCGTAACCAGATTTCGTCTTGGGGTACACTTCTGCATAAGGCTCCAAAGTCGGCCTAAACTCGAAGCTGAAAGCCGAAAATAGAGAAGGGATTCTTCAAGAGGGGGAGTGAGCCCACAAAGGTCTGGGGCGCTATAAACTTCTCCAAGCTGAGTTCAAGGCAGCAAATGCATTTTGGAGGCATTACGTGTACAGGGTGCGGCAAAAAGTAGCCCCCTAAAGTTTTTCGCTGTTTTCTCAGCAACCGTTTAGCGTTTTAATCTGAAATTTTACAGATTTATTTACTGAATTGTTTTACGGCGAAATGCCAAACAAAATAACGAAAAATGACGAAGTTATAATTTTTTAACATGACCGCCTACCGATTTTTCAGCGTGAAAAAAATGTTTAAGCTACAACATCAGTTCAATAACATCGTTGAAACAAGTCAAACAACACAGTTAACTAATGATCAGATGCCAAAATTCCATTGTCACTGTGAATGCTCGTTGAATGTTCGAAGTGTCCACCGACAGCACCAAGCTTCAACACAAGCCTTCAGTCGCTTAATTTGAGAAGTCTTTCACAGTCTTGTTGATCGGTCCTTGTGGTAGGTTGCTCCAGATAACCTGAAGCGATTCCTTAAGTTCGGCAATTGTTTTCGGCTTTGTTTTAAGCTTTCGGTATGCCTCCAACATTACACACCACACGTGATAGTTCATTGGGTTTGTATTCGGCGAATTTGGAGGCCATTCGTTTTTTTGTGATGACATCTGGACAGTTGGCCCGCAGCCAGTTCCGTGCGCTGCGCGCAGTGTGTGTTGGAAGATGAATCCGGTGGGCAGCCGGCGATTGCTTTAAAAGAACGATAATTTAGAGAAAATTTATAAAGAAAATAAATAAAGCGACACTGTGACGTCATCGGCAGTAAAGTAGTAACCGGTTTTTGAAAATGAAATAGCATTTTTAGCTTAAACATTTTAATGCTAAAAAATCGGTAGGCGGTCATGTTCAGAAGTCTATAATGTCGTCGTTTTTCAACAGAATCATATTTCGCTTGACAGTTAGATGTAGAACGTTTCCGTAAAAAAAATCGGTAAAATTGCAAGTTAAAATTCCAAGCAGTTGCTGAGAAAACGGCGAAAAACTTAAAAGGGTTACTTTTTTGTTGCATTCTGTAAGAGCCCAGAAAACGCGTTTAGTGGCCGCGAATACATTTGAGGTGGGCCACACACGCTATTTTCAACCTGCTAAAACTTGGAGCCCTACTCCTCTTCGATGTGCACCACCCCTGCCTACATTAGCCACTCGTAGTACCAAATAGCCTACTATACTACAATCGTATCTACGTCACTGTCGTAACCTTTAGGATAGAGCGCTGAAAGCATATAATGCAGAGTCTACAGAGAGTTAGTCATAACCTATTCAAACACCTAACTCTGAATGCACTTACGATCTACAATCGGCCCACCGTGACCCACATTCTGCTGTCACTATACGCGTAAGAGCCATGTCTCACTGCAAGTTAGGCCTACGAACACTATATTGCGCAACAAACAGACGACTAACTTCCTCACGACTCTGAATGATTCGAGCAAACAAACACACGTGTAGGCCGAGACTATACGAAAAAAATTTCACCACTACATTAGGTTACGATCACCAAAAATGTCACGAATTAGACCTACTCCTGTGACAAGCGGCGTCGTGTGTTAAAAAGTTTTTAATAGGCCGACAGCAAGTTGCAATTTGCCTACAAACAGCTTCAAATTTCCGACAAAAGAAGAGATTATGACGCTCAATTATGACGCTTCAATTTCAATAACCATTGTACTGCAAATTTTTCAACAGAATGTGCCGGACGGAACTCCTCCTCTCTGAATAGAGTGTAGAGGACACTCTCCACAAAGATTAAAGTAAACTCAAAATAGAGGAGTACTCTACGAAAATAAATATAGAAGCCCTCTAAATAAAGGAGGATAAAGGATCCTCTCAGACAGAAGAGGACACTCTAAAGTAGGTCACTCTAAATCTACCTACCCTATCAAGGATGCAAAAACAAGCACGTCAATTAAACACATCTACCGTTCCTATTTCTATTTCGTTTCTGCTGGAATTCATCATCGTAGTGAACCTTCGTCCAACATGAACCCACCCCTACCATGGGCAATCGTCTAACTTCCTCTAACGGAGTAGACCGGATACCCATGGAAAAAGAAATGGACGGAAAGTTTCAGAGAGTTACATAAAGATAATTGTTTTTCCTGACCAAACATGAAATCACGTAGACTACAACTGTGCTATACAGCATAAGCTGTGAGATATCTATACACAGCAAGCCATTTAGTCAATCGAGTCGTATGCAGGCGTCGTTGACTGCTCGCGTAGCTAATGTGTCGCAATTTTCGTTGGGCGATGTTACGTTTTTCCGGAATCACCGCCGCAGCCTTATTGTAACGTCAGCATCTGTCTCAGAGCTGTAGTGTTGTTTGTAAAACAGTATTTCCGGCGCGCACGGCTTGATAGTCCATAGTCACGAGTCGCCGTTGTCCGAGACGGAAAAAAGCAAGACGATGACGATATAACTTTGTCACGCTGATCATATTTCCGAAAGTTCCCAACTCATTCTTTCGTCGAAGACGGGCATTTTTTTGCAGCTGCCTGTCGGCAAAAAAACATAGACACACTTGTATATGCTACAAGCACGCCCAGGTGCGGGTCTGATGCATTAATTGCACGTTGCGTGACCGTTTGTCTGCCGCTGTCGTCGGTGCGACAGAATCTCACTGAATCCAGGCGTCTCTACCATAGCCACACTTGACACTCGAGTAGGTACGTCTGCACGACCTGTGATGAATTGGATTTTGTCTCGAAATGTAAGTTTTCTCTAGTTAATCATTTTAAAATGGCTAAATGGTACAGCTCTTCATGGAAAACCCATCTCAGAGTTACGGAATGATCCCTGCCATACGGGATCACGCAGTGTTACTTGCCACCCGACACAAGTAAACGCGCTCCGCCTCATCTCCAGCCAGACAGGCCGGTAATCGATTTACCTGCCCCAAAGAAATAGAGGGCTGAGCTGACCTTAGTGTTGGTTATGTACTGAGACGGTTTACCTGTTCGCAACCCATCCAAGTATTAGCCACTTGGTAATCCAACGTCTAGCCGTTACACTACCAAGCTATCTGTTGATAACTAAAGTGTGACGACATGTAAATTATCAATGGGAACGTACAGACATCAGACGGCGTAATCGATTTAGAAAAACCGAAACCAGTTTCGGTTTTGGGTTTTGCTGTGTAAATTGATTGCACCAAACCGTTTCCGTAGAACGGTAAAATTGTAAACAAACAACATGGCGAGCAATGTACCACGCAACTTCATCGTAAATATTTGTCTGCACGAAGTGTTATTTACTACTGAAAAAATAAATCCATCTTACTGTTAAAGCTTTATTCCTGTACGTGATAACAATTCAACTACAAGTAAACAAAACAGCAACAAGCAAACGGCTTCCGGTTTCGCCAGCGAAACCTGCTCCAGAGTCGGTTTCAAAAATTAACCTTGGTTTCGCGAAACCGGCTTAACCGATTGCAGAAAACTCTACCCTGAAAGGAAACCGGTTTCGGCTTTTCCTTAATCGATTACGCTCTTAAACATGGGTCGCTTTTAACTGACCCGACCCATCACAAACAAAAAAACAGTCCTGACCCGATGCGACCCATAGCTACCGTTACGACTACAGACCTTTAGACAATAACATATTAATATTTTTCACATTTTTTCAGTCACTATTTTCATATTCAATTACGGCAATGTTGCTAAAAATAAGCAATTTATTTATAAATTTGTAATTTATGCAGATACTAACTGCGAATGAATCAAATGTTTGTATCGGGCAGCAAGTAGTAGCAACCAAAAATAACTTTTGTAATAACATTTAGCATAACATTAGTTATCATCCAGAATGACTCATACAGACCCACACAACTGGACCCGATTTAACTCAACCCACGAAATAAAGAAAAATCTTGACCCGACCCAAGCCGTGGATGGACCCGACCCATATCCAACTTTGAGTAGACGTAAGGGCTATAGAACCCCGCCGAAAATCAGACATGAGTGGTATGAAACACACTGGCTTTTCCGTGACACTTCTGAGAAAAAGGTGTGAGACCCACGTTCTGAGACATGGCCGGTGAGACTGGATTAAGCAGGTCTTCACGCTTACTGACTCTGATAGGACTAATGTCATCAGTGCCGAAGCGTGCATCTGTGACATACTGCATTACCTGCCTGACTGATACATGTTTAACTCGGGATAAGGGCAAAATCCCCCCCCTGCCTGGACACAATCTATCCCTGCCATAATAAATTCGCCAAAACCATTATCCAGCTAATGTTTGCACATGTTCATCTACACTTAGGGGATTTCGTTCGGGGGATTTTGTCCTACATTATTTTCAGGGAAGAAATTCTGTCGGGAAGGGGAGGAGGGTTAGTCCGGGGAGATTATGTGCAGGGGGAATTATTGTCCTAAATTTGTCTAGCTTATACAGTCGTTATATTATATTGAATATTCTCATACGAAAGAGTTAATGGACATGCGCACACGATACCGTTATGAATTTTGTGTTTTGTGGCTGCTGGCGGATGTACGCATCTCAATAAACTTGCCACGACTTTCTCACAGAGATAGGCTTTACGTGACACTCTGACCCCAAGTACGCACGGTCTTTCAATAGAAATATGCCGACATTATCGACCTAAGTTAATGTTTAGTTGTTTATTTCAACGCATGTTTTGTTTGTTTTGTTTGTTCTTTCATTTTGAGCGAGGTAAAAAAACTGAACGGTCGGTCATTTCATGGGCAGCTGCGTCAGGAATATCAGTACTAAAGATTATCAAAATCCGATAATCAGATTTTTCAAGTTATAGTCATTAGTCAATAATGTCGGTGATGGTTTGGAGACAACTTACACACCAATGCAGATATCCTAGAAGAATATACGCCAATAAACATAAACTTTAAACTTTTTCATGACAATATTATTATTAATTATCATTGTATAAGCCACAAACAGAGTTATCCAGCGATTAATTACTGTATGCGCCCGTCACGATAGAACGCATTACGGGACGCGTCTTGTCCGTCCGTCTGTGTGTCTTTGTCACGAACGAAAACGTCCTATCTCTCGAAAACAAAAACACGTAAAATCGCCACAATTGGCCTTAACGTTACTGCTGTTACAAATTCAAAATATAAGAATCTTACATTTTGGCAAGCTTTTCCCAGATTTTGGAACAAATTATCCTTCTTTTATCGTCACTCACATTAAAGGATCAGTCATTGCCTTTCTCAACTCTTTTTGATATTGTCAGCTCATCTTTTTACCTCATTTTTAGTTATCTGCTTCTTTTCACTGTTTCTGTTTTTTAAACTTAACTTTTCTTATTGTTCAAGTCCTTTGCGCCGTACACTTTTTGTATCCATCGCGGATTAATTTCATCAACTTTTGGGCTTTTGGGCGCTATCGGTTTTTTGTCTTTGCTTTTCTCGTTATTTTGTTTTGGCTCAGGCTATTTCAGTCTGGTCAACCATCTGTGAATAGACGGAATAAATACCAGCAAACAGTTACACCGAGTGATGCATATAGCCAGTGTAAACTAGTGACTGACTGCGGGCTAAGGAAACGAAGATTAGCGCCGCCCTATGGGCTTTAGCACGGAAAGGGACTTTTTGACGCAAGAAGGTAGATGCGATAGACATAGCATGCAGGAAGAGCACGGTTGTGGGAACGTCAGACTTGCGATCGCGATGTCGTTGGTTCGATTTCCGATCGAGTTGCTATCAAGTGGTTAGTAGGCCTACTTTCATGTCTGCGGACTGGTAAACCATTTCGCTATACAACCAACACTAAGATCAACTCAGCCTTCCATCCCTCCGGGGCAGGTTAATCGAATACCGGCTTGTCTGGCTGAAATTACGGCGCTATGTTGGGTGGCAGATAGGGTAACGCTGTGACAGGTTCTGAGTTTTGACTCTTGAGCTGGGTTGCCTATGCATTTAACTATAGCATTCGACCATCAACCAAGCTGGCTGTCTGACAGTTACTTAGCGTACGTTATGCTTTGCAGCATTAGGCCGAAATATTATCATCACTACCAATATTATAACACTGTTGAAGGCCGAAACCACAAAAGATGTAAAGTCGAATCAGGTCAAGTCGGGAAGTGTTCAGTGTTTTCGGTGGGAACAGGTCTTGAAACGTTACTCGCAGCCAACTGCCTATGGACCAATTTTAGAACTTTGCACGTAGATTCAGCGTTTGCCTCACCAATCCCTTCTTATGTCATGACGTTTCATTATCTCTTGCTTTAATTCGTGTCTTTCTATCTTTCACCGCAATGTTTGCAGTGTTTTAATCTTTCATAATCTCACTCCAGTCAAGCCTGACGATTGAAACGTGTCTTGCGTCTGTTTATGGCACGCGCGTCCCAGGCAGAACACGCCGACGATCACAGTCATAAAATAAGCACGTAGCATCACATTCACGATCCAGAGTGTATAAATAATTTTTCTGTCTTACACTCGCACAATACACTCTACTCTACAGGTGTATACCGTAATAAAATTAATCTTTTTTTTAGTCCATCAAGGTTTATATCTGCCGTCACCACGTCTGCAGTCATCGCCGCACATAATTTTACAGCAGTCAAACGTGACGATTGAAACGCGTTTTGCATCACATGCAACTCCCATCACGCATGCGCACTCGCATAGTACTTTCCAGATCGCGATGATACGTTATGCATGCATACAATGTACACTTATCTGTTAAAGCGAGTACACAACGACGTAAACGAACTGAACTGGTCAATAAGCGAGTTCAGTTTATTTACGAGCCAGGTGCCTTTATATTTATTTGACGTGATTAACTACATGCTGATTACTATATGAGTGGCAATAAATTGGAAATAGTAGATGAAGAAAAGGATTTGGGAGTAATTGTGAGTAAAGATTTGAAGTGGGATAAGCAGTGTAGTCAGGCAGTTAAAAAAGCTAAT
>Ga0209367_1013834_pt1 | contig 10331 bp, 6 predicted proteins | sample WorMetLIZISLAND2_FD_187412 | JGI IMG/M metagenome (GOLD analysis project Ga0209367, IMG submission 187412) | Marine gutless worms symbiont microbial communities from Max Planck institute for Marine Microbiology, Germany - Olavius geniculatus... ...
TTTTCAGTGAAACTGGTATCGACGACCACTGACACGTGATGTATTCAAGCCCGGTCACTGTGAGGTCTTATACTGAGAACTACAGACAGTCTTACAGTATCAGAACAGTGAAAGACTGGAACACTTTGCCTCAGTCTGTCGTGTCAGCCGGCTCTTTAGCACTGTTTAAGAGCCGACTTTCCAGTCATGCTACACCATAGTCATCACCTCGTCGGTGTGATGCCCCAGTTCTGGGGCCCTGCCGACTAACTATCCAGATCCAGATATCCAGACGAAGAGAACGTGCTAACGCTACCCTTACCTCCACGGTAGGCGTATACGATTTGTCAGGCTGGTATCGACTCTTCCGATCACTGACACGTAATGTATTCAAGCCTAAAATGTTCAACTCACTTCGATTTATACGCATTTTCATCTCGTGCAAATCGATTTGCTTTATTTAGCAAAAAATCGAGCGATTCATGTTATGCTGAAACTCACGCCGTCGCCATTATTGATTTGTTTAGAGTCAGGCCCGAGGTTGCTAGGCAACGCAGTTACGTCACTTCGCCAGTCTATCATAGTGCAGAATAACGCAAATGCCCTGCTACAGGATTCAGAATCTGATATAAATACAGGTATACAAAATTGCAAATACAAACTAAATAGCCTAAAGTAAATAATCACGATATATGCTGATAGTGCACAAGGAATTCAGAAATTGAAATAAACAATCAAACAACTAAGCTGAAATAAAATGTTAACTGCATTGCTTCTTGTTAATCACCTAAATACCTTATTTTAGTACCTTATAGAAAACGATGACACCTGCATCAAGACTTTGTTTAACTTTACACAGTACAAAACCATTTTTGATTATAACTCATAAAAATAGATTGTCACAAACGAGCACGATTTAATTTCCTAAACTTATAACAATTGTTCAATCTATCTGATGTACTGCTCCTGAAGTAGGCAGATGCAAATAAAAGCGAACGATGGCCATGGTATCATGCCACCAAATTTACCAATAAGTCTCTCACATGCATTACAACTCTGTTAGTCAGTCTCAAGCCAAGTAATGCACTGGTACAACCAAATTTGCAATCTCAATTCATACACATATTGGCAATTCAGAGTGCAAACTAAAAAGACTGCCAAAATCCAATTCTGTACTCCAAACCTTCCACTAACAATCTCCATCTCGAGCAACCACATGTCATTCAGAACTCAGGATTTAAAAAAAAAAAAATAAAAACTACAAACAAGTACTGAAGGACATGAGAATCTTGGCGTGAGGAGCACTCCATGCAAACTGAAGCAGCACATTTTGTGAGCTAACAAACGAGATCACTGTTTGAGGTTTTAGCTAAAAATACTTGTCACAGTAAAATGCTTACAATCAGTGCTGCACAAATTTATGATTAATCACGTGACCAACAGTTAATTACTAAAATTTTAACTGTTAAAACTTCGACTAAGTCATGTCAGTAAAAACGTTACAATGTGGATACAACGGCATCTGAAATCACCGAAATGGCCTTTTTCCAGAAAAAGTCAGCAACATAGTCTGTTTATCAATACTAGGTTTAAAAATACTCAATAATTGCATTTCAGTGCATTTCTCAAGAGTTTATAGCTCAATAAACTGGAAAAAAATTTACACACTTTTGTAAGAACATGCATCTTCTTGGCAATCACCACTGTGTTAGCTTTTAATCGAAGTTATAGACTAATTAATCACTAACTGTTGTAGTTGAGTTAACTATCTAAAAAAATTCAAATATTACCAGGTGCACTTTAAAGTAATGCCAGCAACAGTGCAACTTGCACAGAAAACACTGGAGCTCAAAAGATTCATCAACCAATAGACGTTTGTTAAGGGGATGTCAGACAATCGATAAAATTTTGCTTATATTGCCACAGTGAATGTTTACAATAGGAGATTTTATTTTTAGTCTATTATACAGAGCGTGCCAAAAAATGACCAAACTTGTTTCTGTCAGAACTTCGTCAAATCTGCACAAAATTTGATAATTTTTGGCGCACAGATAGCCAAGATAATAAAATTATGTAAGGTACGCTCAGTGTCCACCTCACGTAATTTATGTCAACACACTACCATGTAAAACGCAGATGTTATAAATTGTTGCATAAAGCTAAGTTGCTGTCTCCATAAGTTCTAACAACTTAATTAAGAACACAATAAACTAAAATGTGATTTATTCTGCAGAATTATAAGCTTGTGTAGTAACTTGATTCCGAATTATCAAATTTTATGCCCAAAGTGTACACAATGGCTTAGACAAGACGCCACAGCTGACAGCGGCATTAACAATCAATTGATCAAAATGCACTGCACTCGTTCATGGATAACATGTGTTTTGAGCTCATCAATCAGTTATTTTGTTCTCTGCTCTTTGCAGCATAAAATATTTAATACCACAAAATTATTACATCAAATGGCACTCTGTCAAATTAATAATAAAAAAGTGAGCAATCTCATACTGACAGTCACTGCGTAGTGTATCAATTTGGAGCATCCGCATTTTACAAAGTAGCGCATTGACGTAAATTACGTGAGGTGGACAATGAATGTACCTCACATAATTCCATCACCTTGGCTATCTGTGTGCCAAAAATTATTAAATTTGGTGCAGAATTGATGAAGTTCCGACAAAAAAACAAGTTGGGTCATTTTTTCACACCCTGTATTTATTGTCGTTCATCAGATGGTGAAAAAATAATCTTGAGATCCGCTGTCGTGCATTTGTGAAGCCGATATTGTACAAAGTTGCAAACCTTTTTATCGGCTATGTGTCGTAGTTCAACAATTCTATCAGTCAATTTTCTCAGTCAACTAGATCATGCCCACAAAAGTTGACCGACTTTATCGATTGTCTGACATTCCCTTTAGTGTAAAGAAACTGATATGAGTTGTGTGACAATTCCTACCATGATCACATCACCATCATTACCTTATTTCTGCTAATATAAATAACTCTACAAATACTGTACAAATACTGAGTGCACTGACTTGTCAAAATAAGGATAAGAACTGTATAATTTAGTGTTTTGTTTACAGAATATCCCACCAGTTTTGACAATACTAAGAGACAGAATGGTGACAATTATATCTCATTAAAAAACAATCACTGTAACAATAATACTTAGGGCTGCAGATTAATCGCAGTTATCTCTGCGATTAACGACTAATAAATTAACCGCAATTTAAAAATTAATCACAAGCAATTTTCTTGCTTACTTTTCTTCTAAATGGTCACATTCTTAATTTGCGCAGGCTCGCTGTGTAGCATAACTTGAAAAACTTTTAGCTGCTTAATTTGTCTGTTTCATATCTTTTTAGCAACTTTTATCTTCGTGAAGTATATGGGTGAGGAGGAAAAACCAGGCAAGAAACAGGACGAAAAGAAATCATTTTCAAATAGAAAGCGGATGTTGAAAGGTCAACGATTGTGTGCTTAATCACGATTAATCGCGATGAAAAATTTCAATCGCATGATTAATCATGATTAAAATTTTTAATCAATCTGCAGCCCTAGTTTTTTTGGCTGGCCAACAATGCAACCCACTGGGAACTTTTCTGTTCTCCGATGCAATTCAGTTTATGCAATGCTGTCATCAGGCGAATCAATCCAGGATATGACTCAGACGACTCAAACACAGAATAGTTAAACAAAGGCTGGCAAGTCTTGACTGCAGAACTGTATGCAGTAAAACAAACATCTGCTAAATATCTGAGGAAACAATAACAAAAATGAAACTTCACTGAGATAACTGCAAGTACCAAGCTGAAATGCGCTCAATGCACTAACAATAATTCTGGGGCAAACCTCTTAAGCCAAGCCACATAAATACGACTAATCAGACATAGGACAGAAAACCAACAAAACAGACTACAATAATAACTCTAGATGTGCAGTCCTCTAGTCAGCTGCTCAAACTTGCTAAGCAGCACAGATACGCCACAGTAAGCTTGATAGCCCATAATTCAGAACTAAGCTTATTTTCCTGGCTATATGGCACCATCACGCCATAGCACCTTTCAATCACAGGCACAGGTTGACTTTCTAGTGGCTGCATGTTGTTTGTTAAAGGCCAAGTTGCACCATTTTTATGCGCAACAGCAACTACTGCTGTAGCGCATCTTAGCCATCGCAATTCTGTCGGTCTGTCCGTCCATCTGTTTGTCACATGGGTGAATCAGTCAAAAACGGTGCAAGCTAGGATCACCAAATCTTCACCATCGGCTGGAAAACTCTAGTTTCAACATCAGTAAAGCTTTTCCATGAATTCGAAAAGGGTCACCCCGAGCGAGGGTGCTAAATGACAGAGGGGTAAGGAAAATTTGCGATTTCCAGCCAATACGGCATTGGCTGAGCGAGACAGATGACGCCCTCTGGCAAGTACGAGTAAAACACTATAGATAATTAGCTGCCAGTCGTCTGGTGCCCTCTGGCGACTGTAAAAGAAACATGGTTGCTAGGATGGGTGAACTTAGATTTTGTTTTACTGGGCTTTCAAACATGCACCGCTGTTGCGCGTTTACATTTGCATTAACTGGGCTTTTCTTGTACATAACTGTTATGAAGTACTAATTGGCTTCACCAAATGCTAATTTGTCAATTTTTAATCTTCCAGTTGCTAATATATCTTTATATTATACAAATAAGATTAAAAGTGCACAATTTTCACACTTCACAGCTTCAATTGCGTTCGGCAATTTCCGGCACTGTGATGTCACTTACAGAATAAACAAATCAAACTGTCATTTGTTTACATTAATTTCTGACGATTTTATGTCTTAGTTTAACTAATGTTTAGTTTATTTTAAACATTATAATTGGTGCAGTCAGCATTACTGTACAACATGTCGACAGTATGTGTGGTCTGAGGCTGCAGAAGTTCATGGTCACTTGTACAATCACAGAATTCAATGCACGTCTAATCTATTGGCAATCTCCATTTTGCGAATAAAACCACAACGTACTACTAAGCTTACATCCTTGATAATTTTACTAATCGTACACCTCTAGCGGTAAACAGATTAACAATGACGCAAGTCCTGATATCAGATATGCGGCACAGCTTGTATATTTCCGACATTACTCTTAGACAAAAAAGCCCAGCTAACGCAAAGGGGAACGTGCGACAGCGATGCATGCTTGAAGGCCCAGTGCGAACAAAATCTAAGTTCACTGATCGGAGCAATGATGTTTCATTTACACTCGGCAGAGGGTGTGACTGGTCTCGCATAGCTGCATTGGCTAAAAATCGCAAATTTTTCCTACTCCCTCTTGTTTAGTGCCCTTGCAGGGGGTGACCCCTTTCGAGTTTATGGAAAAGCTTTACAGATCCCGAAACTAGAGTCTTCCTGGTAGCCAACGGTGAAAATTTGGTGATCCTAGCTTGTGCCGTTTTTGACTGATCACCCATGTGATGGACAGACAAACAGAATTGCGATGGCTAAGATGCGCTACAGCAGAAGTAGCTGCTGTCAAGCGTAAAAAACTGACAGATTAACCATGTTTTCAATGTAAATGTCAACAAAGCATTCTGGGAGTGACATCATCATTACTGCAGCACGTTCAGGTGCATATGACTTGCACAACATGTTTTTATTAAAATTAACTGAAAGCAATGTTTTAATTTCAGCGGATCAGTGTATTATTAATTAGTATTACATTCGAAACATATTTATCCAATATCATTTTTTCGTGTGACTTGGCCTTTAAATGAAAAATAATTTTCAAAACTGAAAAACGATGCGAAGCCCAAATGACAGAAAGTACACAAAACGTCAGCAATGCTGAACTAATTGGTCGAGTGAACAAAAATAGCTTTTGGCAAAAATCACAGAATTAGACAAGTAACACGGCAGTTTGGCAGCTAAAGCTAAGACAATAAATATGACATCTGCAGCAGAAAATGGGAGATCACTAATGTTACACTGCCATGATAATGCCAAACAAATAACACACTAAAATAATGTCCTACACTACAGCCTTGTCCAAAACAGTCCAAAACAAAAAGTAATAATATTTTCCACATCTGGTTTCCTGCAAAACAAATGTCATTTGGTGCAAATGTCAACCTTTCACTGTAATTTTTATCACTATTTTTGCAAGGTTTAAAGCACAGCACCACCACTGAATTATTATGAAACAGTAATGTAGTAAAGCTTTCCAAATGTCTACCATACCTAGAAAACACAATCCAATGATCATAGAAAACTGCTCTGTCTGACAAAAGCTGAGTGTTAATACACAGCTAATCTACAGTGTGTCTCAAAAAAGCATCCCTGACATTTTCGACTGTAACTTGAAAACCAATTATCAGATTTTGATAATTTTTGGTATGAATATTGGTGACAAAATTTACCACCAAATGACCATTTAGTTTCCTACTCACACAATGTATGCTTCTGCCCTACCTAGGGAATGCAGATCGAGCAAATTATGTGTTGAAATAAACAGAAAACCTGAAAAAACATCCCCAACATTATCGATCGTAACTTAAAGAAAGATCAGCAGATTTTAATAATTTTTGGCAGAAATATTTCTGACAACTAGGTATTAAATAAGTGTTTTAGTTTCCACCTCACCCAACGTCTGTTTTTGCACCATGTGGGGAAAGTAGACCAAGAATAATATGTGTTAAAATTAAATGACAAAACGTTGATAAATTCCATCTATCCTAATCTGTGGGCCACAACAGCTGGTCTATTACAAGGTTTGACTGTCATGCAGCAGTGTGTCTACCAGATGAAGTTTAGGAATGTTTGTGAAGTCAAGAAGCGACTGGTACAGCCTGGATTGGTCTGGAGCAGAACTTTATCGATACTGCTGTCAATAAATAGAGAAAGCGTCTCCTTGCCTGTGTTCGCATATAGTGGGCCAATACTTCAAGCAATTTTACTGCAGGCAGTTGAAAAATGGACAAATGGACAACTGGATAAAATGTCAGCAAGAATGTCAGAAATGTGAACAAAATGTGTTTTTACACCTTATGTTAATTAAGCAATCATATCTCTTGGATAAAAAAGTGATATTTCGCTGGTTATGTTTTCCCCAGGTAGTGCAGAAACACACATTAAGTGAGGTGGGAACTAAATGGCATTTAATGGCAGGTTGTGTCAAGAATATTCGAACCAAAAATTATCAAAGTCTGATGATTGGTTTTCAAGTTACAGTAAAAAATGTCGGGATGCTTTTTTTCGAAACACAGTGTAGTAGCATGATATAAACAGCTTATGCACAATGCATACAATCCAAACTGAAATAAAGAATAGATGGCATTATCAGATTAGCTCGAAGCAGACGCACACAACTGCTGCCATTTGATAAATGGATTCATCACCCACCGGGCAGGCAGATACCTCAATTCATTAACAAACAATCACAAAATGTAATTATCAAAATAGCATCATTTCTATATAGTCAAGATTAACATATGCGCTTCCTAAAGTCTGTCCGTGGAGACATGATAAACACGGCATGCCAGCTGATGAATGCTGACATGCTGATACTGTCAAACGGCAATCTCGTAAGATGAGCCAAACTTGCGTTTGCTGTCTTTCTCAACAATGTCAGAATGTTCGCCGTCTTCATCGACCTCCGGGACAGAAACGTCATGCAGCTGTCCAGCGCCGTACCGCTTCCGTTGTGATTCCTCCAGCCGATCAGACAGCTCCAGAGCTTTGACAAATGACATTGGCCGTCGGACATTGCTAGTAATATTCACATCAGTGATCGCCAACACATCGCTTTCGGCGACCGGCAACGCTGCGGTCTGAACAGTTGCTGCTGCATCTTTTGCTTTTGTCGGAGAAACACGCCCCGGTCGTCTGCCAGCACTGACGTGTAACAAACCGGCTCCAAAGTCGTCCGGTGCCAGTGCCTGAGTGGTGGGATACTTCGCATCACTGGGCAGAACGGCCGTGTCCGAAACACGAGACTGCGGCTTGTCGGCAATGACGGTTGGCTTTTGTAAGAAATACGCAGCGGTGGCATCGTCGCTGTTGACACGTATGTCTGAGTGATGCTGCATTACAACATTGCCCGAAGCGTGACCGACCGGTGAATACATTGCATCCGGTGCAAGCCTTCGTTCAGAGGGAGACTCACGGCCGCCAGTCGTACTGCTACTGGACCCGACTAGCAGGTTACGCAGCGAGTGTGCAGAGCCGCCGAGTGGCACGTCCATCTCGTCGTCGTACAAGTTGAAGTACGAGTCGGACTTGGGTGGTCGGAGCTCACAGTCCAAATTCTGAGTGCTGCGGAATATCGCATCGTCGTCGGTATCCACGTTCAGCAGCTGTAACCAGACACAGACCAGCAACCAAGCAATGCTACCGCGTACTATCAGTTTAGGCCTTTAAAAACTTCTGTGCTTCCAGCTGCAGCTGGCAAAAATTAGATACAGAGAGGGGGTTCATTTTCATTTTTTTATATTACACAACTCATAAAAATCAAGTTGACTCATTAAATAGTACTCATGAGAACTAAAGTAAAGATACTGCACCACAACCAACTAGATGCAAACTTTTTTCAGTAAAACTTGAAAAACAAACTGAAAACAACACAAATATTTTTAACGACCCAATAAAATTTTTTGGAATGCAAGATTTTTTAGGCATAGATAGCAACTAGCAGCAAAGAAATTATTTTATGCCTTAATTGACACAATAAATCCCACATGCAACATGACTAGTACTGCCCAATTATAATTAAGGCAAGCCGCACTAATTTTAAACAGTATAATTTTAAAATGTGCACATTATGTACCAATCCACTGCAAGCTAACTCCCTCAGTACATTGAACAGATATGCAGGAAAACCAGACATAAATAAATTTTTACACGTGAAAGCAGATACTGCTTCAGCACATCTTAGCCATCGCAATTCTATCTGTCTGTCTGTCTGTTCATCTGTCACATGCGTGGATCAGTCAAAAACGGTGCAAGATAGAATCACCAAATCTTCACGGTCGACTGCCTGAAAAACTCTAGTTTCAGGAACTGTAAAGCTTTTCCATAAATTCCAAAGGAGTCACCCCGAACAAGGGCGCTAAATGAGAGGGGGTGGGCAAAATTTGCGATTTTTGGCCAATAAGTTGCTGTATCTCAGTAACGGTGTGAGATAGGGCCTAGGTTACCATAAATCACTAATAGGATGTCATACACTGGCTCTCGATTGGCGCCGAATTCAATGACCTTGAATGACCTTAAACGCTAAAATAGGGGGTTTTATGGATTTTTTTGGCGATTTCGAGCTGCGACACAAGTCTATATCATTCACAAGGTGGCGCCACGAAACTATCGTTATGCGATCCAGACAGAGATTGATATTTGTATATTAACTTAGTGTTAACACCTCAACTTTCAGCTAAACTACTGAACCGGAACTGCTATAGGCTTTCGCGCGTCTCGTGAGCATTAGCTCAAATTTCTTGTATTACACGTGATTAAAGCAAAACACTTCACTGGTCAATCCATATATTTAATTCTCTCAAAAAGTCATTAGTGACATCAATATGACATATAGTCTAAATTGTTGTTGTTTTTTTTACAAAACTAAAACAGCAGGAAAAGTCCATGAATAAGTGACTATGCGGCAATAAAAACAGTTTAACAATAACAACATTTACTTTCAATCTTAATGTAGGATTCACAGCTCGAAATGTAGCACAGAAACTATTTCTGCAATGAATAAAGCAACTTCAGAACAAAACTAATGGAGTGAATGGTCTGAAATAAACTGAACCGAACTCACCCGATCAAACTCCCGACTGGTCTTGTGAACACCGCTGTCAGCTTCCAGGTAGATCTTCACATTGCTGTCATTGGCCTTGTAAGCAATCTTTGCCGCCTCAACATTAATCATATACGTTTTCTGTCCGCGACCAGTCAACCTGATACAACAGTATATACATACATCAACACTATGTATTCTCCACCAAAGCATGTTTGACGACAGCAACTAAAAGTCACCAATATAAATTCGGTCATTATAAGGATTTAGTCGTTAAGCAAACTTAAAAATTCAACCTTTCTGACAACTCATCGGTTAGAAAGGTCAAAAATATGGCTGTTTACAAAATTCGAAATTTCACACCAATCAGTGTCTCTGTAAAAAATAGTAACAACCAGAAATTTGGGGCAAAGCCCAACGTGAGTCCGCCTGGTGCCCTAAGTCCAATTGGGGGACAATTTAGGGGGCTCACATTCCTCTCATAGCAAAGTCACGTGGCCCAAACTCCAACGCATTAGCATACGCAGAACGCGCAGTGTCGACTTAGGGTAGGTAGACATTAGCCAACTAACCATTGTC
>Ga0209367_1013835_pt1 | contig 10330 bp, 5 predicted proteins | sample WorMetLIZISLAND2_FD_187412 | JGI IMG/M metagenome (GOLD analysis project Ga0209367, IMG submission 187412) | Marine gutless worms symbiont microbial communities from Max Planck institute for Marine Microbiology, Germany - Olavius geniculatus... ...
GGGAATAAAGGGGCGTGTCCAAACTAATTGCTTGTTTTACTGTGCAGCGTTTGGGTCTGTGACATGCCGGCTTTGAGCGTGACATCGGACGGAGTCATCGTCTGAAGTCATCGCGTTATTGTTCAGTTCTCGCTGATAAAAGACGCAAAACAAACTTGCGGCTCGGCTCTCATGTCGCTTTTTGTCGCCGCTCGTTTCTGTTGTGAAACTCGACGAGTGAATGAATGATGAAATCATTTACACACATCACATGCTGCATTTCTATACCTTGCAGTTCTTTTCACATTTCGGTTTATCTGACTCCGATGCACCCGTTCATTTTGTAATGTTGGTTTTTAGCATAAAATAAACAAATTGGTTCGATTAATTGATTGTTTGGTTGACTTATTGGTTCGTTTGTTTATTTATTTAATGAAACAGTGTTCCTCATTTTGCAGTCAGCTGCTTTACCAATTTATTTGTTTAAAAGTTTGCACAAACCGGTACAAGGTATTCAACTTGTGCAAGTGAACGGGAACAAACGGCGGTAAGATAAATAGCACAAGGCGGTGGCGCACATAATGAAGAAACGATTGCGAGTGATGTATCACCGGCTTAAAACGTCAAGGAATTAACTATGGAGACAGCGACTGAGTTGACTGCCGCGAGGCCAGAAAACAGGCCAATGCAGTCGTAGCCAGAAGGGAAGGCGCGGGCAATTGTCACTCCACCTCCTAAATTTTTGGCTGTCGGAAATCTTTTTCTTGTCGGAAAATTGTCGTCCAAAATGCAAAATTTGGGACAGAAAATTCCATTTCAAGCAATCAAAAATTTTGAGCATCCATTATCTCTGCTGTTGGAAATTTGCAACTTTCTGTCGAAATTCTGTCGCAAATTCGCAGTGTCTGACAAAAAAAAATTGATGCAACTTAAACCCATGTTGCTGCTGGTATTATGGTCAAGACGATTCACAGAGGTCGATCGAATTTAATTTAAGCTTATATTTAAAGCGCATTATACTTCCTAAAATAGCTAAAACATCAGATTCCAAAGTAAGTAAAATGCAATCATATTATCACTGTATAGATTAAGATAGGCCCATAATCATATGAAATCATTCGGATTGTATATTCAGCGTCACGTCTCAGTGTCGGAGACCGGAAATCGATGCAGAGTTGCTGACGACGCATGCGCGCTGCGCACAATACAATATGGCGGCCGTCATTCAGCGAATGAGTGAATACATGAACGGATGAATAAATGGAGCCTAGGACCGACCTACAACTATGCCGCGGTGTTTTATCTAATTGAATTAGCACGAGATGTCTGACGATCCGTGCCACGAAAAAAATGCATGCAGGAGTGTCGCAGTCTCGTGACAATAATATTAGGCTATCATCTCGACTAGAATTGGCTGAATTAATTTTTTACGTTGCGACGGTAAATTATCATTTATGGGGAGTTACATTTCTAAGCGTGATGTTCACAAAAATCATCCAACGCGAAGCACAAAACGTACGCAACGCAACGAACGCAGATGGACTTACACATGGCATCAACTTAAAATCGCATACATAATCCTGAAAAGGACCACAATCCACTGCAGCCAAAAGTCTATAAACCGCTAACAAAATTTAATCATTTCCTTTGCCGCCATGCTCACCGACGTCCAAAAAATACTCCATCAAAATTGCAACGACGACCGCTTTACATCACTGCACTTTAGTCGTTGCGCCAGCTGCGTTTTTTTGCATTCGTTACATAGGTTTACTCTTTTTGCGTTCGCTGCGTACGTTGCGTCGGATGGAGAGCGTGTGTGTGAGTGCTGATGCGGGTGCGGGTCGTACGATGGCGCCACTGGGCATGCGGTGGGTGAAAACACTGTTATTTCACGCACCAGTACGCCGACATAATGCCCGCTAGGGTGTGACTCCACGCTGCGGGCGCTGAGGCGTGACGTGCACAAGATGCTGCTTCTGCTGATGCTGTGCGGCGTGCTGGCGTCATGAGCTGATGAGACTAATGAAATGATCAAGCTACTAACAGCAGCAGTGTTGACGTCGAACACGCTTCACTGACTGGCTGCTGCACCGGCGATCACACACGGACACATTGCGGGCTCCTAGTGCCTCGCAATGTGCGTTGCACACTTCTCTCGGCTGTCATGAGGTGTATGTTTCGTCCGTTTGAAATTCTGAACTCGTGAGTTATCTGTACGACGACGTGTAAAGGTTACATAGCATCAGCGTTGATGGCAGTCGGCTGCGTTTGTGGTCATGGTCCTGGCTACTTCGACCGTGTTATGACACCAGCTCACACCGTTGCAGCTCGGACCAGACTGCGATCTGCAGACCACGGCGACGTGGTCGTTCCGGGCTCACGTACAACTGGGTTCTGCCAGCGCAGCTTCTGCGCTCATATGCACAAACAGTGTGAAAAGATCTGCCCTCGAAACTGACAAAGTTTTACTGAAGGCCTTAAACGCATGACTTTTTGATTGTGTCTACTTGTAGCAGGCAGATCTGTTTGACGGGGCGTCTTACAAATTTGCAGATTGTGTGATTGACATACCCTATCCGCCCGTCACCGTCGACAACCCACGTTTCGAGACAGTCTAGGAAGGATCAGAGTTAACGGGCGTCACGTGACCCAGTCACACGGTAAGCTGCTTGCTTGGTGCTTGGTCGGTGGTCGGTCGGATCAAACACTAGCAAAGATCAGACACGCGTGCTGCAGTGACCGCTCTGTCTGTCTGTCTGTCTCTGGAGTCTCATCAGCCACTCACCCATTGCACTCACTACATGGTCACCATCAGCAACCATTGCACGCTGGTCAGTCGTCAGCATCAGCAGCCTGCTCTGCAGGTCAACTGGCACCGAACATTGATTCCGCGCTGTTTACACTGCACGATCCATACTGACTCTGCAAGAGGGGCCGAGGTCAAAACCCCATATCATGCAGTGTCGTTGTTACTTTAAAAAATTGGCGTTGCGGGAAGTTGCAATTTTTCGATAAACAGTTGCAAATTTTTCTCCGGTTGTGGTGTGTGCTACACAGGACATTATGTGTGCTCAGAATCCAAATTTTACCAATAGTTGTCCTAAAAATGGCTTTAGCCCCATTTTTTATTTTTAAATGATAATCTTCCGACAACAAAAAGACTTTTTGACAATTTTTCGACAGCCAGGGACTTATACGACAATTGCCCCAGTCTGCACTTTGTCAGTTTTTACTGTTATGCACAGTTTGTGTCATCATCATCATCACTTTTGCCTCACTTCGTGAAAGATAACAGCAACCAGTAGTTTAATTCTGCAGTTTTCTGATTGACTACAAAAATAATCGAAAATAAATAGATTAATTCCGATTAATTTTCATCAATTACACAATTATGCCTTTTCAACTAGTCGCAACCTTAGTTCAAACGTTTTAAAACAAGTCAATTTTTCGTTTTTTTTTTAAATTTGCAGTATTGAGTAGGTCAAATTTGAAGTACCTGTAATTCTGACAAAATTTTGCAGTATCATAACTAGTCCTTGCCCATGTCATTTTTTGATAGTGAATTAGACATTGATTGGACTGAGATTTTTTGCCTTTTATTAATTTTATTTATCGAAAAAATTCGATAGCATCACAAACAAAAAGAACAGACAAAAAAAGAAAGGAAGAAAAAAACACTAATGCATACGCATGACAGAGACACATAGAGAATTACCACAGTCTCAAATAGGCCCAATGAACATTACACTATAGCTGGCACACCTTACATAATATATTGTCCAGCATGTTAAATTTAAACAAAAATCTATGCACACGCTGACCAGCAAGTTCACTAACAGAGAGACCAAACAACGACATACAGCTGTCAATTATAGCACAGTTATACGACAGAAAATAGAGGCGTTTCAGCGCGATGCGATTTTTATCTTGCGTGGTACAATTTCATTAAAGTGGCAACTTCTCTTCAGCACCACAAAATTATACAACCGTCACAATGGTTTTCTTTCATTGTTTGTTGTTATGTACAGACTTAGATGTTTCAATTAAACTCGTATAGAAATAAGGCAATGATGGCATTTAAATTAGTGGAAAATGATAGTTTTTTCTTCGGTCACAAGTTGGTGTGCCATCGTTCTGACATTGCATTGTCCGTATAACGCACAAATAATCTGCACCGAGACCATGCCCGACTGTTTATATTTCGTTATGTATACGGTCACTTCCCCATGCACCCCTCCCAGTTAAGTCTGCTGGCTGGCAGTGAAAGCACTTAATTATACCGATATTGGTCACCGTCGGACGACGCGAATTTATCTGCGTCTTTCAACGCACAAAGATTCTCTCTGTGTGTCCATAATTCGTCGGCCTGCGACTTTTATTATTCACGTCTCGGTATTGACCGTCAATTAAACGTATCACCGAAGGTAATAGGGTGTTTACACGATCCAGCAAACGTCCAGCAAACTTCCAGCAAATGTGTTCAATATACACTTGCTAATGCTGAACGTTTGCTGGATCGTGTAAACACCCTATAAGTAAACCAAATAAAAAAAATTCCTGCTCTCAGTCTGTCTGTGTCGGTGTCTCTCTGTGTGTGGTATACTTGTTAATTGGATTAACGCGGTAATGAAATGATAAATATACGGTCAAACCAGTGCATCTATAAGGTACAGTCTATGTTGGTTATATAGCAGATTTCGAAGAGGCAGGAATCAGCAGGATAAACTGGACATTTTACTAATCACCCATAACTGCATGTAACCTAAAACTCTGAGGCTTAACACAACCAATTGCACAGCTGACGGTAACGACCAATACGACGAACTATTTACTTACAGAAAATCTCGACGGCAATGACGTCACGAGCCACGGGGCAGGGGTTAAACGCGGGCGGGAAAGGAAGGGGCATGGAGGGGTGATTGGGTTGTCGACAAGGAGACAAATCGTAATGCGGCGGTCGGATGGCGCTTCAAATTATCATAGAAATTAGAGTGGCGACGACGAGAGGACAGACCGATGGAAATCTGTGGCATCGCCGGTGCCCTGTTATAGGATCGCTTCATAAAAGTCTCCCCCCTCCGGCCGACAATTTACCGGCCGCCCGAGAAAGACGGATTTTTGCCGGTAAATTGTCAGACGGGGAGACTTTTTTGGGGTGAGGGGCGATCCCATAATGGGAAAACTTTTTATGTAGCCAGCGATATTTTAATAACAGAGAGACATAGCAATTCCGTGATTATTTTTCCCTGGGCGAATTTTTATACAGGGGAGACAGTTTAATGTGACACCGGCGCCGTGTACACGTTGTAGCAATAACACGGCTATCATCAGCATCATCAGTGCGCCCAGCTTCATGGCTGCACTGATGCGCATTGCTGCTGCTGCTGCAGACACGGTATTGAGACGATTCGTGTTTCCCTTTTAATGCTGTAGTATGACGATTTGTCCACTGTTCTCGTCTAACGCCGCCGCTTTGCGCGAAATAGGCTAAAACAGACAATATACTCCGTATGATGTGGTTCTTGTCATATACGTCACCGTAAGTTTTGTCGTAACGTTGTATGCATGCGCAGGCGTAGTTATTTCACTTACTTTGCACTCTTAGTCATCTAATGGCTTCAAAAATTAACCAGCGAAACAGCACTCGTGGCATTTGCTTCCCTCTCCTGTCGTTTCCGCCCCTAGCGCACGAATCGTCCCACAATCCTGCAGACTGCAAACACACAGACGGCTCTGACGATGCAATCAGAGTTGACCCGTGCACGACGACGTGGCATTCGCAGCACCAGTTCAGCTCGCTAACTGATGTCGCCGTAACTGATCGGCCGCCATGATCAGCTCGGAAACGCGCTCTGCATCGCTGCCGCACGACAGCCGAGATATTTACGTTCTTATAGTTTCAGTTTTAGTTCTTGTCCGCTTTATTCGATGCTGATGTCGTGTACAGTTTTAAGTTTTGTTTCAACAGACTTAATTTTAGTTTTATATAATAGTAAATAATTTACAGTTTGTGTTTAATTTCAGCTTGACAAAATGCCAAATTTAACTTATCCCGCATTTAAAAATGCCAGTTTCTAACCCTGGTATATGGTTGGCTACTTTTGACAGTACGTGAAGTGGGAAATGGTCTTTTAAATAACCATATGATGTTTGCATGCTTTTCACGTCACGAATGTTTCAACGTTTTAAATTTTAAGCTAAACAATGCCGTTTTACAAATCGCTAATTGACTTGCATCGCAAAAAAATTCGTTTTTGTTCGGTTTTATTTCGTTCTGCTTGCCGTAGTAATTTTTATTTATCTAGTTTTCGTTTTTATTTAACATTGAAAAATTGCAACTCACATTCAGGTAAACGCAAACAAATAATTTTCGTTTTCGTTGTTGAAGTGACCCTGAATGGTGCTGGTGCTGCATGGTGCTCAGGCAATTTGACATCGTTTGACATCGACAGTGCCAGACAGCAGCAGCAGCGGCAGCAGCAGATCACTGATATCATCGAACGTTCAGCGCAAATTAGCTGCAGCGCTGCAGTCATGCAGACACAACACTTCAACATCCGTCTGTCTACCTGTTTAAACTGCGCTCAGCTCGCACTGGTAGAACGTTTTCACAACTTTCCGCTGCAGTCCCGTGCGTCATAAAGCTAAGGATGGTGTAGTCTGTGCGACCTGAGCGTCGTTTTAAGTTGGGCCTACGATACCGCACTGTCTGGAGTAGTATGAGCTCGCACCATAATGGTGTCACACGCACTGCGCAGTACGCTTGGCTGAGTTACATTGCTTCATATTTATCAGGCTCACTGCGCCTACTTGCCGAGGGATGGCCAGGCTGAGTTGACCAGATAAAAGCGTACGTATAATACGAGCACGTGCATGTATACGCGCACACACAAGTAGAGATATAAACGGACAGACACAGAAAGGGAGAAAGAGTGAAAGATTGATGCGATGCTATCGAATTGAGCATGCCATGATGCTACGAGTACGATCTCATGCACAGATTCATTGCTACTGATTACCTGCAGCGTGTTCGTCCCGCGGGCCGGCGTCCGACAGTCTGCGATACGTTTGATTCCGAGTCCAGTCCAATCCGTGTTTCTGTCCCGATCACTTTCAATTTCTCTGTTTGTCACCTTGTGTCTCTTTGTTTGCGATTTTATGTCTGTTTTTTTGTATCTCTTATAGCTATCCGGTATTTATTAACGTCAATTGCGGAAAACGTCCCCGCACAGTTTGAAGGCGCCTGGTTACAAAACCTTTTCCAAATCTAAGGATTCCTAATGTTTTGTACCCCCTGACCGAAGTGTGAAGTTAGTCAGTGTTCCACCATGTGCAATGCTTTAATGTCTTTGAAATGTTTTTAAAATCTGCGGCTTCTAAACGCATAAAACGGTATTAATTCTGTCTGCGAAGTTAAGCGCATGAAACGCCAAAAGCTAATTCTCACTCGCAGTGTTGCACTCTGTTCTGTATAGTGTGTATAGGCAAACGCGACCAGAAGACGTTGTTGCAAATTTGGGTACTCTTAAATGTCTGCGAAATTGATTAAAACATTTATTCCAATCCAGAGTTTGTTCTACACATTAAGTGAGTGAGGACTGAGGAGTGATACGAGGTTAACTGTGTGTAACAGTGTTGCTGCGTAACTGCGTTGCTGTTGTCATCTAAAAGCGACCAGAACATGTCCCAGCCTCCCAGGGCCACTCACATGGCCCATCACTCTTTCTTCTTCAGCGTGATTCTATCGCTCCCTGTCTGTCTTTCTGTCTGTCCTGCCTTCCCGCGAGACATGACATCACAGGTCACGTGATGGTCTCCGATGCATCATATCGCTTTTAAATCGCCGATAATTCGACATGTCGGCGTTTTATTGCGCCGACAGGAAATCTTGACGCCGGTTCAACACTAGCAGAGATCCGATGAAGCGTCGCGATGGACCCAGTCGTTCAAGTCTCGTCCGTGCACGTTTCATCCCTTCCGGACATTTAGATGAACATGACGATACCGTTATGTGTTGTCACGTGACGCTGAATACCGCACAATTAAATTGCTCCGTTTCACTCTGTCATGGCTGACTTATGTTAGAAAGGCAAGAAAAGTAGGCCCTATAAAGTCCCGCATTTGCTACAGCGTTTCTTACATGAGACAGACTCGTAGCCAGAAGCGCTTTACAATCTTGGAAGTGGCAGCTCATTAGCATGAGCTATGATACCGTCGTTTAACAATTATTAGACCCACGGTTTGCATTGAGGCATATTTAACCAACACCAAGGTCAACTCAGTTTTTCATATCTCGGAGTTTAGTAAATTGTTTGGCTGAGGTTAAAGCGGAGCACGTATATCTGTGTCAGGCGGCAGGTAGCAGTTTGAGATTCCATATGGCAGGTGACGTTCTGTATCTCTGCGATCGGTTCCCATAGAGGCATCTCATCAGTGTCGACAAAGATGGCGATGACGGAGCATCTAAAACTAAAACGGAGGGAATTATTGTTCGAGCACGAAAACGATACTTCCGGTGGTCACATAACCGATGACGTCATGACAGTTAGGGGCGTGCAGTGTGTCGAGGGCTCAGGTACGCGCGTTACATTAGTCCAGGCAGCGGCCGCCTGGCGACTAAAGCTCGTACCAAACGAAGGCTTGAGGATGAGTGAAAGCGGGAATTGTAATTTGTAAGTGAATTAATGTGACGTGGACAGACTCACTGTAACTACCTAACTACGTCAGTCGTCAACGTCATCGTTAACGTCATCAGTTGTGACCCGCCGTAGCAGCAGCAGCAGCAGCAGCAGCTGCCGCAGCTGGCAAATCTCGTACAGCGATGAGTGTCCATGCGTCGTAACTCAGCCAATAAATCGCCCGTCTCGGCTATGCCATTAACTGTCGTACGATAGCGATTCCTGGTCTGCATTGTTACATCAAATGAACCGGGTGAACTCTCGCAACAGCTGTGCTATGATTATAGCAGCATCAATTGACGTTTGTAACGTCTTACTGAAAGCAGAAACAGATAAAGAGAAATGCCTTTTCAAATACAGACATTTACACCATGTAAAGTAAAGTCTTTTCCAAGCCAAAAGACTCATAGGACGGCATGATCTCCGTTTCCTTAACCCTTACCCAGACACCAGTTTACACTGCGAGACCGCAAATACGGCGATAAGTGTACTTGTTTAGCGTTTAAGTCCATTTTTCGCTGGTATTCGTTGCGCCTATACCCACGGACGAATGGTCAGGCTGAGTTAAAATGACTTCAGTCAGTAAATGAAACTTTTGACTCGTCGTCAGTTTGTGTGTGCGTGTGCTAGACGTCATATGACGTCACACGTCACGTGCGCAGCCTGCGTGACTGCTGTGAGTGTGAACGAGAGATAAACTTGACGACAAAACTCGTCGTTAAATGAGTAATCAACGTCGCTGACGTCTCGCATTCTAATATCGTCAAGTCGAGTCGCTTGAGGCCCGCTAGCCCCTGCGCCGAGCTATTGGTCGCGGCGCTGGGCGGCGATAAACAACTTCATTATCGCTCACAGTAGCCACGTGAGTGAGCGACATCTAGCGCTGAGTCTCGCCGATATTTCCGGTCTCATTCAATCAACAACGTGACCGCGCACCAGCTGCGCACAATTACTGCAGGTCCACGCGGCATCAGCACTACTTCCGCTTCCGGTCGGTGTCGGCGGCGCAATATGGCGGCAACCGAGCACGTGTTAGATTAGCGTGCGCGCTCTTTAACAACTCTGACGTCACCGATATAGGTTATTAATTTAGTACGATTTATTAACCATGCTTCGTTCGGGAATATTTCGTTGGGTCTTTCGACTGAATTTGTGTCACCTTGACCCTATGTCGTTACAGTTAAACGCAATAACATTATCGGGCCGTCTTAATAGGCTGCATTATACGGGTCTTGCACATTCGTTCGTTTGTCCGTCCCTCTATCTGTCTATAAAACCAAAATTGTTAAAAAGCACATAATCGATGCTCCAGAGGTTAATGGTCAAAGTCATCGTGCATGAAAAACCTCTACAGGGTGCGGCAGAAAAAAGTAGCCCCCTAAAGTTTTTCGCTGTTTTCTCAGCATCCGTTTAGCATTTTAATCTGAAAATTTACAGATTTATTTAATAAATTGTTCTACGGCTAAATGCCAAATAAAATTTGATTCCATTGAAAAATGACAAAGTTATAAAGTTTTTAACATGACCGCTTACCGATTTTTCTGCGTGAAAAAAATGTTCAAGCTACAACACCAGTTCAATAACATCGTTGAAACAAGTCAAACAACACAGTTAACTAATGATCAGATGCCAAAATTCCATTGTCACTTTGAATGTTCGAAGTGTCCACCGAC
>Ga0209367_1013837_pt1 | contig 10329 bp, 8 predicted proteins | sample WorMetLIZISLAND2_FD_187412 | JGI IMG/M metagenome (GOLD analysis project Ga0209367, IMG submission 187412) | Marine gutless worms symbiont microbial communities from Max Planck institute for Marine Microbiology, Germany - Olavius geniculatus... ...
AGTCGTTTACAGTCATATTAAGACTATTCCATGGAGCAACAACACGTACACAATAGAAGTGCTTTCGTATGTCAATGTGGGAGTGACTGGTCATAAGCTTCCAGTCATGTCCTCGTGTTCTTGAGTGCAACCGTACATTGAACATATTTTCATAATTAACGACAAGCTTGCTAAATAAAATTTTGTATGTGAGCACAAGGTCCTGCTGCAGCCTGCGGAGTTCAAGACTTTCAAGCCCAATATCAGTTAGTCGTCTACTGTAGGTTTTGTCACCCATGCCAGGCAGGCGCTTGGTGAATCGTCTCTGAACTGATTCAACACGCTTAATATCTTTGAGTAAGTGAGGGGACCAGACACTAGAGGCATATTCCAAAAGCGGTCGCACATATGTGATGTATGCTCGGACAAGAGTACTGGTGTCCCTAGAACGAAAGCACTTGTGAATTAGATTAGCTCTAGTACAAGCACGGGTAACAATATCGCGTATGTGGTTATCAAACTTCAAAGATCTATCGATAAGCACACCAAGGTCTTTAACAGCATTAACATCGCACAATGGATTGGAGGCAAGACTCAATGCATAATTCGTTTTATGGCTACCAACTTGCATAACAGAACATTTTTTATGCGATATGTTTAGCTGCCACGTGTTGGACCATAAAGTCAGCTTGTCAAGGTAATACTGAAAATCAGAGGCAAAACTAGGCAAGTTCATACACATGTACAGTTTAAGATCGTCAGCATACAGTTTACATACGCACTGTTGGTTGAATAACTCTGCAATGTCATTGATGTATATTACAAACAGCAAAGGTCCGAGGCAACTTCCTTGCACTACCCCACTGATTAAATACTCGTAATCTGAGACAGAGTTGCCAACTCTAGTACACTGTTTGCGTTCCGTTAGGAAGCTTTTAATCCATGCTAAGGCATTACCAGCTATATCGTAAGAATGAAGTTTATGAAGCAATTTTGGGTGGCTTACACTGTCGAATGCTTTTGCAATGTGCTGCAGTAAGACTGCTACCACCATCCAGTATAAGAGTCCAATCATTTAATGTTTCAAGAAGATTAGTGGATGTGGATTATTCTGTGAGAAAACCATGTTGCTGTTGACTAATTAATTTATGTTGATGAAGGTAAAGTAATAAACATTTTATTACAACTCTTTCCATTATTTTGCACACAACGCTTGTTAGAGAAATAGGGCGGTAATTGCTTACATCAAAGGCAAGCCCACCCTTTGCTATGGGAGTAATAATTGCTTTCCGCCATTCATTAGGTATTTGTCCAACTGACATAGAGTTATTAAATAAGACAGATAGTGGAAATGCCAATTGCACAGCTAGCTCTTTAAAAAGGATGGGAGGAAGCCCATCGGGTCCACAGGAAGTTTTACTCTTGAGGTTTTTCATTACACTTGCTACATTCTCAGCGGTGAATGTGACATCGTTAAATTCTACATTGTATGGTACACATCTACGAGAGTGAGGGAGGACACCATTGTCTTTAGTGCTTACACTACCGAAATAGTTATTTAATATTTGAGCTTTGTCTGCATCACTGGTGATACATTAATCCATCACTTTTCACATGTGCAAAAAAACCTATAGCCTAGTATAGTCGGTTTAGGAGCTCAAGATGAAAAATAAAACTAATATCTTATATCTGTTGCGTTATGAGGTATATAGCTTAATAAATGTGTTATCTATATTGTACCATAATATGTAAATGGTAAACATTTACTATGAAACGTTACCACGTTACAGGGGTTGAACAACTGGGACGTAGGCCTATAGCAAGTGAAATCAGTCAGCCAGCGAGTGCATTCACATTGCGCATAGCTGGAAAGTAAACTGGTCAGCAGCACACGGCGCCGCTTCGCTGCCGTACTCAGATTTTAAGACAGCGAAATCACTTATTGACTGCAGTCTTTCTTGTGAGTCGTCAATGATTTTTAAATTAAAATCAATAGCAGCGTGCATGCGGAGCGGGCGTGTGACTAAGACGTTTCTTTGAATGATCTTGCGCGCCTTTCTGCCGAGTAAAAATGTGTGCAGCGAAAAAATGTCCGGTGCCGCGTTCACGGAAACAAATTTGAAACGGTAAATCTTCTGGGCCGGTGCATGGCCGTGGCGTGAGGAATGGCGCACTGTGTGTTTGTATGTCATGCACCGTGTGCCCGCCGTTATCTGGAACATGTCATCTGCTGAGCAGTCGTGCCCCAATTTTTGCCGACCTACGTCCGACGTAAATAGAAACATTAATATTATTATGCACGTGCGTGCAGCGCTTGCTTGAGTGTCAGAGACGTTAGTAGCAAGGCTCTGAAGAACACTGGTTCAACAGTAAGTAAGGTCCTCGTTTGCGAGCCTTAAGACCGAAGCTCGAAGCCCAAGAAAAAGCTATATGAGGTACAGGGTGAGTTTTGGGGAAAGGGCAGCAGACCCCTTTCTAGTTTCTACCAACAAGGGCACTGGGAGAGATCTGTATGCTTCCTGATTGGGTCTGGGGCAAAGCTTTAGCTGCCAAAAACAAGATTTGTGATTTTCTTGTGTTTTCAGATAACCTCCTGCAGGCTTTCCTGTTATTTATAATCGTGTGCGCACTGTGCAAGTTCATTAATGCACTCATTATGTCACGCATGGAACATACTTTTCAGCGCATGTCAAAATCACAGGTTTTGCACTCTTTTATTAGTTTCCCAGTTTTGTGTTACTAAGTAAGCCTCGGCTTATTTTTATTTTGTCTTATTGTCTCTCGCTTGCGGCCGTGAGGTCGACGCAACACTGACGATGTCGCAAATTTTCTGCTGCAGCGTCCGAGAACGTCATTTCTCACGCTTAGAACTACCGATGAAAAAAGCTAACGGAACGGAACCAAGGTAACTAGTCGTCGCGCACGCAAAACAAAGTCTTAAAGAAATTGTTACTATAAACCAATGAGTGACAAACAGTGTACACATCTCGGCACTGTATCAGTTGATGACTTTGAGTGACCTTCAGAATTGGAATTGCTTTGCAGACATTGTCAATGAGCCCTGATTCTTTCTGAGACTTTGGCGCTTTATAAATCATTTACTTATACTTACTCATTCGGTATTTAGAAAAAAGTACAGTACACATTTAACCTTGACTATGATTTACGATTTATCCATGTGGACACACTGGGCCACACTCCGTCGCCATCCACATCTGTCAAGAGCTGCCACCTCTGCTTTCTCTCAGCTGAGCCCCATCTTTTGTAGGTCTTTGTTGACTGTGATCCTCCAGTTCGTTTGTGATCGACTTCGTCCTCTCCTGTATCGTGGTAGGCCTATATTCCAGTAGCTCTATACAGTACTTGCTGTTGTGTAACACGACTTATTAAATATTTATCCTATACTTATTTCATACGGGGTTAATATTTGTTACGTTATAATGTTTGTTCAAAGTCGTCCAAGGTTATTGTACGTCGTTAAATAAAAAAAAAACTTGTTTAGGCCTAATAAGAAGTGTGTACATTTGTCGCTCTCACGCAAAGCGACGGTTCTGAGTAATAAATGAAACGTTTCTGTTCAGTGGTTGACTTTCTTGTTTGCTTAGTAGGCCTAACAACAAAAAAATGATTTTCTTAAATAAACGCGTCTTGAGTGTTTATAATGTTTCTAGAACTCAAAGTTGAGCATTAGTCCATTTTTCCGACCGACGCTTATTTAAATAGCGTAGTTTTCGCATTACAGAAAACAACAACATCGTTAATTTTATGTTTTTTTCTCTCAGATAAAAAAAATGTAAACAGACGTCTAGCTTGAGCGTTCACCAGTCACCACTGTTAGGCTAATATGCATTGGTTAAAAAGTAGTCAAAAATTTACGCTAGCCACTCCGAAAAATATAGAAGATCTTGGAGTGCAGTATAGTACAATATCTCGTCCGTAAATTAGGTGTAACAATGGTTAGGCTTAGTTTGCAGTCCACGCACGAGCAACCTGGCGCTTGTCGCTTTTGCTAAGATTTTTACAGCGGTCAGCATTGCTTGCTACGCAGTACGCAGATGCCTCGTCTTACGCAAAAGCGTCTGCCCGTCACACTTGAATACTTTATCAAAACAACGCAAGCTAGGATCACACGAACTCTTCATGTCGGTTCCGCGAAAAACTCTGCTACCGTGTCTGTAAAAGTTTTTTTTTTACAAATTTTGCTGTTATAGGGGGCAGTCTGCAATGTCGCACCTTGCAGTAAAAAATAACTGTACCGGTCTAATTTTATGTCATGATCAGCGGTTTGTAGGCCTATCAACCGTACAGTCAACAGCGCACTATCTGTTACGACTGAAAACAGCTAGCGGTCACCCGACACGTTCGAGATGAAGTTAAAGACTCGTCGAAGACAGCGTCCGTGCTGGAAACTGTCATCCGGCGCCGCTGTGCCTAGGCCTATTGGCTAGATCGACACTTTAGACAGTGGCGTGTGAAGTTAAAACTGAACTTAGAAGGCTTACATGTGACCGTGACCTGCTAATCATTCTAGGACCCAGTTTTACAATGAGTTGTTTAACACAGACTTTATATAGTTTATGTTATAGCCTTATAGATCTACTGATTGACCTACTATAGACTTACCGTCGAATAGCTCCTTGGCGTTGCATAGCAGGCATTCTTTGACAATTTTCATGTGCATGTTTGCTTTAAACAGCTTCGTGTAAAGACAATGACAAAGTTGAATGCTGACAGGTATAGGTGGAAATTTTTAGATGAGCTTTTAGATTAGGCTCTATATGCTATATTTATCAATTTTTAACCGCAAATGTCTTCGTGCACAAGAGGTTTGAATTTATTACCCTGTACTTTCGATAGTTTCAATTCTAATGTCACTGTCGGACAGACAGTAGCGGGGCCAGCGCTATATATTGGGTAGTTGGACAGTAGGTATAGTTTCATTGTTTCCTGGGTTGGGACGATATGTATAGTGGCGGCGGGGTGGTGGAGGGATTCCTCGTTTAGAAACCAAACGTAAACGTTGGTGTTTAAGTATTACGAACACTTTTTCTTACAATTCACGCATTTTGTACAGAGTCAATGAGTGCTATACTTAATGCCAAAGGAAACCACATAAACATAATTATTATTCTGACTCCGTAACTAGTTAACTACTAGGCCTATAAAGATACTTTGTAAAAGGCCAAATAAGCAACATATAGCCTAAGTCTTGAAATTGTCGTCGGTTTTGGTCACAACCAAGAACAATATAAACTTTGTTTCTGTTGTACATATGCAGCTACTCGACTACTCGAGAGTCGAGACCACGATCTTGGACTCAAGGACTACGTTTTTGTCCCGGGGCGACGCTCTCCTCCGTCAACTATAGGCCTACCTACTGTCCTTTTGGATAGCCTATTAAAGGCACTATAGCTAGCGTCTACCAATCCTACATGGGATCCCTCATTCGCAGTGTACGTACTGTAACATTTTCACAGAATGAGGAAAGTGAGGGGCCCTCATCTAGGCCTAATTCCTCGGCTAAAGGCACGAACCAAACCGAATTCGGTGGAAATGTTTAGGCCCACAGTTTTTTTTGAAATTGATGACCTCGGATGACCTTGAACAGCAATTTTACATTCTAGCTATATAATGCACAAAACACGCAATTGTGGCAACCCAACGGGAAAATTTAAATGACGATATATATTAAATTATTGTAGACCTGCCCACATGCTCACATATGTATAGTTTAGTGTCAGAAATAGGTATGGCCCGTGGTTGTGGAACGATGCTCAGTTCATAGTAGGCCTACCATGGCCAATACGCACTTTCAGAGTGAACGTTCGACGTAAGAGTGACGAGACTATCATCAGTCAATGCCTACAAGGCTACAATCAACCGACAATTCGACACATGCAAAATTACATGGCTGCATGGTTTTTATCACGTCAACTTGACGGCAGCTTCTATACTTTAACCGGTATATGGAAGCAAATATAGGCCCTATAGTTCGACCTTTGACAATCAATAGCGTATTGATCAGGGAAGGCCTGTAGGCTATAGTGATGAGAACATTTTGACCTGCACTGTATGAAAGCTGCAGTTGTTGACCTGGGAAGGTTTGACGTTAAACCCTCTATCCCTTTGAGCAATTTTCTCATCCCGCTACTTTATTTTATTCCTCGCCGATTCCTTTCAGGTCCTTTCGTATGCTCAAAAGGTTTGGTATACCGCGTCCCGTTTGACTTTTCAACGTTACTGCCCTTTTCTTTGAATCTAGTACTTTCTGTGCACCATGTGGGAGAATGGAAAGTTGTAGAAGAGATCTGACTTTTTATCACAGGGCAACTCTATTAAATTGTTTAGACAGTTTTTTTTTATTTGGCCACAATATATACGTTACAGAGCAATGAGACTGAGAGCATCCAGAATTTCAGATGCTTTGTTAAATGCGAGGGATATTTGCATAGATAATTGGATGTCGACTACGTATTTTACTTATTTATTCGACACACTGCATTCAATGTCGTTTTCCGATGACGCAATTTCCTTCCTGTTGAGGATTTTTCGCGTGAATAGTGAGGAATTATTGTGTACGCGGTTTCTTATAATACTATAAAAAGTCTAAAAACATAGCAAAACTGTCGAGTTGACAAAAAGAAGTTGATTAACCGTAACAGGAGTTGAGACGACTTTGTTATTTGTGTATCTGCAGAACGAGGTAAACATGTTTCTGTGAACTCACTGTTGTGCTGTTATTGATCGCCATGTTTCTTTCACACACGTTTTCTTGAAGTATAGCTCATGCTAAACTTTCGTGATCAGATTTAGGCTAGTGTGAAGAAGACGGAAACAAACAAACCGATCCACGGTTATGTGTAGTCGTGCGAAAAAAATAGTTCACATAACTTGCACGTTTGCATGCCATTCAGTGTACATTTTTATGTATTGTTAACACAGTTCACTTTGTCATTATATTTCGCTGTTAGTTTAATTACTAATATGCTATGTAGTATACATTTAATGCTTGTTTCTGCGAACTTTACTCGATGCAACCATTTGCCTATGGCTCAAAGAATTTTACGGGATCAGTGACCTATGCACAACTGCTATCAAAGTTACGACCTTCACCACAAAATGGGGGTGAGGTCTGGGGAGGGGGCAACGCCCCCTCGCCAGGAAAATAAAAATGTGATGAATTGTTTCACTAGAACATAATAACTTGGTTCGGAAAGTGCACTTCAGTAATAAATTATTCAAAACAGCACAGCCCTAATGTGGCGAACTACTTTAGTGCACATGAGATATCATTGCGCTTTGCTACAGTGAATGATGGCGGATTTTAACAATTTTCGATCTAAAACTTAACTCGTTTAATCGTTGTATGACAAATTTGATTGAAAAACGAGCGGAATATGTTTCTTGCAGGTTTGTTCATCACAGTGCCGTATTCTGTCAGTTACTTAGCGTTTGCAATCACTGGAAAAGCTGATCGCAAACTACCTATCGTAATGAATAGTTCCCGTCATCTTCACGCGTCCCCAGATTTATAAGCAGGTGTTGTGAGAGGCTTATATTTTGAATGCTAGGAGATAATTTGCATCAATTCTTCTGTCACGTGCTCTTTTATATAAGCCTTCTGTCGTTTTTCTATGATACATGGTACATATCTTCCCCATTGCCTCTATTGAGCAGTGGTTTGGGTCTGCCTGCATGAGTAAGAAGAAAGATGATCAGAAATGTGTTTACTGTATTGTGTACCAGTCACTTGTAACACGTATATGTCATCGTTTGTTCGTTCTTAGTACCTTAACGCAAGAAAATGAACCAAGGACAACCGTCGTACCCTATGTCTTCTCTGTATGTCGGTGACCTGCACCCCGAGGTGACGGAGGCCATGTTGTTTGAGAAGTTCTCGACAGCCGGCCCTGTGCTGAGCATTCGTGTTTGCCGAGACATGATCACTCGCCGCAGTCTGGGATATGCTTACGTCAATTTCCAGCAGCCAGCTGATGGTAATTAACACATGCATACGTTGATAGTTGCTGCGTGCAGTTCATTTGTGTTCTTACTTGTTATCATTGCCTTTTGTGCTTCATTCATATTTTTAAGCATATTGCATAATTTTGTATTACATTGAAACTCATTTTACCTTTGTCAGATCGGAAGTGTGAATTATACATAATTATTTTGTCATTTTTGAGGGGGGTGAGCTACTGACTTTTGAACAGCTTTTGAGCAGCTGAAAATTTGTGTACATAGACATATTTCAAATAAATCACCTAAAGAATTGGAGCAAATATGGATTAAGTAATAAGTATAAGAGCGAAATACTGTGGATCATTTTTATAATATTATATGTTAGTAGTAGTTATCAGTGTCACAAAAGATCTCAGTTGTGAAAAGTTTGAATAGACTGGATAACTGTGTCATTTTATTTGCAGCTGAACGTGCTTTGGATACGATGAACTTTGATACAATCAAGGGTCGGCCATGTCGTATCATGTGGTCCCAACGAGACCCTTCCATCCGCAAGTCTGGTGTCGGAAATATCTTCATCAAAAACTTGGACAAGAGCATTGATAATAAGGCTCTCTATGACACGTTCTCGGCCTTCGGAAACATTCTCTCTTGCAAGGTACAGTGGCATATTATATGTAAAGAATTGTTTGAACACTGTTACCAGGAAAATCGTTGGAAGTACATGATTTTTTATGTGTGCGAAATTGATACCAGGTACTTTTCAAGTGCTTGAGTAAAGTATTGTTTCTTCAAAGTTCCGGAATTTGCTGTTGTGTGGTCGATATTGTACCAAGCCACAAATAATAACATCTTCAGGTTTCACCATCTCTCATAAGATGCTTCAGAAGATATATTTAAAACTATGTAATAAAAAATACAGAACTAGAAATCTGGGGCAAAGCCGTATATGAATACGGCACTGTCCCACACATAATAACATTTCCTGCTCTGTACTATCTTTTAACAATTGGGCTATGTTGAGTTACTTTTTCTGCTGTTAGGATTGTTAACTTGAGTGTTTGAGATATGCTGTTATTAGTTGGTTGGCTGTTATTAGTTGCTAGCGTATAATGGGATTAATAGAGTACTGCTGCAATCATGTTCAAAAGTCAGTTGCTGTTTTTGGAACTTGCTTAGTCCAGAGTGATTATATATCTGAAGGAATTTTTTGAATGCCATGTTGAATTGTAGGCATTGTGTGGCACTTGATGCGCTTTGCATTATTTCGCTGGTACAGATTGCTATGGATGAGCATGGGTCAAAGGGCTACGGTTTTGTGCACTTTGAAACGGAAGAAGCTGCTCGTTCATCCATCGAGAAAGTGAACGGCATGTTGCTGAACGGCAAGAAAGTGTCAGTAACTTTTTTGTTTCGGACTTATACACAATTGCACATGTATCATTTTGCTGTGTGCTCAGTTACAGTGGTGATGGGCAAATTGTGAAATAAATTTCCGCGTACTTAATTTCAGATATACATCAGAATTGTCTAACTTTGAAATGGTGAAAATTTTGATAAGAGTTGGAGGTGTCGGCCCAGAGTCAACTTGACATAATATGCGGCTCTTTACTGTGCATACTTGCTCGCTGTTCTGTGCAAACTCGACCTTTGACTTTATGTGCTGAAAATTGACATGCTGGTTATTCCTGCCTTGGAGTATATCCAAGTTAATTTTTTCTACTGGTATGCCCTTTTGTTGTTCATTTAGTAGCCCGAAGCTCGTATGAAACATAGATAGCCAGGACCCGTAATGTAGCTTATTAGCATGGCCACGTAACAAATCCTGCATATTTTTAAAAATTATGTTATTTCGCCTGGAAACGATATTTTTCGGAGTGGACTTATGTTTTACCACAGTTTTATGTTTTTTTTTACCACAGAATCTTTGAGCTCCGCTGGACGATCGGTGCAAAATTTTGCACCGTGGTCTGTACTAGACTTTGTTTTGAAAATTAGGTCCAAAATTTTTGGGGGCTCTTTCCAAAACAAATGGGACCAGAAACTTGCTAAATTTGGCATGATTTTGGATAACTTCTCAGTTTGACGGTGACAGTGCACGTTCTGCGTTTGCTAATGCATTTGACTTCAGGCCATGTGACTGCTAATGGAGCAATTTCAGTCCCTCAAATTTTTTCCCCAGTCGTACTTACGGCGCTGGGCGGACTCACATTGGGCTTTGCCCCAGATTTCTAGTTCTGTATTTTTTATTACATAGTTTTAAGTTAGTCCGGTTGCTAAGAGACATCAATGAAAATGCTCAGGCAGCAGTGAGAGTATGTGGGCAAGAAGGAAGCTGGTTTGCAACCAGCAGGGGTACAAGACAAGGAGATCCAATATCACCCACTG
>Ga0209367_1013838_pt1 | contig 10328 bp, 6 predicted proteins | sample WorMetLIZISLAND2_FD_187412 | JGI IMG/M metagenome (GOLD analysis project Ga0209367, IMG submission 187412) | Marine gutless worms symbiont microbial communities from Max Planck institute for Marine Microbiology, Germany - Olavius geniculatus... ...
TGGTGCAGCGCTTCAATGCTGTTTTGTTGCACGACAGTTTGCCGGCCGCTGACTGCACGGACTGACGATCGTACCCACCTTTGTATTTCGTAGTTAATTTTTAGGCTCCCTCGGGAACGGAGTACCAAGGGTAAAAAAAAATTTTTTTAAATAATAATAATAATAATAATAATAATGAGAACATTTATATAGCGCACTATCATTTCGAAGAAATCTCTAGTGCATTTGGCGGTCGAGTATGAATACTGCAAGTTCATAGTGTCCGCTAAAAACGAAACAAAACTGCAACAGGTCCGGTAATGTATGATGTATTAGATGTATTAGACTGATGTCAGCCTATGTACACTGTGGAAGGCACACTAGGGGTGGTCTATACCGTGGGTAGACATACACTGATGTACAGTTGGCAGTAGCTACAGTACTGGTAGCTATCTTATGCTATGCTAAGCTCTGTCACGTTCCATGTTGCTACGCGTTACTATGTGTAGAACTGTTGTACAAAAGCGTATGAGTTCAACATACCAGTGACGTTAACATATGGCAAGGAGGTCGGTCAGATTAAGGCAAGCACTGGCAATCGTAGGGTCGACATCGACTACAACTTCATCAACAGTATATAACTATAGTTTTTGCTCGTATATCTAGGTTTAGGCCTAACTTCAACTCTAGCCCTGACCCTAAGCCACTGACGCTTGTATGGTTCACATTGACTAGAACTTTATCAACTGTAATGTAACCATATAGTTAATATTACCTCGCTAACTGAGTTCAGAAGTTAAACCTAACTTTCTCTTTAGTTCTAGGCAGTCATAGGGTCCATGTTGACTACAACTTTGATGGTAAACATTGACAGTCATCACTGCACTTTGAGTCAGCCAAGCCATGGCACTCAGCTTTGGTTTATATCTTTGCCAGATATTGACTGTGTTGTTATTAATTGTCTGTGAAGTATGTCGGTGAAAGAATTTGGAAAATTGGTCAGTCGATCAAACATGTGGACAAGAGCCATATTTTTATTTACTATCTAGTCTAACATTTAGTCTGTTATTGTACGGTCATCCATTCCAGCTTGTTGTGCTGTTTTTCATGTATTCTATAGGTAGCAGTTATCTGTTTAGCTTGGTCAGTCTGAATGTGTAGTTAGCATTTAATTACTTACCAGGGGTGTAATTTACAAAACGGTGTAAGACAAATTTACGAAAATGTTACGACATACAGAAGGTTTACATCAAACTTACGATAAAAAGCGATTTACATAAATCGTATGAGAAAGTTACGACAAAGTTATGACAGAGTTATGAGAAAACGTGTCAAGCACACATGCTGTAATTACTTCAATTTTTCATTAGTATTTACTTTTCACATAGTGCCATAATACGTATAATTTCGTTTGCAGTAACTTTAGACAGCAAAATTGCCATGAAGTGAGTTTATTTTCTCTTGTTTACTTTGGTAATCGTTGGCAACGGCGGAAGTGGGTGATCAACATGCAGCGCTGTGTGCTGCCAGGCTCAGTGACACTGCTTCACGATTCGCTGAGATCAACTTAACAGCGGCTGATTAGCTGGCTAATTTTAGAGTTAAAACAGAATTGCAAGAAAGTCACAAAGTCGTAAAATCAGCTTCCAAAATTCGGATGCATCATTTTTAATACGATGTTACGACGTCGTAACTTGTTGATTTACAATAAAGATACGACAAAGTTGCGAAGATTTAACAACAATTTTACAATTGTTTTACGATGTTTTGTAAATTAGGCCCCAGGCTCATTATTTATCAACTCTTTTTACATGTATGTGTTCTACAGCCAACAGTGATCTATTCAGTCTGGTCAGTGATGGCAATATGGGTACCATGAAGGTGAATAGCAGTCTCTATGGTCAGCAGGATAAAACATTCACTCTAGCAGTCCGTGCCAGCTACAAGACCTTCTACGCCACTAAGCTGTTACCCGGATGTGAGTGCGCTAATCGCTCTGATGTTTACGTCATCATCAATGTACAACCTGAACCAGTTCAAGTTCTGGACTTTGGCAAAGGACCCTTCCACGTCTGTGAGTAGTTATGATTTGCCGATTGACCGATTGTGTGGCTTGGTAGTATAATGGCAGTGCATTCAACTCTTGACCGGTACACTGCCAGGTAACAATCCTGGGCAAGTTGTTCACATGCACCGAGCAGTACAATTTGGTACTGGCCTAACCACTGGGAATGTAATAGCAGTATGTGGGATTTAGGTGTTGTGACCTTCTGCTAATATATCTGAGCTGTCTGCAGCTCACTGTTAGCAAACTCAGATGATCACTGTCGCAGAGTGCGATCACTGTCGCAGAGTGCTGTTGACTATGGGCGATCAAATGTAAGTGCTGACTTTGGCCAAGGAGCTCGAGAGTTCTGGTTGATCATCTGATTGATTGACGCGGGTCAACTCTCTCTGGTCGTCTGTTCGTGGAACCTGTGTATCATTATGATGATTGTTCTTAGGATGCAGACAATGATGATTTGGTTGGAGGTATTTGAAGCCATGGCTCTGTACAGGTCAACTCAGCCTGGCCATCCATCTGTAGATAGATGCAATGATTGGTCTGTTGGCTGTTCATAGGTCTGTCAGAAGATGCAGATATTGGTGATCTAGTGGGGGTATATGAAGCAACGCCTCTGCACAGTCCATCGGAGATTGTCTACCGTCTGGAACACCCGACAAAACTGACCCGTCGCGACAACAGTGAACATGACATGCCTCGAGACATGCTTAGACTTCGCTCGACCCCCGCTGGAGCCGAGATCTACATCAATAACCTCACCGATGCTTACAACCTGCAGGACGCGAGGCATCTGAGCTTTAGACTGACAGCCACGGACCAGGCGCGACGGAATGCCAGCATTGCCATCAAGACTCAACTAGTCACGGTAACTACTGTGCTGCTATTACCACTACTACTACTAGACAGTTTACATGATCACCACCACTGCTACAACAACAGCAGCAACTACAACAACAACTACTACTAGTGACACTGCTACCATCTCTTACATTTTTGGACAGTTACTTAAGACCTTGGTACTACAGGCTGTTCAGGCATTGATGCGTTATATAAATTGGAATTGTATGTACTCACTGCATGCTGCATGTCTAGCTGCGAGTGATTGAATATTATATTGTTGTGATGACATGTGTTCAGGTGTATGTGACTCAGCCTCAGAATGAACTGTTGGTGACAGTTGACCAGCCACTGGCTGAGACGAACCAATCACTCGATGACGTCACAGGGTAGCTACTACTACTACTCGTACTAATACACTATGTCTCAAAAAAACTGCAAAGTCGTTTACTTTATCAAATTTTGACCAACTTTGATAAAACCGGCCTACTTTGTCGTTCATCTGTCGTTGCCTTAATTATTACTATTAGGTTGCTCGCATTTGCATCATCAGTTCAACAGAGGGTGTCATGTGCTTTAATAATTTTGTGGTATTAGATATTTTACGCTGAAAATAGCAGAAAACAAAATAGCTGATGTGGATGAACTGTAAACACTTCTGATTGATCAGCGGGCACAGTTTGACCAGTCATTCATTGATGCTGCTATCAGCCATCGGCATCATCATCTAAGTGCTTGTGTCCATATATGCGGGGCACACAAGGCATAAATTCTGACAATTTTTACAATAAGCCATTATACAAATTATAATTCTGCTAAGCCACATTTTATTTTACTGTGCTGATTAAGTCGTTAGAAAGTTTACTGCAGAGAATAACCCTGCATTGTGTAACGATTTGAAAGTCTGTGTTGAACTTGGTAATGCACTGATGCAAAGTAGGTGAAATACACTGTCTCTCAAAAAAACATTCCCGATATTTTTGACAGTAACTTGAAAACCAATCACCAAATTTTGTTAATTTTTGGTACAAATATTCCGAACACAACTTGCCATCAAAAGACCATTTAATTTCCCACCTCACCCAACGTTTGTTTCTGCACTACCTGGGGAAAACAAAACTAGCAAAATATCACTTTTTATCAAATGCGATATGATTGCTTAATTAACATAACACGTAAAAACACATTTTGTTCACATTTTTGACACTTTGGCTGACATTTCATCCAGTTGTCTATTTTTCAACTGCCTGTAGTAAAATTGCTGTAGTAAAAGTGTTGGCCCACTATGCAAACACAGGCAAGGAAACAGTTTCTCCATTCATTGACAGCAGTATCGATAAAGTCTGCTCCAGACCAATCCAGCCTGTACCAGTCGCTTCTTGACTTCACAAACATTTCTAAACTTCATCTGGTAGACACACTGCTGCATGACAGTCAGCCCTTGTAATAGAACGGCTGTTGGGGCCTACAGATTAGGATAGATGGAGTTTATTGACGTTTGTTCATTCATTTTAACACGTATTATGCTTAGTTTGCTTTTCCCAGGTAGTGCAAAATCAGACGTTAGGAAAGGTGGAAACTAAAACACCTATTTAATAGCCAGTTGTGTCACAAATATTTCTGCCAAAAATTATTAAAATCTGCTAATCTTTCTTTAAGTTACCATCAATAATGTTTAGGATGTTTTTTCAGGTTTTCTGTTTATTTCAACACATATTTTGCTTGATCTGCTTTCCTTAGGTAGTGCGGAAACATACATTGGGTGAGGTGGAAAAGTGAATGGTCATTTGATGGCAAGTTGTGTCAGGAATATTCGTACCAAAAACTATCAAAATCTGGTTATTGGTGTTCAAGTTATGGTCAAAAATGTCAGGGATGTTTTTTGAGACACCTTGTAGAAATACTACTACATACACAGTAATTAATAACTGTCTTTTACCTCGTACTGCCACTGCAAGCAGATGGCTACATGATATGCCAGCACTTGGCCGGCATATTTTTTCGTATTTTAGCTTCATGAGAATGGTAATAATGTGCTGTGATAATAAAATGTGACTTGTTGTTACAGGGCAATTGCTGAAACGGCTCACGATGGTGCAGTCTGTGTGTCTGCTTTGAAACCTCATATCAACAGAGCCGATGGACTTATTGTCACTTCACAGTGAGTTTTTACTTATTGTTTTACAGTTTTTTTGCATTATTTTGTTAAGACTATAACTCATGAACTGCTGCACTGAGCTTGATGAGGTTTCGCACGAACATATAGCTCGACAGTCGCAAGAACCTTATTGAATTCCATGGTTAAAGGACCAGATTTTCAGGTACTTTACCATTGCAATATAGGACCATGCTGATAGCTGCTGCTAGGCAGGGCCCAGATAGGCTGACAGATATGATTATGGGCAGATGCTGATGTCATTGCTATAAATATCACAGCATGCCACAGCGGCTGTCATGGACAGATTTAGCCTTTTGAATGTGAGCTGTGAATTAGTCTTTTAAGAGACAACGTAATAGCTTAGAGACTGCTGATGCAACGCTCAAATAAATGAAATAATGAGGAACAGAAAACGTCACACAATCGTTCGGCAGACAGAGAGACAGACAGGGTTTGAAAAAAATTCAACAGTGAGTAAGTATAACTAGGAACACAGACATTGACAGAGGCTGATAAACTTTGTCGCCATTAAACATCAAGTTAGTATGCCTGTCAGCCACGACTGAAATTAATTAAAGAGTAACATCCAAATTCCACTACTTCGTTTTTGCGAACATTGTTGTACAAATATGTTGGATGATAAATTGAAGCAAATGGGGCTAGGGCTACGGACGGTCTGTGCTGCTTTGACAGGGCGGTGCCAGGTTTTCAGAGCTAGGGGGTCTGGGTGGAGTAGTTGTCGATTTACCGCCGCTACCCCACCCCCTTTCTTTGTTCATCCAAAAACCTCGGATTTGCGCACATCTCATGGGTCATCCTGTTGGATGCTGGGGGGGAGTGGGGTCCGGACCTCTGGACCCCCTCCCACCGCCGCCCCTGCAGGTCCTTATGTCGGATCTGAATGTTATGACAGATAATCGTTCATTCATAGGCTGTGCACCTGCACTGCAGCTTTTGTCTGTGTTGTCAGTGACTGCTGCCAAATTAATGCACTGGGCGCTTATAAAAACAGTATTCGTAGCAGCAGATATTGAGTCATCGGTGCACAATTTTTATCAAAGGACATTGTGAGTGACTCAGCAGTCAGCAGCAGCATTTCATTTGCTCGAACCATTGTATGGCTTAGAGCCAACCACATACACGACTGCATCTCACGCATTCCCTCCGACTTGGAGCTGCTGCAGAAACTCGTGTGACTGCAGTTGATTGCATGATCAAATTGACAGCAAGCAGCAGTACAAGTTCCACTCAGTGCATTGCGGTCTCGCTGGACAGAGCCACAGACGGGCATACACTGTGTTGCTCCTAGAGACCTGCCTGACTTTAAGGACTAGCTTAGTGCCCAGCGCGCTGTCAGTCAATTAACCCTAACCCTGTATGTCAGTATAGGCAGTGTTGGAATAGCAACTGTCTGAATAGGAGTTGCTTCCTGTCATCGTATCAGTATGCAGCATAGCTATGAGTTTATTGAGCTATGGAAGCTAGGCCTTATGTATACATGACTGTGTTTGCAGGACAGATATATATATTTATTGTACATGATCGATGTATTAAGGGATGCTCAGTTTCCACCACACGTTAATACTGTTGCTACAGTACTTTGAGAAATGCATAAGTTGTAGTTGTGTTGTGTAGGACGGACATTTACATGTACGTGATTGATGGGTTGAGAGATGCGATAATCACTGACACATCATATCATAAGCTGGATGACGATTTCACCCTCAGTCATCGTCTTAATCATACTGTCGTTGGCATCACGGTCAGGACTTACTTACTTAACTTGCTGACCTACTGAGATACTAATTGAGATAGACATGGACAAGCTGCGTATGAAATTTTCAGCATTAAACGTAGATTTCAATGGTACTGAGCCCTCTACCATAAGTTGGACGGGAAATGAGTAGTAGCTTGCAGCTATGGGGTTAAGGCCTAGTGTGGCTGATTGGGGCGGTGGTATCCTGGCTGCAAACCATGGGTCCAGTACTTGTTCTCTTATGCAGGCCATGGATGGCTGCATAGTTCACTGTGGTGTCATTAGCTTATGCCATTGAGTTATTATTATTATCACACGGTTTACAGCACACATTATGTCATTCACAGTATGTTGAAGAATCGCAAGTGTGGGCACTTTACGTGTCACAGCAGGAAAGCATGGCTGTACAGAGCAGATTTGAGTCTACTTTTAAATTTGCCACTTCCAAGATTGTAAAACGCTTCTGTTGACAAGTCTGACCAGTATGAAGCACTATAGCAAGTATCAGAGCTTTCCTTTTACCTTTTACTGTTTCTGACTCAACGTCTTAATCGTACCATTGTAACAATGCATCATGGTAACAATTGGCTTGCTTTCTTACTGTTTCTTGTCCTACATTTCTGTCATTTGGATTATCTGGCAGTCATTTCTGTGTTCTTGCAACACTTGGTTTTACCATGTCATGGCATGCTCGAAATTATTGTCCTTGCTGCTGTTAAAGGTTAAGGCTAAAGGTCATGTGTAGTTCTTTATTGGAAACTCATCACAAAGCTACGGAGCATCACCTGCAATACGGGATCACACAGCATTACCTGCTAACTGACACAGGTGAATGCACCAGGCCTGTACTCGATTCACCCGCTTCAGAGGGTCTGAGTTGACCTTCGTGTTTGTTATAAACCGAGATGGTTCAACTGTAAGCAGCAGACAGTCACTCGTGTCAGTAGAAACCAGGGACAGTCACTCTTCCAAGTACCTCTAGTAGCCACTTCATCTTGGCCCAACTGGGAGTGAAACCCACTACCTCTTGATCAAAATTCTGACACCTTATCATTACACCATCAAGCCACATGTGTCGCTGTGTGTGTCTTGTGTCTTTGTCTGTTTGTATGTCTGTATGTCTATGTGTAGATGGACTATCTTTGGTGGGGTGGTTTTGATGTGGTGCCTCTGGCCATTGCTATAGCACTCATCATTCTGCTGATACTGTTGGCTCTACTCTTCCTCCTGTGCTTCTGCTGCTGGTTTGCCTTGTACGTATACCTCTGTCTATCTGTCTGTTGGTTACTCTGTTTGTATGTCCCGTTGTCTGTCTCTCAGTCTGTCTGAAAGAAGATACCCACGTTGTCAGCGCTGCTTTCAGACTGTAGGTTGATGCGGATATTTGTTGGGGTTCCATGGTGAGGGGGCTTTAAATGACAGTGGGGTAGTCAGATTTGGTAATTTTTAGTAATATCGGTCGTCCAGTTTTAAGAACCTTCAGAGTTGAAGATAGTATTGTACTATGCAGCATCATGAAGTGTGTTATCGGCTTTTCTAGCGAACGTAAAATGCTTCACCTTGTGTGATCATAAAAGCCGAATGCCAGAGAGCAGCATTATGATGAGATGAATACACCGAGCTGACACCCTGTTCTGTAAGCGATGCTATTATATAGAATGAAGTTTGAGTGAAGTGTAGTATAATTCTGTCTGTACGTGTACATTTTGCAGAGCTGCATGCTGTGCGGATATCAGAGGTATGAACAAGATTATTTGGTTCTTTTTAAAACATATGAATTACACATTACATCGTTTTATCGTAATTCTGTTTTCGGATGCATAATCTGTGCTGTTTTTATGATGGCTTGTTTATGTAAAAAATTGTTTTTGACTTTGCCAAAATCCATTTTCAGTTATGGTTGTTGCTGCCCTATATATGCCTTTTGGCTCGAGAAGGACTTTACCTTTTTATGTTGTATGAGTAATATACATGGTGTTTCATAAAAAGGCACCATCTTTCTTTTTTTCATAATTCAGTCAAATGATGATCAATTTGCACGAAATTTTTACCTGAGGAAATTCTAATTCAAAATATATGGACAAAATATGGCCATTAGTTAAATATTCTTTGCTAATCGTGTGTAAAAATGACGTAATAATGTGTTGCGAGTACAAGCCTGTTTGTCTCAACTGGTGCTGTCAGTTGCTACCCTCCTTCAATGGTGAACTTTATCTGGTTCACTGATGAAAAGTGTTCATTGCATCAGCACTAAGCAACATGGGGGCATGAAATCAGGTGTCTCGTGATCCAAAAACTCAACCATCTCGCAACCAGTGCGTGTTGGTGCACTGTCTTGCTGGAAGATGTAAAACTCAAGCTATCCCCACAAGTGCGTGAAAGTGATCATTTTGGGCATTTTCGTGGCTGCAACGGTAAAACATCAACAGTTTGTCGTCAGTGAACCAGATGAAGTTCACAATCAAAGCAGAGCAGCTATTCAGCAAATGTCAGCACCGGTTGCGACAAGCAAGTTAGTACTCACGGCACATTATGACGTCAGCATTACATCACAACTAGCAAGGAATATTTAACTAACAGCCATATTTTGTCAAATATTTTGAATTAGAATTTCTTTAGCTACATCTGGTAAAAAATTTGATGTAAATTTATCATCATTTGACTGATTTATGAAAGAAAGAAAAAGGGCGCCTTTTTATGAAACACCGTGTATGTAGAGGACATGTAAATGTATGTGTGTTGACAGCTGATGAGCCGCTGATAATGCATGTTGCTGGACCTCCCAAGTCATTCATCTTGTGAGTACATAGACTTTCTGTCTTTGCTCATTTGCTCTGAGTCTCAGTCTCTCTCTCTCTTTTTTTCTTACTTTGTCACTCTATCATGCTGCTGATGAAGTAATAGGGAATTTTGTATCTAAAGCAGACTATCACTACTATTTAGTATTTTTCTTTATTGCCAGTATGTCAAAACAAATAAAACAGGGGGTAAAGTTTTTGTCACGTTTGCAAGTGAATTTTAAAAAATATTTTAAAAAATGTTTACAAACTTTTTAAAATACTTTTCTAACGCTTTTTACAACAGTGATTAGCGTAAATGTGACATAGGCATGTTTCATGCCAATTGAATAATATAATATTATATATAAATAATATAATATTATATACGAGGTTCAAAATAGTTGAAGTATACGATTTGTAGAGAATTTAATTTTGATTACCACCTTAAGTTTTATTACGCGCGAAAGCAGAATGCTTCGTGCGTCTTTGCCATCGTCTGGGCGTCCGTCCGTTCGTCTTTCCGTCCGTCCATCCGTCCGTCCGTCACACTCGTGAGCTGTATCAAAACGGTGCAAGCTAGGATCACGAAATCTTCACCGTGGACTGCCCCAAGGTCTCTAGTTTATTGTGACAAAATTTCGTGCCACTGGGTGCAGGGGTTCCCCTCGAACGAGGGCGTCGAAGAGGGGTACCCCCTTAAAAAGACGTCATTTTGCCGTTATTGGCTCGAATAATGTGAAAACGGTTGCAGAT
>Ga0209367_1013839_pt1 | contig 10327 bp, 6 predicted proteins | sample WorMetLIZISLAND2_FD_187412 | JGI IMG/M metagenome (GOLD analysis project Ga0209367, IMG submission 187412) | Marine gutless worms symbiont microbial communities from Max Planck institute for Marine Microbiology, Germany - Olavius geniculatus... ...
TATATACTATATATATATATATATATATATATATATATATATATATACGATTTACATCCCAATTTTGGTCGGTCTCTGCCCGTCGAAAATTGCCGTACTCGCACAACCCTAAAAGCCCCCCCTACCAAAAAATTGCAACACTATTCTTTGTCTGCGTTAGATTTCTTGTACTTAAAGTAAAAACAGCTTATTATAGCCATGATATTTAAGACATTTAGACATTTATTATCTCTGTTATAAACGCACTAAGCTTGTTACTAAGGGCTTTAGGTTGTCATAGCAACAGAAATCACCGAGGGTCGTGAAAACTTGTACCCCATAATTTTTCAAAATAATTTCACTAAAGCTAACTGAAAATATAACAAAACCAATTTTGACAAGCAAGTCCTACGGAAATACAATGGACCCCTACTATATATATTATACTTCACCCATTTGCCGAGAAGCCCCCAGTGGACGGATTTATACGAAAGTTTGCACAGGGGTCGTCTCGCGGACGTGATCACCTGTTTCAAATTTTGTGTTGATCGGTTGAGGGGTTTCGAAACTGCGAGGGGTCGAATTTTGCCATTCTCCATTGACTTAGCCGGTCGCCATTAACACATGGCTGCTATTTGTGTATGCTACGTGCGTAAGAATGAAGATGATATGAACCTGGAAGAAGTAGCGCATGCGCGATTGCCAACGTGTCGGGATGTTACAGATGAGCGAGTCGACGAGAGGACGTCCTGGTATGGTGGGATCGTCCAGATAGTAGAACGTTCTGGTGTGGAGCGGATACGGCAGGGCGGTGATGCATGCTGCTAGCCATACGCCAATGATCGTCCTGGTGGCTCGGGGCAGCGGTGACACAGTATGTGCTCGCAGCGGGTGGCAGATTGCTGTATATCGTTCCACCGTGAACGCAGTGATGGTCAGAATCGACGCTGAGGACGTCATCTCGGTCAGGAAAGTCTTAAACAGACAGTAAGACTTGCCGAAGCGCCACGGATAAGATTCCCAGATCGTGTACAACTCCGGCGGTAAACCTTAACATCGTGCACAACGTTACAGATAAGGTTGCATAATAAAGCCGATTTCCGACATTAATACGCCATGTTAAGTTTTGTACATGCATAGGCCTACAATCAGTTAATTATGCTATTGAAAATTAAAGTGCAAAGCTAATAAAAAATTAGTTAAATTCATACGTACAACTAGAAATACGTTACGTGGAACGAGGTATCTGTCCCATTGCCACGCTATATAGCCTAGCAGCTGCGTTTAAGGAGGGTAAGTGCAATCAGGGCGCAATTATCTTTCACGGAACCGAGCTGTAGTCAATTTTGTTCCAAAATTCGTTGCCGTGGCAACAGGGGTCGGCAGGTGAGGAATTTAAATGACACCATCGAATAGCCCGGGCCCAAAAATAGGAGTGTAGGTGAAAAAAACGCGCAATTATTTTTCACGGAGGGAGTTATAGTCAATTTTTGATCCAAAATGCGTTGTCATGTAACAGGTGTCGTCAGAAGAAAAATTCAAATGACACCATCGGATAGCGCGGGTCCAAAATAGGGGGTAGGTGATAACAGCTAGCAATTATGTTTACGGGGGCCGGGTTATAGTCAATTTTGTCCCAAAATTCGTTGCCATGGCAACAGGGGTCAACAGTGGAAAATTTTAACGACACCATTGGATAGCCCGGACACGAAAATAGGGGGTAGGTGCAAACAACGCGCAATTATCTTTCACGGGGGCCGAGTTAGTTAATTTTGTCCCAAAATTTGTTGTCATGGCAACAGGGGTCGGCAGGGGAAAACTTTAAATGACACCATCGGATAGCCTGGGTCCGAAAATAGGGGGTAGGTGCAAACAGCGCGCAATTATCTTTTATGGGGACCGAGTTATATCGCTTTGAAATCTCCATTGGCTGTAATGCAAAATTTCATCAAAATCGAATCAAAATTGCGGCCGTAGGAGTGTTTACAGACAGACTGACAGAATGACAGAATAACAGACAGACGCAAGTGATTTTATAATCTGTCCCATGCTATGCTATAACAATGGGACAGGTAACTACAAATAAGCATTAGCACTAGAATGGAGTAAAAAAAATCGGTACTAAATAAAACTATAGCAATTACTAGGCCTAAAGAAAACGCATTATGCCGGGTATTCATTATTGTAAACTGTCTACACACTACATTGTGTACAATACAATAAGTATGTTTGTATGTAGGTTATGTTTATTGTTTGATCACAACCCACGTCACGTTGTAGCTGTTTTCACAAAATCTAGACTTTTCCTGTTTAAAACATGCGATGCTACATGTTTTTTGCAAAGAAAACGCGAACTAACTAACTAATCAATCAGATTTAACGACGACTTTGCTTGCTTTACGTTCTAAAACCGGGCTATCACGTACGCGATGCGATACGAGACAGGACTTTACGATACGGGTTAAACGTGTTTGATACAAACACATGGAATTCATTTTCTTTCACAGTGTTCTGTAACGAGTGAACTGTTTCGTCGCCAGAAAGATTCGTGCAGTGTGAAACATTGCTGCCAGCTTTTAAGCACTGCTGTTAACGAGGCAGTGCAGCCACACGTTTTATGATAGAACAGTTGATAACTTGTTGGCTCTATTATTTCATTATATATATAAAAAAAACTGCAAGCAAGTCATTTAATGTTGTATAAGCGCTGATGTAAAACGGCAAAAATCAAAAAGTATAAGCATGAACTAATGTATTAGCATAGACATTTAATTTGTTTTCAGTAGCCAGATATAAGACAGGAGACCGACAGACTATTTGTTACTATTATTCCCAGTTTTTGCCTTTTGTAGTTTATTTTAACAATTCTGCCAGTGTCTTTTGAAAGATGTATTTTTAACCGGTACAAAGTCTTATTCAGTACCTTGTCTCTATTGCTAAATGGCGCAAAGCATCACTGGTATTTACGATAATATCGTCTGCTTAGTGCTTTTGTTAACAAACATCAGAAATATATGTAAAACTAAGCATAATTTAATTTTTGTATAAACATTAGTAAAAATTGTTTTAGAAAATAATTTTTTGCATATGTATGATAATGATTTTTTGTGATTTTTTAAAAAAAATCTATGTTTTACATGGTGGTGTAGCGATACGGTTTTAGTGTGGTGGGATATTTCACAACTACGTTATTGCTATTTGTCTACAGTGTATGCCAGTGAAAAAAGTTTGAAAATTGGTTAATAATTGGCGAAGATATGAAAAATGACAAAGTGGTACGTTTTTTCGGGACACAGTGTAATAATGACGATCAACAAAATGACGCACGCCCTTTGGCGTTAACCCTGCACGATAGCGAACTGCCAGTCGTCAGACAGCGTATCGATTGCGCGATGCTGTTGATGCACTATTCGACAGAGCTGCGCACTTTCCTTTCTCCTGCACGTACGGCTAAGCAAGTCTCTATGACGTTTCATCGACGTCAAGGCACTCACTACACAATCTACGACAGTCCACATTTATTCCTAGAATTCTCGTGCTGATTTCTACAGGATGCGGCAAAAAAGTAGCCGAAAAATTGGTAGGCGGTTATGTTAAAAAGTCTATAACTTCGTCATTTTTTAACAGAATCAAATTTTGTTTGGCAGTTAGATGTAGCAGGTTTCAGCAAATAAATCTGTAAAATTTCAAATTAAAATTTTAAGCGGTTGGTGAGAAAACAGCGAAAAACTTTGGGGGGCTACTTTATTGCTGCACCCTGTATTCTCAGACCTGTCAAAAACATTTCTTCAAAAAATTCCAACTTGCGGACTAAAATTTATCAATTCTATAAAAATTTAAAGGTAAAATAAAATTTTATGCAAAATTATATTTAATTAAGTATTTAATTATTTTATTTAATTATTTATTTTATTTTATTTGTAATTATTTTAATTATTTTAATCATTTAATTATTTATTTAATGTCGTATAAATTTGCAGCTACTTGTCGCGAAAAGTTAAGGTTTTACATATCCTGCGGCCATTTTGTTTAAACTGTAGGACGCCGCTGACATCAATCCTGGTCACAGGTGCTTGCTATATGTGACATGCGATATAATATCACTCATGGTATAGGGCCTATACGACTAATGGCGATCATACCTATGCAGTTCGCGCCAACTACTTGTATAAAGTCTAAACTCCACTAAAATTTATAACTAATCAAAGTTTACAGTAAAGTTGTACCGTAAGTTTATGTATGAGTGAATGAATGAAACATGTTTATTACATGTTGCAGTCAAAATCCGGATTACCACGACATGGATAATATGTGAAAAAATGCCTCAGTAAAATTAACCAAACAGTACGGTAGAAAAAAATTCGCATATCGAAGTGTTCTCGTCTTGGAAAATTCATAAAGTTGAGATCTGCGCAGGCACATCAAAACTATCACGTTTTGGCAGTAACAATAAATTAAAAAAACATTATGTCCGGTTGTGTTAGCTGATAATAAATGTTTTGTCAATTGTTCGCGACGATCGACGATGAAAATCGAAGGCCTGCGGCATATTCTCATCGTATTCTTCACACACCAAGATGTTGCACACATAATAATGTTGTCCGAAAATTCCACAAGAAATCAAAGTGTAGTGGGGTATGGGCGGGCTTATAGCACACTGATGACTTGGAACGGTAGGTAAATCGTGTTCGCCGTTGAGGCGATGCAGGGCACTGGCGTCACTATATTTGCGACAGGCACGCGTGCATCCATGTAACGAAGCGAATTACGCCAACTTATACGCCTCAGATGCAATGCCATTCTGTCGTGGCTTCCGCTAATTATCAGTCGTACTACAAAAGGCTCATGTTCCAATAACGCGCTCAGGTATAACGGGCAGCGCGAAATTCATGCCGTCCACAGCACGTTTCATCTTAAAAGCCAGACGTTAAACACGTATGCTTTCCCGGTCGGAGCTGTCGCCGAACGTTCACGTAAATGTCACAACGGCCAACCAGGTAACGACAACAAAACGACGACTGGACAAACAGAAAAAGATTAAAGATGTAGTAACGTCGCAGTTAAATTTCGGCAATAACTAAAACTTAGCCAAATTAGCGCTCAGTTATTTATCTACAGTGTGAGTAAAAAGACATGCGCAGAACTTTCGGACACATCTTTGCTGGCGCACTCTCTGCGGAATACTTGGGATAAGCCTAAAACTGTGATTAAAGATCTCACTACATCTCAATCATTAAAGCCCTAGTTCTAATATGAATGTTAAGTGACGCCTGAAAATGCACGACTGAAAAATGACGGTGCAAGTTTGGGGCATGATCGACGAATTGTTTTCAAGTCAAAGACCAACAAAAAAGTTTGAGCGAGTTTTCGCGTTGACATTGTGGGCCATAGAAATTTCCTTACTTCCTTACTGCAAAGGCTGCTGCGGCAATGGATAGCGGCTGTCCGATATGCCGTTGTTCAATTCAGACGGCACTCTGTAGTTTTAATTAAGACGAAGCTGTGTCGTACGGCACTGATTTTATTACAAAAGCGTGTTGTATGAAAAGTTTACGCTTGTACTGTAACACTGTATAATGTGTGTGATATGTTCTATGGACTGTAAACGTTACGAGCGATAAGGTTACCCTATTTTACCTTGGTCTTCCGAAATCAAGCACGCATTACAAGTCCGTCACACTCCAGTCCGACAATTTTAAGTCGTGCATTTCCCAGCCCTACATTTTTGTCCGCCATTTTGCAGTTCTGCTTGGTCAAGCCTGCACTTTTGTCCGACAGTTTCTAGGTCTGCTCATTCGTCCGCCATTTTTCAGTCTTGCATTTCCAGACCCTGCATTTTCAACGCCCCGTTGTCCCTAATGTTAAATAAGTCTGAAGTGAATAATCTGGTTTTAAGTACTGGACACCGCGCATGGTCATTAACAAACATCAAAATTGCTCCAGCGTCAATTTTTTCGTGCCTTAGCAAAATAAACGTCACGCTCTGATTAGAGATGATCGGAAATGGCTTTTTACATTCCCATTCCCTCCCATTCTCATGCAGTCAACTCCCATTCCTTCGCATTCCCATTCCCGAACTATCGTTTTACCTCTGCGGCATAAACACTCTTTGGCCCATCAAAGACTAAAGCCTAACCCAATATCATACTGCTGAGTGTGCTCTGCTTGTCGTTGAATCTAAAACTTGTCACGGCCGGCAGTTATCATTACTGAACATCTCAAACTACACAAAATATATGCTGAATGGTATTCGACTTTGACAAAAACAGTATCTTTCTTTTTCCTAGCGAGAACATAAGCCAGACGCAGCATCTGCCGATGGGAATTTATTCCCATGGGAATAAGGGCCATTCCCATTCCCATACAGGTTGTTTCCCATTCCTTCCCACTCCTATTCCCAATACTGTCATTAATTCCCATCCCCATCTCCATCCCATTCCCATGGTCATCTCTAGTTCTGATAGAAGGTCTGACGCTATGCAGATCAGCTGAAAGAAGGCCGGGTGGGAAATAGCCGAGTAATTGCTATATAATTGCTCCTCGTTCTGTGGAGTGCAGCTTAGGGCCTATGACCAGTGGGCAGCATTAAGACGAAACGTAAAAATAGCTGTTAAATCCCGCACTTATAAACATCAACAGTCGCCTAAATACGCTGCTTCATCGATGCGATATCATCATATCATAGTAATTGGGCTCGTCATCTTCATCTGCAGCAGCAGCTGCAGCAGCAAAAATGCTGTCAACAAGCTGAGCAAACTCAAGATTGCAGCTGTCAACAGCAGATGCTCATATGAAGCAGGTCAAAAACCAGCACTCGAAAATGCTGCCTCATTCCCTCGTCAACTCCATGGCATCACACGATGCACGTAGGCACATGGCGTCAAAATAGATGAACGTTCTATGGAGTGCTTTCATGATGCTCAATCACACATAGTTAAACTAGAAAGCAGTCATAACCCGCAGCAGACCTCCGCCAGGGCCATGTTGTTCCGACACAGCTTGTCCGACGAAATTAAACAAGCAAAAGTTTTGAGTGCGTTTCAAACTATAGTTGCATTTTCTACATTGACTTAGGTCTATGTGACCTAAAAAACCTTGATTCAACGCCATGTTGTTCGCCAGGTGCCAGCACCATAGCGACAACGGCGGTTTCCCTTAAGGCCCTTGCTAACGAAAATTTCAAAGTGATCCAGAATCCAGGATTCCTGCCTGATCACCCCCAAAATTGAATCACTGGTAGTTAGTGCGATGTCCGATATACCCTCAGAATTTCAGAAAGATCCGTTTATAACTTTTTGAGTTATCTTGCTGACTCGCAGACAGACAAACAAACAAAAACCGGCAAAAACATTACCTCCTTGGCGGAGGTAAATATGTTCATTGCAAAATGCAGCGGGCATCGTTCATCATTGCCCGCTGCACTTTTTATATACATCTATTAACTATTAGCACCTCCCGTACGATAAAAAGCTAGAAATTTCTGAAAACGAGTCGCTTTTGTTCAGCTAGGCTCCTGTGTAGTTTGTTTTCATAGAGATACGCGTTTGTATCTTCGCGCGGCAGAAGGCGAGTTCTTGAAATGATGTTCCTAGAGAATTTGGCCTTGTTATTGTTATTCTATTAGCTAAGTACAAGAGTGGCGACTTGTCTTTTTTAGACAATTACAACGGAATAACTGCCAGTTCAGTAATATTTAAACTGTTTAAACCATGTAACAAATTCGGTTTGCATTTTGGTTTTGGAAGTAAATTTGGGTGTAGTCCAGATGTCTTATCGGAGTTAGAATATTTTTTTTTGTTTCTGAAGTAGGCCACGATTATTCTCGAAGGCAGAACTTGCCCTGGATTCGAACGAACTCTGAGCACTGGTTAGTAATATTAATCAAGCTGTGAGATGTCGTTAATGAATCGCAAAGCATGTCTTGTATACGCGAGCGGAAGTTCAACATCTATAGAGGCCTAGTATATCTTTTCAGACGGTTTCAGTGTCGAACATCAAGCGGCGGCGGCGGTCGCTGTAACATTTTGGCGTTATTACTTGGACCTGTTTTTAAAGCGGACTTACCGGTACCTACTTAATACTTACAGTACTGACGTTCATCACACAGCGTGTTCATAAAACATATTTATGCGGCATACTATCATTATATCCTATATATGTAAAAAAACTGACCAGTTTAAAACTGTGTGTAAGGACGATGTGATGATATCAGTCCTCTAAAACAGCAAAAATCATTTGGGTAACCTTAGATGGGGTTATGCATATGGCGTCCTTACAAGCTGACTTTATAGTTGGTAATCACTAACATAGTTTAAAGCCTTCTTCATTTGACTTCATTTGATGTTATTTCTCGTATTAGGCCTACTTGCCCAATGGCAAATTGGGACCAAAATAAGAAATATGCATCGTCGGTTGGTGATGATTGACTTTGCACAAATTCACGAGCTTAAATTGCGAGTGACACCCGCTCAATGCGAGTGACTTGGCAGGCCCGCGTGATCACGTCCATCTTACATACAAGCATGGACGTAACCAGAAATTTGTCTTTGGGACACTCTTAAGCCACCTTCCCTTTCCGTTTATTTCCTTCCCTATCTTTTTCATTTCTTTTTCTTTCATGTCATTCTCTTCTTTTTCCTCCCCAAATCCACCTACAGGATCTCGTGTACAGCTGTCAGTTTCCTCAGCGGGATCCGGGGCGGAGCCCGGCCGCAACCGCATTTTTAAACAGTTTTTGGGCTCTCAAAAACGCATCTCATGGCAACATTTTCAGTCGTTTACGTCGTATATACAGTAAAAATGGCTGTTACAAAAATGTTTCGTCCTTCTGTGGCCATCGGCCTATTTTACGGATGGACCGGATACTGCAGCATCCTCAGCACCCTTTCCCTTAATCCAGCACTGTCTGTAAGGACTAAATCTAGAGATGTTAATTTTGCTGAGTAACTGAACAATAATAACAATCATACCGAGTACAAGAGTGACGGTGTCGGAGATGGCAAGACTGAACAGGTAGCAGTTAGTGGCCGTATGCATGTGAGAGTTCCACACGATGACGACACACGTCGCCAAATTGCCGACCACACCTGTGATGAGGATGATGACGTAGACGACGCTCAGCGTCACGGACTCCGCCACACCCCGGTACCTGGCGCCCAGGTAGGCTTAATTCGTTTACCTGGCTGGCGCCCAGATAACTCGTCTGCCAAGGTAATTAGATTACATGGCGCCCAGGTATGACTATTAATCAATCAATCGTTTTTACGCCAATAGGCGGCACATACAAAATACACACAAAATCATATAACACAATACCTATAGGCCTATCTGTCATCCAGGTAACCTCGCCTACCTGGCGCCCAGGTGGTAAATTTTCCTGGCGCCTAGATAATTCGTTTATCTGGCGCCCAGGTAGGTCTGGATGTAGTCGGCCTGTGAGAACTTTGTTGAGCAGTTGTCGCGGACGATCGTGTCGTTCCACAACTGGCTGACGATGTGCTGCGACGACGAAGACGAATAATTCATCATGATGACGAGTTGTAGCAACGTCAGTCAGCGGCACATCTAATGCTGTAGAAGATAGATACAGTACTAATAAGTACCCAGTTCTCGTTGCTGTTCCTGCTTCTGCTGCTGCGGCTGCGGCTGCTGATTTGTCACTTTATACGCGCTGCGTGCGACTGCAAACTGCGACGCTAAAAACGATACGGCGAGAAAACTAGCAACGTCATAGCCGCGCTTTCGCCTTCGACGCGCAACCAAAATGAAAAACCTAGAATGCACCGATCAGAATTTAAAGAATTGTGCACTTCCGCATAAGTCCAAAGTTCGACTTGTGGCTGTCTCGGCGTGATACGTACGTTATACGTACGTAATGCGTTCGTAAATGAAAGATATTTTCAGCATTACTTGCTATTATTAGCTGTATTAATTTATTTTTTGCCGCATTCGTTTATAGCAAGTCTAAGGGCCAAATACTGTAAACGTAACCTAATAGGATGCTTGGGGTAATAGGACCTAAAAAAGAAATTTTACCGATAGATCTAAGGAAATTATTATGCCTTTGTATAAAAGTATCATAAGACCGCATTTAGAGTATTGTGTTCCAATTTGAAGCCCGCGTTATCAGAAGGATATTGAGTTAGTCGACGGAGTTCAACGTCGTGCAACTAAATTGATTGACGATGTAAGAAATTCACATCACAGGCTGCGCGGTAGCGCAGCACTGTTGTAGGGTGACCAGCCATTTCAATGGGAAACTCCAAAATTTGACCCCTCGTATTTCCCAAACCCCTTAATTTTTCCACACCAAAATTTGCACAGATGATTATGTTTAGCATATCTCCTG
>Ga0209367_1013840_pt1 | contig 10327 bp, 10 predicted proteins | sample WorMetLIZISLAND2_FD_187412 | JGI IMG/M metagenome (GOLD analysis project Ga0209367, IMG submission 187412) | Marine gutless worms symbiont microbial communities from Max Planck institute for Marine Microbiology, Germany - Olavius geniculatus... ...
ACATTATAGTTTATACACTTGTTAACGGCAACATTTAAGGACTTGCACATCGAAAACAGCAAAAATTACAAAAGGTGATATTATTCAGCAGCACATTGACACGCAGTCAGTGTGATGTGGGCAATATCACCTTTTGTACTAATTTTTGCTGTTTTCGATGTGCAAGTCCTTAAATGTTGCCGTTAACAAGTGTTCAAACTAATGTTTTGTACATTTATCAACAGTTTGGACAGTGTAGAAATAGGTGATGGTGTATATTGTTTCGCCGAAATGAAGTGTAAACATATTTTGCGATGTCATGCACATTGTACAGAAAAGGTTCTACTTTGGCATACTCAGTCTCAAAGACAGTCTTGGTTGTCTTAGTAGAAGTTGGAGCTTGCAGTAGAAGATTTACGAAATGTTCGATGGCCAAACAATGCTCTTATGACAATTTATGTTTTAGAGACATGTAGAGAAACAGAAATAAGTGGTCTGCTATGGTGTCGAATATCACCTAGCTTCTAGGCAGGTCCTTTGTCGTTTAATAGCTGCGTTTTGGATGGCCTAACAACCATGAACAAGTTTAGTGCGCCACGGATAAATATATTATAAATATTGTAACCACCCGCTGCTTTCGCTTCGTCATTCGTACTGGGTGATTGCAAGATCTCAGCTTCATGGGTACCTTTGGCCCCGAAAGATAGGCAGTTACTCGTGCTGGTAATGAGTTCGTGTTAAACGTAGGGTTGCCGACGAAAGGGTCTTCGTGAAATGACCGTGAATGGACAGAGATATAGTTATCATTGAACAGTGGATTTCGTTTGGACGAAGGGTGCTTCGTTGGTTTTCGTTGCTTCGTTTGGGAAGGCGAAGGCTCAGCACCTTGTCAGTCGATATGCTCTGTCCGAGCGCTCAATCAAACTGATCAGTTGTCATCTCTGCGCTTCGCCTTTTATACTGCCGGAGCCGGCCAAAAGGGTCTAGGCTACCTATCACGTGACTGCTATTGTCATAACATAACGTATCTTATAGCAATTGTTACATAACCTATTTACAGGGAGCTCCGACAGCACCTACATCTGGCTTTATACCACACTAAAAGGCGACGTTTGATGACCTTTTTAACGAAAAATATGAATTTAAAATATTTACTATTTATATTCGAAAGATAAATAATTTTAGAGAAATGGATTAAAGATATTTTAGTAAAAAAATAAGCCCGAATTTAATTTTATTTTACCGAAAATACGAAAGTACATTACGACACAAAATACACTACATCCTCCTCTATCAGATTACCGCTTCGTCCCGAAGCGAACGAAAAATAAAACAAACGAAAACTTGCAAACAAACAAAGCTGCCTTCGCTTCGAAGCAGCTAAAACAGAAACGAACTTTCCTTACGGCGACATTAAGTGATCTTAACTGACTTCGTCCTTTTGCAAATTTGAAACCTAGGCTATTTTAAATACTTTAATTATAATACCGAAAACATTATAACTATTTCAACAGCCAGGGGCAAAATGTCTTCGTGTGCGTGCAGGTGTCTTTGGCCAAGCCTATACATCTTTGAATCTACGGGCCGAGCTCTAGCTATTCCAAACATGAAGCTATACAAAACATGAAATAAAAATACAAATAAAATAACCACAAAATTTAAAGTGTTCACGACGCGATAGATGTCTGTGTCTTCGTTGGAGCATAAGACCGAACTCCAGCTCCGTCGTCGTCTCCTCTGCTGGTCTTCGTCGTCGATGTACACGCCAGGCTTCGGGAATCAGCCGCGGAACAGAACGTCAAACACTGGCGGTCCTTCGTCGAGCGAAGATGCGGGTAGATGTTTAGTGTTGAAGCTCCAGGTGCGTAGACGTATCTGTGTCGGACATCTGTGGTTGTTGGTAGGAAGCCCGGATCACGAAGAACAGCTGCAGATGTTTTTTTTCGGATCGACAGACTCCACGGGTTCCAGACGAAGACGTACATCTGCTGGTTGACCGTCACCTTTCGTCTCCAAATTGCTCTGCAGCGAAATCCTCTCCTTCATCGATCAGCAGGAATCGTATTCGTCCTTCCGTTTTCGGTCAACGTGGTTGGTGCTTGTATCACCAGCGAATCCACCAGTAGTCATTTTCGTCGTATCACCGTTGATCGTTGTGCAGAAACGAAAATCTCACCAGTATGAACGGGGGTGTGTCCAAAGCAATACGCGCGTCCCTGCTTTCAGGCAAGTCGTGCCTGCTTTTTAATAACTGTAGAATGTCTTCACATAACTTCCCATTTTCAGCTTTCCTTTAAATTCTGACGACTCAAACAATTTCCTCTTCCCAACTTTTCGGCATTCCGAAAGCGAAGGCAATACATATACTTGGGAAGTGAACTAACAACGAAGGCGTAATAGAGAAACTCTTGGCACGCTAGCCGAAGCTTTCGTCGCCTGAGACTTCGGAGCCCTCTTTCTGCCATTATCCATCACAAATTCATCAAACCTGGGAGGAAGCTTCGTCCTTCTTTCCGGTCTTCGTTCTACGTATGTGTCATCCACAGTATAGTCTTCTGTCTGTGTTGCGCCGTCGGTACTGTTTTCTTTCGGCGTTTTTGCCTTACTAACTCCATTTGAATCAGCTAAGGACTTTGTTTCAGTCTCACAACTCACATCAACGGTAGGCGTCTTCGCCATCCCCGAGGTTTCGTCTAAAACATTATTAAGCGAAGTTTGCGTATTGACTTTCGACGACGTCGACTTCGACGTTTCTTTACCGTATGCTGCTTCAGTGTACCATGCTCTCTTCGTCTTGGAATGAACGGCTTTGCTTTGAGAGACAAATTATAACTAGGCACATTTGATGGTTGGTCAGACATTGACTGGAAATTAGCAACTTCGTTCGGTAACCAGCCGGGCGAAGGCTGCAGTGATCTAGTTGCTTCGTTTATATTCGACTCTCGAACGACTTCCGATCTTCCATCTACTAACGTTCTACCACATCTTCGTTTTACCAATGTTTTGTCAGGACCAGGCCTAGACGAAATCACACCATCATGCATTGACGTAGGGTCGTCTAGTACAAACCTAGGCGGTTGTCCGTACTCTCTTCGTCTGTGTTGCTCAGATGCTTCGGGTGGAAACGAAGCATTCCCAGGTTGTTCGACCGGCGACAGCACCTCGGTAGTATCGGTGTTTTCGGCAGCACCATTGATCCAAGATCGTGGCGGTGTGCCGACGAAGTGCTTTAGCTTATCGATGTGTACCGTCTTCGGCGTGGCTTTCGGTGTTCGTTGTATCTTCGCGGTCAGAGTAGAAGCCATTCTGACGATTAAAAAGATTAAAAACGGTCTTTCGTACTGCCTAACCCACTTAATCTGTCGACCTTGCAGTTTTCGTTACCGTATGCTGCTTCAGTGTACCATGCTCTCTTCGTCTTGGAACGAACGGCTTTGCTTTGAGAGACAGATTATAACTAGGTTGGTCAGACATTGACTGGAAATTAGCAACTTCGTTCGGTAACCAGCCGGTACATTACCCATTGGCCAACCTTGAATGTCTTCGGCTTCAGACCCAAGTCATAATATCTCTTGTTGCGTTCGGCGCTTTGCTGCAAGGTACTTCGAACCAAGGCGAAAGCTGCAACAAACCTCTCTCTCACATTTTCGACAAAAGTATCGTAGTCTTCAGGCAATTCGTTATCCGGACTTCCGAATAAGATATCAACCGGGGCACGAATTTCACGCCCGAATACAAGGTGATTCGGGGTATAGCCGGTTGCTTCGTGTGTGATGCTTCAGTATGCTGCCATGGCAAAGAGCAGACGAACGTCCTAATCTTTCTGGTGCTCAGAGACGGTCTTGGCAAGGACGCTATTCAAAGTTCGGTGAAATTTCTCGACTTGGTTTGTCGAAGGCTTATACGGAGTCATCCGAAGCTTCTCAAACTTCATTTATGATGTGTCCATCTACTTCTTTTCCCTGGTCACTCGAAATCGATAAGGGCGTTCCGAAGCGAGTGAACACTTGCTGGACTAATACTTGGCCACCGCTTTGGCTTCCTTGCTTCGGAGAGGGAAATGCAAATGTGTACGAATCCATACATGTCAGAATCCAGATATGTCTTTTTCCGCTCTTAGGGTTGGGCTCTGTTAAATCGATATACCATCGTTTGTACGGCGCACCTACACCACAGGCTTCAACGGCCCCTGCTTCGTCAGTTTTCCTCGGTGGTATTCGGTGCATTCCGGACATTTTCGGCAAAAACGCTCCGTATCTTCCTTCCACCCGGACCAATAAAACCTTCATCTTATTTGGTCCAACGTTTTTCGGATCCCGAAGTGTCCACCCACTGTTCCAGCGTGGCACAATTGCAGTGCTTCGTCAACTTTGCTTCGTGGTAGCAGCCGCTGCGGGAAGTTCAATTCTCCTTTTTTCGGACTATCTCTGTTACGAAACACAAGTCCATTATACACCTATAACTCGTCCCATTTCGTCATCATCTTCTTCGTTAATTCGGTTTCGGTCTGAAGCTCGTCGTTGGTAGGTGCTTCGTTCGCAGCCAAACGAAATCTCACCGTGGCTCCGAGCTCGGTATCATTCTGCTGTAGCTGAGCGAAGTTCTCCCTTACCAAGACGGAAGCACTTCTCTCTTGCGTCACAACACGTACGTCTGCTTCGGGCGCTTCGTCTGCTTCATCATCTTTGGTGTCTTCGGTTGATTTGTCTGCTTCAGGTGGTCTCCGACTTAGACCGTCGGCATTTCTGTGTCTGGCTCCATCCCGGTGCACGACTTCGTAGTCAAACTGCTCTATGAAAGGTAACCATCTAGCCAGCTGCGGCATAGGTTCAGGTGTTCGTCGTAACCAGGAAAGCGCAGCATGATCTGTCCGAATCACGAAGTGACGTCCTAGCAAGTACTGACGACATTGCTTAAGGCCGAAAACCATGGCCAGCAATTTCTTCCGCGTCGTTTCGTACTTGCTTTCGGCTTTCGATAATTCTTGAAGCATAGGCAATAACTCTCTCTTCGGATTGTGATACACGAGGCTTTCGGTCTGGCTTCGAAGCGGGTGCTTCGGCAGGTGCTTCGGTTTACCTTTAAGATAGTACGGCACCCAGGCTAAAGTCTAAAGCGTCTGTATACAAAATGAAACATTCTTCGTTCTTCAGTAACGCGAGTATAGGCCCTGCCATCAGCCTTTTTTTCAACTCATCAAACTCGTTTTGGCATCGTCTGGTCCATATGAACTTCACATTCTTCTTCATCAATTCGTACAGCGGCGAAGTGATGATGGAAACGTCCTTGACAAAACATCTGTAATATCCGCTGAGTCCCATGAACGCTCGGACTTCGGTAATGTTTCGGCATGATGGCCAATCCCGAATAGCAGCAATCTTGTCTTCTTGCACGGCAATGCCTGCTTCAGATACGACGTGGCCAAGAAATTCTACAGACCTCTGTAAAAGCGAACACTTGGAGGGTTTTAGCTTTAGCCTGGCCCTCTGCAGTCGTCCGAAAACCTCTTTCAGTCCATCCATCGTTTCGTCAAAGCTGTGTCCGAAAACAATCACATCATCCACGTGAACCAGGCACGACCGGTATGACAATCCCGACAACACTAAGTCCATCAACCGTTGAAACACACTGGGAGCACAAGTCAAGCCGAAGGGCATCTCATTGAAACGAAAACATCCGCTTCGTGTGACGAAGGCGGTCTTATCCTTGTCTTCTTCGGCATGGGGGATATTATAGTATCGAGAGCGAAAATCCAACGTGCTATACCATGAAGATCCAGTCAGGGCATTAAGAGAGTTGTCAATCAGCGGCAATGGATAGGTGTCTGGCTTCGTCACGACGTTGAATTTTTGGTAATCAACAAAAAACCGAAGCGAACCGTTTTTCTTCTTTACTAGAACGATATTAGAAACCCATGGCGAAGCGGCTGGTTCCAGTATACCGTGGCGGACCATTTCGTTGACTTCGTTATTGATCCAATCTAAGTGTCGAAACGGATGACGCCGAAGAGCCTGCCGAAGAGCCTGCCGAATCGGTCGGTGTTCGCCAGTATCAATTCGGTGCTCCACCAAATTCGTCCGTTTAATATCGTGTTCTGTCGAGATGATACTTCGGTAACAAAACAGCAAAGCTTTCACCCGCTTTCGCTGTTCATTCGTTATGTTTTCGGGTAACTTCGTCACCAGCTAGCCAATGACCTCCTTCTTTTCGTTTGTGACGTCTTCGGGGCGCACAGAAGCGGGCGCTTCAGTCGGTGCTTCGTCCATTACTTAAACGGCATGCAGTTTTCCAGCTCGGTCCCCTGCGTTAGAATCTGACTTTTTTCGACATTAAGGACCGGCACTTTAATACCAGAGAACTTGGTCGGAATAAGGCTTTGGGCATCTAAACGTGTCTCAGATTGGTACTGCTTCGGCTTTCACCAGTCCGACGAACGGCTTGCTTCGTATGCCTTCGTGCATGATTCGGACATCCACATTTATTTGCTGTGTAGGGGAAGCGAAATGTCTTCGCTCACATACACTCGACGAACGCTGTGTGTGCCGTCTTCGCGCCGTAGGTCAATCTATCCTCCTTCGCTGAACTTGATAGGGTGGTTGTCGAAGTCCCATACAAAATGCCTTCGCTTTCGTAACCAATTTACTCCAATAATAAGTCCAGTCATATCCGGTGTGATGCGGATCTCGGACTCGATATTTTGCTGCCAACTCGAAGCGTCACGTACGTAACTTCTTCTATCAGCATGTCTTCGTTGTTCGCTAACTTGACTGACTTCGTTGGGTGTTCGTACATCGTTCATCCGTACTTCGTCGCACAGTCCAGTCCAGCAATGGTAATGTCACTTCCGGTATTGACCAGGGCGTTGATTCGGTACTTTCGGTACCTTACCTCGATGCACGCATTGACTTCCTTGTTGCGTACAGGATGAACGTCTTTAAGCCTTTGTGCAGTGTACGAAGGCGACTGCATTTGGCCTTGGTTTCCTTCGGATGTCGGCGAAGGACAGTCCTTGGCAAAGTGTCCAATCCCACCACAGCGTTGGCAAGTATATCGATGCGGTAGTGTTTCGGTCCGGGACGAAGCAGGTGCTTCGGTCGCTGACCTAGCGGCGTATGGCTTCGGCAGTTGAGTCTTCAACTTTTTTCTTCGTATTCTCCATCTTTTTAATACGCCCATCTGTCAGTTTTTGTGGTGCTTCGTGTGGCTGTTCGTCAGCCGTCGACACGATTTCGGTAACTCCTGAACTTTCTTCGTCTTATTCTCTAATTTCTTCAACAGCATTTCATTTCAGCGTTTTGTCGCTGATTCGGTCGTCGTACTGGACTTCGTTACTTCTCTCATTTTCTTTGTCTCCTTTCGTACGGTCTTCAGACTTTCCAGCTTCAGCCTTTCGCTGTCCTTGGTCCACACCTCGAGCTGTAAGGCTATTCATAGTGCTGAGTCCAAGTCTTTCGGGTGTCTTTCCTGAACCTTCAACGCGAAGTCCGGTGTAGTGGAAAATTCGTCGCACCGGAAAATTATTCCCGCACGCAGCAGTACAGGTTAGGGTTATGATTAAGGATAGGGTTAAATTTAGGGTTAGAGTTAGGGTTAGGAGTAGGGTTAAGATTAGGGTTAGGATTAAGGCTAGGGTTGAGGCTAGGGTAGGGTTAGGGTTAGCGTTAGTTATATTATGACAATATGGAGGTGCAAAGAATTTTCAAGGTGCGAAAAATTTCCCGTGACACCGGATCTGCCAGACCATCCAGGAAATAATCCGTCGATATCATCTCTCTGCTTCGGTATTCCATATCCGGAAAAGCTAATGCAGCTAGTCTTCGTATGTCCGAATGCAAATTCTGCAAGGTCTCACCATTCTGTCTTCGTCGGTTTCATATTTCGATATGATGCTCGTAGGCGAAAGTTTTTCCTCCGAAGCGCATCTTCAATATTTTTGTCAGTTTGGACAGTGATTCGGTCACTTTCTTCCCATAATCCCACAAGACGTTGGCGACATCCTTATCTAGCGAGTTATGAAGGTACACCAGTTCGGTGCTTCGGTCCCAACGATTGTGTCGTACACAGTTCTGGAATTGGGCCCAGAACGTTTCAAACGAAGTCGTTCCATCAAACTTCGGCGGTTTCAGGATATGCTTCGGTTTGGTTACGGCTGTCGTCTTCGTGTCGTGTTCTTGTCCGACGAAGTGCTCTCAGATGACGAAGCAGTTGTTGATTCGGGCTTAATTCGGTGACTTCATCCACTTCCTTCTCGATTCGTTCGGCGTTCACGTCGAACCGAATCGACCTTGTATCTCTTTGTGGTGCTTCATCCACGCTTGACCGAAGATATGGATTCGCCGGGCTTAGTTCTGAGTAGAGTGTTTCGGTCGTCATCGGTCTTTTCCTCTTCGGAGGATGACGAAGCAAAGGTCAAATGCTTCCTCGGTTTCCATGACGAATCACGGCTTGCCAAACCCCATCTACTACAAGATCCTGCCCACAAAAAAACCTTTACGACGACCAGAACGGGGTACTATAGACGAATCACGGTGTTGAAAATTCGCCGTCTTCGTCTTTCGGTCTTCGTACTTTCACCACGTCTTCGCTCTGACTACGCCCCTTAGAGCCTACTGTGCGTCGTCCTCGACGAAGCGTTGAAGCTCTTGGATGCGTTATCGGTGAGGCAAAAGGGTCGTTTTCGGAATTCCCCGATGACGAAGCAGCAACTGCTTCGGTAGATGCCTTCGTTAAGTCCACTGTGCCACTTAGTAACAGTGTTTCGTCCTCTTCGTAGTCGGTCATTCGTCGTTCAGCTTCCGTTTGTAGCTCCGTGGGCCATACAAAACGCAGCACTGATGCGGGATATATAGCCTGAACACTGGATATAGGCTATCACTGGAATGAATTCACAGTAATGTGAGCAGTTGTACAGGTGTAGATGAATATCGCTTTTATAATTCATTTATGGAATTTAGTTCTACATTTTTGAACCATAAGCGTATTTGCTGAATATTTAATAATTAGTTTTAGGCCTAGTCCGCTGTTGTAATAGGCAAATCCATAAATTGGTTTGACAAACAATATTTTATCTGGTAGGTGTATGCGCTCTGTGCAGGGCTGTACGAAAATCACGGTGCAAAAGTGAAAGAATCACGGCATACTTTTAGAAAAGTCGCAAAATTCACGGCGAATTCACGGTGCCAATTCACGGTCATATATAGCGTTAAAAAACGTCTCGTTGAGAAACATTTTTGTTCTCTGCCTAGTCAGCAATTCAGTCATGTATCGTCGTCTCACAAAATGACTAACATTAATCGTTCTTATAATAAGTAAGTTAAATATAAACGGCTGCAAATGATTATCATAATGATCAAAAGGTCATATTAGGGTCAACATTTAATGTTTAACAATCGGATTTTTACGGATTTTGACACAAATGTGCAGCCCGTGCAAAAATTCACGGCAAACGCTAAAAATCACGGCAAGCGCCAAAATTCACGGCTTCCGTGAATTCCGTGAATTCGTGATTTTCGTCTAGCCCTAGCTCTGTGCAAGATTTGCGCTACTAAACATTTTTTTGATTGAATTTGAAAATAACTAATATGACAAGTCCAGGTGCGCGTTAAGCAGGAATAAATAATTGGATTTCTGTTCACTGTCTTTACTTCAGTCATTTTTTGAATTTTGTCATTTTTACATTCAACGCTTTTTATTCTCAGTATCTCTCATTTCATTTTTCTTTTAAACGTTTCAGTTTTTTTTAGTTTATGTGCTAGATTAAAATGACAGCTTGTTTGTCAGTTTTTGAGTGCAAATTCTCCATTACGTGAGTTCATGTTTCGTCGAGAAGTAGGATTATCGCTTCGGTCGACACTTTCTCTTAGAATAAATACCAAGATAATCGGAAACATGAACTGGAGCTTGCATTGTATATTGGGCGACTTCGGTTTTTGACTTAGACTTTCGCTGAGACTTTCGCTGAGCCTAAACTTACCTACTTAGACCGAAGTTCAGACTCGGCGAAAGTCTCAGCGATTCGCTGAGTCCAAAAGTACCTAATTACATATTTATACTCACAAAAGTACGTGTGATATATTAGCGTTGATTGCAGCGTTCGAAGGCAGCGTTGACGTAGCGTCAATAGCAAATAGAAAGCGTTTAAGCGCTAGCGTTCATGTAGCGTTGACGAGCGCATGGAACAAGAGATTCAGTGACCTCGTGTAGCTGATCAGGGGGCCAGGGGGCGAAGCCACCCTGAAGCTGAAGCACTTTTGGTTTTTAGACGTTCAATGGAAGCCGCAAATTTACCCACTTTTGTAAACTATGATCCGTGATGGACAGACGGACGGACGGACGACAACCCACATGT
>Ga0209367_1013843_pt1 | contig 10325 bp, 6 predicted proteins | sample WorMetLIZISLAND2_FD_187412 | JGI IMG/M metagenome (GOLD analysis project Ga0209367, IMG submission 187412) | Marine gutless worms symbiont microbial communities from Max Planck institute for Marine Microbiology, Germany - Olavius geniculatus... ...
GCTGGTACTCTGTTCTTAAAATTTCTTGCAAAGTAACACATGCTATTAAGTGCTGATTCTCTAATGATTATTTTTGTCAAAATCTATTGCTATTGAACCAGGACTGTTGGAGTTATTACAAAAGGTAGCAGGGGTCCGGTTTTTTTTGAGACACAGTGTAGTATACACTAACTCTAAATTGTATTGTAATAATGATATTGTGCACAGTTTCTATAGAAAAAGTGTATTACCCTGGTATGACAGGTCCTCAATGTTTTAATAGAAGCTGGGTCTTATAGTAGCCGGGTCTCCAATACAAGTTGAAGGTCTAAGTCAGATGTACTAATAGAAGCCAGAGGCTTCTATCAGAAGTTTTACAGTAAGCTATACCAGCAAGAATAACATCATGACAAAATGTGCTCTGCAAAAAAATTGTTTGCTTTACAACATTTCCAGTAATGTTGCAAAAATTACTTACTGTACCCAAAAGTCTGAAACAGCGTTCTGGAGTTGAAGTTAAGGATTCAAAGTTAGGCCTAAAACAAGCTAAGGTTAGGATTCAAATGAAAAACTTTTGTGACTGACCCACATTTCTTAAAAATGATCCAAATTAAGCCTTACCATGCATTATCCAACATGTTTTGTTAAGCATTCTACATCAAATTCATCATCATCCTGTGTATCCTTTCCATTTCCAATGACTCCATAAGCTAATCACCAGTAGAATGAGTTACAGCTGACATCAAGGTCAACAACACAGACTTCAGCATTGAATGATCTTAGTTAAGTTATTTTGAACATCACAGTTCTGCTGGTGAGTATACTGCCACAGCCAACACCCATGATGTTTACGTTACATTTCGATGAAATGTGGCATATATGTAAAAATGTTTTGGTTAGTGCTAGCATGAGATCGGTGATCTGCCGTAAGCACCAGCAGGATTGCTAAAATGAGATCGCTGCAGATCAGGTCCCGTGATTGGTCAGCTTGGCGGTTCTGCCACTTTTCGACACTCCCTCTGTATGATCTCATGCTAGGTGAGAGTACTAAAATGATATCGGCGATCTCATTGTAGAAAATATTCTACAATATGAAATTGGCAATCTCATTCTAGAAAATAATGCTTATGCTCAAATGATATTGTCATGGAATTTCAGGAGCTTTGTAGGACTAGATCTTTATCACTGTGTAATATCTTGTGCTAGCTTGAAATTTTGGAATAAGATCGGAATACTTTAGGCTAAGCCTATCATCATCCTAAGATCGGCGATCGTTGTAGAAATGATTCTACAATGAGATTGGCATCTCATTCTAGAAAACAAAGCTGATGAGATTGCTGTCAAAGTGCAGAATATTTGCAGCTAGCTCCAGAATCTAGATCGCTATTCCCTGTGTAAGATCTCATGCCAGCTAGGAGTTCTAGAATAAGATCTGTGATCTCAATAAGCCTATAGACTATCATCATGCTTTGATCGCTAATTTTTCCTGTAGGCTTTCCTAAAGTGCAATAAATCAGCTAGATTGCGTAATGTGTGCCTTGCGACGTTTGTAGGCTATTCAGAGCTTTAAACATTCAGCAGTAATGACATTTATCGGCAAACTGTTCACAGCTGTCGCCCACTGTGCATGCGCCCTGGTGCCATTATGCTAGAGGGGTGACGACGGCTAAAGGAACAGCCGATCTCAAGCTAGCAATATGATGGGTATGACTGAAAACCGCAGGACACCGCAGGACACCACAGGACATTTGGTCAATCACAAAAAGTGCTAAAAACAGTAAAACTATAGATTTTCTTTAATTTTAGAGCATTATATAGCCACATTATAGCATTTATGTGGCGATACTAATACTTCAAGATGTGCAACAAAACCGCAGAACACTGCAGGATGCATACCGGTAAATGTATTGATTGTAAGCTTAGTCAGTACAGAATTTGAGAACAGGAGCGGCGTGAATGAATGTGCAAACACTGACAACATGAGTGATGTACATTGTAAATTTAAGCGTCTTGGCGCACGTCTGATGTACGGCGTATGCACCTTTGGCATCCAGGTATGTGGCCTGCATCTCAGCGTCGACATGCGGCATTTTGTCCTTGTTTCTAGGCATCTGGTGGCGTGGTGATTTTGTCATTTTTGCATTGTCTAGCGGCATTTATTTAAATTTACTGAACTACCAAAAGGTTAAGTCTTGATTTCACGTCTAAAAATCGTTTAGCAGTTTTCAGTTATGTGTCCTGCAGCCTTACTATGGAGTCCTGCGGTGTCATGCGGTTTTCAGGCATACCGAATATGACTACGTTGAGATCGCCAATCTCATCCTAAAATTTACGAAATGTTTCCCTTTCCATAGCATGATAAACTACTTACTCGTCTGGTACCCACACTCTGGACGTGACATCGCGTGATCCTGACACGAAAGAGCCGTCTGGATACGGCAGCGCCGTCACCGCTCGAACGTCTTGCTCATGTCCTACTACGTAGCATCTTAGCTTGTAATTTGAATCCATGCCAACAATAACGCCTAAATAAAGATAAAAATTGTCATTTATGAACTACTGCGGAACAATATTTCGTTATTTTCAATTTCACTGTTTTTGTTTACATTTCGTTGTTCATAGAATATATATATATATATTTCTATCTAACAAAAATAGCCTAAAACGCATAGTAAGTTATAAACTGTTGAAAGCAAGTTTTGTGATTACTAATTTTCAGCCAAAATGACACACGCACATAGCTTCTTAGTCTGCATATTTATCATGCAGTGTCCTAATTTTATTGTAATCATCAACGAAAATTGTTAATTTATGGAACGCTTTGCCTGAGGAGGTTGTGTCTGCGCCAACTGTGAATAGTCTGAAGAATAGATTTGATCGGCACTGTGTTCATCTCAGATAGTTATAACTGGGAAGATTTCAAGTTTTAATGATCAGTCTACAGGCCTTTCTGGCCTATCCTGGACTGCACTACTACTACTACTACTACTTTATTCAGACAAGACACTATTACTATTATTATTATAAAATGTGTTTAATTACAATTAGTAAAATTCATTATGAATTACATTAATTAGTAATCATATTTACTATACAATACTGCTAATTCACAAGCAACAATCTAGGCTATTGTTAACTTGCACTAGTATAACTTATAGCATACCAGATGCACCTAATAACACCAAATATGTTCAACTACTCTGACACATCAAACCATCATTAAATATTAAATTTGTTTTTTGACAAGTTTCTACAATACTAAATACCCAGTTTGTGGATAATTCAGCTATTATCCTGTTAATAATAAGTTCATCTTATAATTTACAACTACCGTATGCTGAATGTTCAACACTTTCATCATAATAATACACAACTGATATAACAGCATAAAGGCATGCGACATTTTCTAAAAAATAATATTCAACTGCATTTCCATTCCTCAGCCTACAGGGTGGGCCAGCTAAAGTGAAGCCAACTTACATTTTTGCTGGTAACATTTGAATACATAGGCAAAATTCAATGATTTTTTTGCAAATGTGATAACAGTTCAGACACACAAATTAGGAATCATTAAAAAATTAATATTGTTCGTCAGATGGCGTAACCAGGTTAGGTATTTTCTCCCTTGTTACATCTCTCATTTTACTGACTTACTCGCATAGGCCGATAATTTTACGTTTTGACGAACTTAATAAAATTCTATGGTAAAATCGTCTGGTTTTGCTGGTATTTGTTAGCCTTTGCTTTTAAAATAATATCTTTGGGAATAACTACCTGTTTTTGCATTTTAATGGGTAAAATAACACGAGAGGACAGAATTGTTATAAAGGCGTTTAACATATGATTTTTTTCCAAGTTGTCTGTCTGCGGCAGTCGTTTTGATCATATGTGGCGCCACCTAGCGTGTTCATTATGACAAAATTTTCTTAAAATTTGCATCACACCACTTCTTGTTGTATGCAGTTTACACTTGCAAAAAAAATCATTGAATTTTACCTATGCATTCAAATGTTACCAGCAAAAGTAAGTTGGCTTCACTTTAGCTGGCCTACCAGTACACATGTGTGTACAGACACTTCAACACTACATCAATTCATGCATAACACTGAGCAATGCTCTTTTTCATTTAACACCAACCACTCAAAAGATAAATCATAATACATGCAAAATAAGCACTCGGTATGTAACGACAAATCAATAGCACAATTTTAGACACAATAGCAAATGTTATAACAATAACTATTATGTTATTCCATCTGCTACAATGTCACCATTCCAAACTGACACATTAATCCGTCCCTAAGCTATTATTATTAACACATCATTCTGTATTTTAAAGCATATATAATATAAAATGTAGTCCATTATGTCAGTTGACACTGCAGTATAAATTTCGATATATATTTCCAACACCACCATATATTACAGTGGAATACAACAAATTGACGAGTCACTCAGTTGTTGTTAATCAAATTAAAAACACTACGTACCAGTTAACTAAGTCCTACATATATATCAACTTAAACATCTGCAATTACAGATTAACAGGAGGCAAATGTGTGCATATTTAAACAGAAAGCTGTTGAAAATTGAATGACAAATTTATTAACCACTATAACTAGGCAGAATGAATGTACGATAGGTAAATATGTGCAGCAAATAATCCAGTATTAAATCAAACTGCATACAGTGCATATTATCGCAACAACCATTTGCACAACGTCATTTGAATGCAAATCAGTTTTTGTGTTCGTTTTAACTGTAGCAACAAGAACTACCAGCTTGTGAAGCCAGTCCAGTGTTAAAGCAGTCAGTAATAGTTATCGTACAATGAATGTTTAACGCCAGACGCCAGAATACACAGTATGCAGTGTTGCTTGTTCAAATGCGTCCAACAAATGCTCCACTCTCTCTCTGGTCATCCCACTGTGAAATCTAAACAAACGTACAGAATCATACATGCAGTGCAAAATCAAACGATACGACTGCATTTCATGACTATATGACAATAACTAACACAGGTAAATATCAGCACAAGGCATACATGTATGCACAGCTGCAAACAAATACAATACGGTAATCTAATGAAATATCATGCATAAAGCATATTCCAGGCTAGCAAATTATTAGTCAGTGCTTTTGTCTTGCATATTACTACTAAAAATCTGTCACTTGCTCAAATAACTAATACACTTCAAAAACTGAAAAACTTTACAAATCTCCAATATAATTTTTAATCTATACCTGGTAGTACCTGATAATATCAATCATTTTAATCTCTATTTCTGCCCCCACAGCAGTTGCACTACCTGTACAAATTGGGAAATTTGGCTGCAGCTGAAATCCAGCTATACTTACAAATCTGGATTTTTAAAAATAGCTGGATTTCAGATTTGTGCTAAATTAATAAAAAATGAGTTTCTGCATGAGTTTCTGCTGTGGGCCAGTTTACAAAAAAATTGCATTTACATTATGTTGCATATAATGCATTTATTGTTTACACCATGTAACAGTACAGTGTAATAAATTTTGTAGCTGTTTTCTTTAGAAACTGAATGATATGGCTGATAACAAGGAATCAAGTTCAGTAAAAAAATATTACTAGTAACAGAAATGTACTGTACATGTATGCAAACAGAGGACCCTACATTTTTGGCCGTCGAAAAATTGTCAGAAAATATTTTTCGTGTTGGAAAATTGTCATCTTAAAATGCAAAATTTGCAGCTAAAAACCCCAATTTTGGGAAAATTTTGAGGCACAAACAATATTTTAAGCAGATCTGTCAGAAATTTGCAACGTCTGCCAAAAAACTGCAAATTCTTGCCCCCCCCACCTTTTTTTAGCCCACAACACCACAGCAGGCAAACCCAGCTATGGCTCAAAATCTAATTACATTTACCTTCACAAATCCCCTGGCTGCATTTAGAAAATAGAAATCTGGTACAGCCCTACGATAAATAGCCCACTTACATCTACAACAAAAGTGCAAAAAATTTTTAAGTCCATGCATCAGCTTACCCATTCACTCGGACACATAATTGTAAATGTTTGCTTGAAGTAGTCACACAGGGTGTATTTCTCTCCTTTGATTCTCACACAACGATAGTAATCGACGTAATTCTGCCAGCAGTTCCTACACAAAGCAGTGCAGTCAAATCAGTCAATACAAGACATCTGACATTCTCACACTCAATACAGAGGAAAGGGTAAAAGGAGCACATTTATTTTAAATATGCCAAATGATCCAAAGGCTTGAACCGCACAAACCAAATTCTGTACTTCATATGCTCTAACTGGAAATACACCTTGTCTCAATAAAAAAACAGACAAAATTGTTTTTGTCATAACTTAAGTCAAATTTTCACCGATGTTGATAATTTTTGGCAGGAGGATGGCCAAGACGATGGAATTATGTAGGATGCACTCATTTTCCACTCACGTAAGTTATGTCAACGTACTACCGTGTGAAACATAGATGCTCCAAATTGTTGCATAATGCTGAGTTGGTCTCCAGTAAACATTGTAACAGCTTAATTAAGCACACAATAAACTAAAATGTCAATTATTTAGCAGAATTATAAGTTTGTAAAACAACTTGCATGCAAATTGTCAGAGTTTTTGCCAGAGTGTGCCCCACATACATGGACACAATGACTTGGATGCAATGCCACTGGCTGATAATGGAATGAATGATCGACTGATCAAATGACGTTCACTCATCGAGTAAATGTGTTTGAAGCTCATCCGTCAGCTACTTTGTTGTCCACTATTTTCACCATAAAATAATTAATGGCATAATAGTATTAAATCATGTGGCACCCTCTGTCAAATTGATGATGTAAGGCGAGCAATCTGATACAAATAATCACCGCATAATTAACAATTTAGAGCATGTGTTTCACACGGTAGTGCACACACATAAATTAGACGAGGTGAAAAATGAGTGCACCTTACATAAATTTGTTGTTTTGGCTATTTTTTTGGTCAAAAATTATCACAGTTGGCAAAAATTTGACAATGCCATAAGTGTTAAACAGGGTTCATAGCAAACTGAAAGGACAAAATTCAAGGACCTAAAATTGCAGCTTTCAAGTACCAAAAGTATCGACAAAAAGACGCATCATACTTGCGCTACATCAAAATTTAAAGTAAAATATATATACACAGTGGGAAATTTTGTTAAGTGAGCAAGTGAACTATAACCAAGTGTTGGTGAAATGCCAAATTTTACAAGAATGCTTTCTTCAAAATTTTAATATGCAAAAATTTCAAAATATGGAACATTCAAATTCAAGGACTTTTCAAGGACTTTCAAGGAATCAAGGGTCTGGAATTTTCTTTTTAAAATTCAAGAACTTCTTAAGAACCCTATGAACCCTGGTTAAAACTACCACAATGCAGTTTGAAAGATAGCTAGAATTTGTGAACGTAGCATGATGGTGCCATATTTGTCTTTTGCACGGTTTCTACTAATCTGCAAAATTCATTTTCCCTAACTTTCCAGGACTAAAACAATAATTTTATCCTACTAATTTGTTCACGCGAAACACCAATGTCGGTTTTCAATTGCTTGCAATCACACTAGAAACAAGGGTGGTAGAACAAATTTTAAAGCAGAGGTAGAAATAACCTACGAGCAAAGCGTGCAGAAAAAAATTTTGAACTGTTGTACAGTCTGCGTACAACAGTTCAAAATTTTTTCTGCATCTTTGTTAACCTTTGCACTCTTGTAATTTTACATTCCCTGACTTCTGACCTTCTGAGTTTTCCCTGACTTCCCCTGACCATAGGAACCATGCTTTTAGCATTATTATTTCAAATGAGTGTCCAACTAGACTAAATCGAAATGCAGTATGCATATAGCCATCCACAAACAATGTTAACATTTACCTTGTTTGGTTCATGTGGGGAAATCTTGCATCAAATGCAGCAGTTTTCAACTCTTCTGGAATTGGCTGACCCTTCGGAGCTGATGGCATCCTTAAAGATCTTGTGCAGTCAGTAATCAACGTAATTCTGCTAGCAAAAACCAAAGCAATACATCATGTACCTGTATGCTTTATACACACAAACTGGCCAGACTATTTGAAGTATATAAATTACAGTTGCTGAATTATGCATAAACTATTCACTAAATACTACAGATATATGCCACTGAAAACTTTTAAGACAAATAGAGAAAAATTTTCCATGTATGGCTATCCTGCTATACGTTATCTATTAGGGGAGATTGTATGGAGTCGCTGTAATTAAGTAACAAGCAGTGATGTGATGCCTCGAGACAGTGCCTCGAGGCAGATTTTTTACTGCCTTGGTCTTGGTCTTGGACTTTGGTGCCTTGGCCTTGGCCTTGGACTTGGTCTTAAAAGTTGATGTCTTGGCCTTGGCCTCGGCCTTGCAGGTTAGTGTCTTGGTCTTGGTCTTGCCACACGACCGAGACCGAGACACCAACATTTAAGGCAAAGCGCAACACAGTGCACACTAGGCAAATCAATGTAATACTGCTACACAATCGAACGTTCATTTGGAGTTTCTTACATACTTTAGGCAAAGTGATGTTAAGCTGCTGAAAATACTTTGCCATAAATCGCGATGATTGCGAAGACATAAAACTTTTCACTGACACTGAAAAACCAGTTGCCTTTGCACACTATTTTCTCACCTTGTTATTGTTCCTGCTACATTGGCGTTTATGACAAGGCAGCATTAATTTGTAACTGCAGTTGATAAGTTGATGTGAAATATTAAACTTGCAAGATATAACATAAAATTAGAGTAATAACACAAAAATTAACTGTTTCAAACCTTATTATTGTTTGGTTGACGTTTCGGCAACCGCTGTTGCCTTTTTCGAAAATGAGTCGACTTTTCTCCGGGTAGTGTCACGTGAGTTCCGGAGAAGAATGTAGTCGTAAGCCGGTGATAGGAAATATGAACCAGTGTCTCTGTTCATAGCCCGTGTCCTCGTCTTGCGTATCTCCACAGCCTCCTTGATCCATCGAGTACCATGGTCAGGTTCATGACCGATAACTTTGACATCCTGCCAGTTGATGACGTGGTTTTCTCGCAAAGCGTGATCAGTAATCACGGACTTGTTTTGCTGTGTATCTGCAAATAACTTGCTTTTTCTTGTGTATCTTTGTGTGTCCTTTGTCTCCACTTCTTTTCTGCGTTCATTCAACCTTGTACCGAGATTTCTGACGGTTTCGCCCACGTACACTTTGTCACATTTCTTGCAAGGAATTCTGTAAATACATTGGCTTGATTCCTCGTAGGTCAGTGTGTCCTTTGGGTGGACCAATTCATTCCGAACAGTCCTGAATGGTCGCACAGTTGTCCCAACATCATATCTGCTGAACATCCTGCTGAGTGACCCTTCACATAAGGAATTACGATCTGGGTACTGAATTTGTGTTCCTTGCTCTTCTTGGCTTTTTTGTTCGCTGTGGAATGTAACTGTTCTTTGGCCAGCTTCATGCTTCATACCGGGTAACCACAGGCCAAACGATAGTAGATAACGACGACGACGCCTAAAGATGTCTGTGAAATGTGCCGCAGCGTTTGCAGCTAAACTTAGGCCTACTTCAAGACAACAGCAGACACAGGCCGATACTGCCAAGGTATGAACATACTCTCATCCTGCAGTCTGTGAGATTTTACTTTTCATCCCATTGTGGGTATTAGGCCTATTAGTGGTAAATATTTGCAATATATCAGTTCCGTGGGTTATGGTTTTTTGTATGTATCATTCTTGCAGTGTAGTGGATAAGCTTCTTCAACTAGATTTAACTAAATTTCTTGGTATGATCTTTGATCGCAAGCTGTCGTTCATACCTCATCTTTATTGTCTCAAGGAAAAATGTCTCAAAGCTATAAATCTGTTACGTGTTGTTGCTCACACTACTTGGGGAGCAGATCAACAAACACTTCTGCACCTTTACAGGTCTTCAATAAGGTCAAAGTTGGACTATGGCTGCATTGTGTATGGTTCAGCTAGACCTTCCTACCTTAAGATCCTGGAACCCATTCACAATCACGCTTTACACTTGTGTTTGGGTGCTTTTCAAGACTTCACCAGCAGTCAGTTTATGTGTTCAGGCTACTGAACCTCCACTAGCTCTAAGACGTAAAAAGCTAGCTTTGCAATACTGCCTTAAGCTCAGTGCAAATACAAATGATCCGGCATACAACACAGTTTTTAATTCTAAGTTCTAAGTTCAAAACTCAGTTTGACAACAAGCCGAGCCAAACTCGCCCACTGGGCTTTAGAGTTGAAGACGACATGCACGATCTCGGCTTCAAGAAGAAGAATGTTCTACCTACAATCGTTTCCACAATCCCACCT
>Ga0209367_1013844_pt1 | contig 10323 bp, 6 predicted proteins | sample WorMetLIZISLAND2_FD_187412 | JGI IMG/M metagenome (GOLD analysis project Ga0209367, IMG submission 187412) | Marine gutless worms symbiont microbial communities from Max Planck institute for Marine Microbiology, Germany - Olavius geniculatus... ...
AGTTGACCTGAGTCCAACACTCTAACCACTCGGCCACCGAGCTCCATGGATGAGCTCGGAGTAGAAGGCCTAGTCAATCGTGTTTTTCCTGGTCCACCCGCTGGACACGTGACCACGTGACTGTCCTGAGGCCTGGCAATTTTTGAGGGGTCCGTCCAGGAATCGAACCCAGGACCTCTCGCTCTGGTGGAGTTGACCTGAGTCCAACACTCTAACCACTCGGCCACCGAGCTCCATTGTTTCTTCAGTGCCAAAAAAATAAAGCCGGGGTACTCGCTACAACGCTGCTTACAGAAGTCAGACTCGTGACCGGAAGCGTATTGCAATCTCGAAAGTCACAGCTAATTGGCATAAGCTAATGATACCGCAGCGCACTATGCGGCCATCCACTGCCCACTCCAGCGAACAGTTGAATCCGTGGTGTGCAGCCAAGCCAACAAACATACCACAACCCCAATCAGCCACACTAGGCCTTTAGTCTGTAGGCCGTATGCTACTCTACTCATTTCCTGAGTTGACCTGATCACACAGTAGGCTAGCAATTTGATCGCCATTACTTGCAAACGACGAGCGGTGAGGTTGCAACTGCGGCCTTAAAGTTGTTGCTGTTGAAAGTTGTCTGATGACTTATGTAGTACGGGCAAATGTCTGTTACCCGTGTCACTCTGCGACCGTCTCCCAGTCCGCCACATTGCTTGAACGACAACTAGCCCCCGCACTGTCGTCCTGGTCGTGCCTGGTAATTACGTATCAGTTCAACGTGCATAGCTCACGTGACGACGAGTTAGGTACGATTCAGACGCAGCAAACACACAACGTTGACGCGTGTCGACGAAACGAAACACGGTGACAACACGACGAACAGTCCGCAACGTTACGAATCCGTCGTTATCTACCGGCCTACAGATTAGCCACTCAGTCAGCTGAACATTCTGAGCATTCATACACACAGCGGGCCTTGAGCGTTCAAACTCCTACTGTGAATAAACGTTTTCAGAACGAAAATTACAATCAATACGTCAATTAATCAATTAGAGTTGTCTTAATAACACAGTTACTTCAAGGTTAAATAGCGACTGCAGTTGAGATGATGATGTCTGGGTATGACTTTCTGAACAACCAGGTTCGGAGACGTTAACAGTAAATCAAAAAGTGACCGAGACGTCGTTATGTCTTTAGTGAATAAGTGAATAACCAGATATTTCTTGATGGCTCAGCAAATCGAGTGGTTTACTTACTGAGCTGTGTCCGGCAAGCTGGGACGCCTGAGCGCCGACCGCTGCCGATGATGACAAGTTACGTCTTAGACATGGCCTACGGACTTGATCCTTCGCTGTCACCAACCAAATACACACCCACGCTCCACTTAGTTCAGTCTGTTGTAGACTTGTTATAAGCTACAACAAACTGCTGGTACAACAAATTTATCACCAATCGAATGTCTACAGCAAATCTGCAACAAGTTCACAAGTTTTAGAACAGTATTGGCGGCGACATCAGGGCGCCCCGATAAAAACAAGTCCTGGGAAGAATTCAATATCCCCGGATTGTATAGCAAATTTTTCCACCAGGTTTACTCTATTTACAGACAAGTTTAAGCCACATACTTAACAAATTTTATTGCAATATTTTAATTCAAAAATCATACCTACTTAATGTTGAAAGTGCGCGTACTTGTAACTAAACCCGATACTGACGTTAAAATAGCAATGCTAGTATGTTTGTCTTGTATTTCTTTACTATTGACATGTTTAATATACATACACTGTGTCTGAAAAAAGTAACCCTTTAGACATTGTACAATAGAAATGTCAAACCTAAACGTATCTGAATTAAATTTCGTATACGGTAATTTCCAATAAATTGCTAAAGCGACTTTGTTGAAAATTTTATCATCGTAGTTATTAATTATTAAATATCGATAACAAAATATCTGCGTTGCCAGTATGGAGTTACATAAGTAAACCCCTCTGTAGTCTGTACATTAGCGTAACTCCAACAAATATTAACTGATTCTAACAAAATTCTACGTCAACAATTGCCTAATTGTTAATCAAATTGCCTAATTTCAGTTAAATCTGCCAACGCAAACAAACACCCGAAAAACGTAAAGTGTCCGGTTTAGAATATTGTTCTTTGTCGGCGCAAAGGCCAATATCAGTCTTACCTGTGAACGTGGTGCTCATGGTCGCAGTCGTCCACATCGTGTGCTTGCGAGTCGCATCATCAGCGTCAAGACAACTTGCTCTGCTGCTACTGCTAGGTAGATCTTATGCTACCTAAAGCCGCTAATCGCGTCATTAGCCAAGCACTTTGACTCAGCAGCACGTTGCCATAGCAACGCCGTCACGTAGCATAGATCGGCGTTTTCGTCGCCAGTCCTGAGATATGTATGACCTTGGACGACCTTGACGACCACCACGACGGTAAGTGAGTGACCAATGCGGGACGCGATGGAATCTGGATCTGGGCTTGCAGGGGGAGGGACTCGTGATCGATTAGGCTGTCGCTTTTGTCGCTGACTGGGCAACATTTTTATTTTATCGCTGCCGTAGTTAACATAATCATCATCATCATCACATAGTTGTATAGCGTCGCTCAGTGTCCGCGCTTGATTGCCTCCGCCATAAATCGGCCGAAAGAGCGCCGGAGTCTTGACGGATTTGCTACAGCCGGTTGTTGCGAGAGCTGCTTGGTCTACGTTTAGTTAACACGAAGTTTAAGAACTTTATCTAAGATACTTTGGAACTGATCGGAACTGGCTATTCGACGACGCACCAATTCGTCCAATGCGGACAAAAGTAGGACGGTTTCACAGAGTCTCGCCGTTGCAGTATAAATAGTTTACGCGACGCGACGACAAAATACCGATGAAGACGACCGAGCGACCGGTGGGTCGTTGAATTTGTCGCCTGCGTGGCTTTACACGTGGACAGGAATTCCGCTCATCACCACACAGTCCATTAGAGCCCACGCAGTCAAATCACTCCGACACGACGTGACTGTGACCTATTTGCTCGGCGCTGCTGGCACGTTACACCGCTATCAAAGCGCTTCCGCCGCCCCGTCCATCGTCTGCAGTAAAAGATAAAAGTCGCCGGTGGCGCGTTAACTGCTGTCAGTCTGCACGCGGTCCATATCCGTATTTTTTCTTCGCTTCCCCGCTACTTTTATGCTCGTACGGCCGAGAACTTTATTTCTTGTCCGCAATATAGACCGATGTTTGGATAAAGTACGCAGGCCTATATAGCTACGACTGAACGACGTAGAGATTCCAATAGCTGGTAGTTTAAATCAACACATTTAGCTGCCGCGTGGAGATTCTTTTTCCCTCTGCCAAAGTGATAATGCTTTTGTGGTGGTATATATGCGCAAAGTAAGTATCTCACTAAGTTAGAGACGGATTTTACTATTACGCAATTATTAAAAAAATGCAAAAATCCAAGCGAAGAACGAAGAGATTACAGAGTGACGTACGGCGAACATGGAGAATGCAGCCTGCAAAGTGGAGAGACTCGTCGGAGAGCGACAACGCAGTGTTGGAACTAGCGGTGAAAATGTCGACCTCATCCAGCGTCAATCCACGCTGCTCCAGCGGACCCACAACCACGTGCCTGCAACGTAAGTAAGTAAGTAAATACGTTCTATTACTTCAATATTGGAATTATGGATAGATCACATAACAGCATGCAATACAGTGTGTAAGGTCCATTTATAAATTTCAGGCAATAAAATACGACAAAATACTATACAGGTTATAACAATCATGTTAATAAAACAAAACAGGGTGACAGGGTTGCAACAAAGTCAAAGATGTTTATAGCTTTTCAACCAATCAATCAGACAGTCAAAAAATAACCACGTAAAATGACCAGTGCTTTACAATATCTGGCTAAAACGTAAAATAAAATCTAAAAATGTGTTCAAGTTAAAAAATATAATAATCCGTCTGAAAGCTAAACGAAGCGTCATCTGCTAAAAATACGTATCATACGCATTAGAAAAGCTCACAGACTGCACCATTAATTAAGGTAGCAAAACGATGCCAGTTACAATTTAGACGGAATTTACGTGGTAATAAGCTATATTAAAGAGACGCACGGAAAGCTCTTTGTATAAACTTAAAGTTTCTGTTTTGCAAGTGGTCTAGTGGTTAGAGCACCGTAACTTTCACGTTGGGATTTGAATCTCACCGCGGGTCGCAAGCAACCTTGCTAGGCAAGTTGCTAATCTATTGTTTGTGTACTTGGGTTAGCTCGGCCTTCAGCGGGACGGCAAATAAGCTTACGACTAGGCTACGAAGAAAACGCTTGGTGTGATTGATTGGGGCGGTCGTATGTTTCCATGCTGCATTACGTTACGGAATCATTAGCTCATTCCAACCAGCTGCCGCTTCCGAAATTGTGACGTGCTTTTGGCTACGAGCTTGACTCGTACGAGCAACTATATCAAATATAAACTTACCTGCCTCTACTTTTAATATTTGTATAATATTTAATAACCGTAATATTTCAAAGTGGCCGCATTTGTCAGTTATTCTGAGTCTGACTGTAGTTTTTTTTCGTTCCTGCTAGAATTGGCTGCGGTGTATGAAGACGTGTGTGCATTCACCCAAGTGAGACGTGTCGTAATGCCGGGACTACTTGCATGTCTTCCATGGCGCAGTCTGTACTCTCATCAGCGTACCCATCAAACTTGAGCGTCAAGCCGTACGGAGACGACATCAGCGAACTCTGCATATTATCATAATTATCTCATTGCTTTTGCTATAAAAATTATAATTAAAATAATAAGTATTATTAACTTAGTTACAGTAATCACGTAAATGCGTAAACGATAGTTTACGATAGTTTACTGCACATACCAAACGCATTATGCACTATTTATAAATTTTACAATGAGATTACAATGTTAACTCATTAAAAACAATAATTTATAAAAAAAATTACAGTTGTAACACAAGCGAGTTAACTGAAATTATATCCGCAATTCATAAATTCACAATTTAAATTTATCCCGTTTTTTTTCAAAGCATGCATAATTTTAATTTGACAAAAATCTCGTCTTTATGTCAACATAAACGACGTATGTGAATAGTCTGTATACTGAAAAATTGTAGTAATATGTTCTGCGGTACAGATAAATTCAAACTTATGTTTTAAAAAAAGTGAAAATCTACAGATGCCTCTGTCACGTCACCAACTTAACAAAAGCACAAAAACCAAATTAATGCTAAAAAACAAATTATACAACCTTAAATAAGATTACCGCAAACAGCTAAAAAAAGTAAACAAAAATTGTGGCCATTATCGGTAATGCCACACACTTATGTGAAGATGAGCAAAATGTGGAATAAATAGAAAAAAATGTAAGCCGATTTTCGCGACCACTCAGTTCCATCGTATTATATGGGAATGGTCGGAATGGAAATCAGAAACCAGTTTCCACACGCAGACCTCCAGAGCAGAAGCCTTTCGCTGCAGGCCGGTGGGCAGTGCACGCACGTTGTCAAATGGCATGATGTCTGGGAGTGATTTCTTGCGGTGGTTGACAGCTCCTATGAGTAGCGGAGTGCGAGTGGCGGCTGCTAGTGCTGCGATGGAACTGCCGTGAACACGCGACGCTGTCGCCGTCTTGCGGCGTCGACCTACTGCTGAGGTCGACACCGACTTAACGCCGCCGTCACCGCTAGAACACCTTCCCGACGACGACCGCGGCATCTCACCGACCATCGACAGACGCCGGTGATACGACGAACGGACGGCGGGCGGCGGCCCCGGGCCCGGGCCATGGGACGTAGAGACAAGTCCCTGGGATGCGGGGTTGACGCCGGGCGACGACGGTTGCGAGTCGGATGTCATCAAACACTGGATGCTGTGACGCCGTGAACACGCCATCTTGCCAGTTCGCTCGCTGTCACAAGGTTACACAGCACGTTCAAGGTGCATAGCGCCGCCTGAGAACCCATCTGAGACCTACAAGACTTCACCTGTCATATAGTATCACACAACGTTACCTGTCCAGCCTTAATCACAGCCAGGCAAACCAGTACTCGATTTAACTACCGTGGTAGGACATAAAGCTAAGTTAACTCCGCGGGTGGATGGTTATATAGTATACCGGCGCATAGTGGCTATTGTTAAATGCGCCTTCTAAATAATCTTACTTACTTACTTACTTACTTATGCCGAGATGTTTTTCACGTGTCCCCGCTGTTTGCATTGCAGTAGTAACCGGGGCCTGGCATACGATAACTTCGTACTGCATCAGCCAAAGCGGTAATTATTAGTCATCTTAAATACTACTAACCAATTACTTAACTACCGGTACAAGTTAAGCGTTAGTATCCCGTATAATTATTTTAAAATTATTATTAACGTGATTCTCATGAATATATGCATAAAACATTATACTAATTCAAACCACGGTTAGTAGAAATTACTAGCGTTTCCGTACATAGCAATGCAGTAACACACAGTGTAGCTGCAAAATACTAAAGCGATGGCTCAAGCTACGTTTTATTATCCGTCACCGCAAATATTAGTCAACGCACACTAGAAGCACTTGTAGAGGATAAGCCTTTCTGAGTTGTTTGTTTAGTTTCATCTGCGAAGCAGTTTGGAATTCAAGACTTGCACGAAAACTGCTGCTCCTTCATATAGAGAACAATTATACTGTTGCTATCTCACTGAAAACCTTGCGACGGTTAAAACTGGGACTGAATAGGGGCAGCCTAAATTAAATACTGACTGCACAGCAGCCTTGCTCTTACATTTCTAGCCTTAAAAACTCTGTAAATTACAATTTCGGCAAAACCCGCTTACATTTTTTGACGTAATAATGCAGATGTGCAGACAGACGCGACAAAGATAAGCGTCGGTCGCTAAAAGCGCGTACAAAGCGACGTAACTGAACTGAACTGAAGAACTGAACTGGCCAATGGGCGAGTTCATTTCAGAACTTTAGCTCAGTTTAGTTACGTCGCTCTGAACGCGCTATAAGTAAGTAAGCAATTAAGTAACTAAGTATCAACTACTAGAAAAGCAGTCAGAGACCGCAAACCTCCGCCAACGCCATGTTGTTCGCCAGGTGGCATTACCATATTTGGCAGCGGTTTCTTTTATCTGCCAATGTTAAAAAATCCGAAAACCAGAATCCATGATTCCTTCCGGATCACACCCAAAATTGAATCACTTGTAGTTTTTGCCATTCCCGACATTCCCTGAAAATTTCAGAAAAATCCTGCCATAACTTTTTGAGTTATCTTGCTAACACACAGACAAACAAACTCTGGCAAAAACATAACCTCCTTGGCGGAGGTAAATATAGCGCGTCGTCTAAACGACTTTAATGCGATGCCGTGGGTAAGATTACGACGTGCAAGCCAAGGTGTAGACCGAGTGCACATTCTACAGATACGTTCTGAATGACAAACCTCGCGCGGTGATCGCTTTTTCACTGCATTCGTTCTTCGAAGTTTGCAGCTGAAATCGAAACAAAACAATCCAGTCACACCGAATTGTACATCTAATAGCGTGCTTGTGTCTGTCTTGTGTTTGTTATACATTACGAAGTATAAAATCATGTTATACTCGAGGTCTCAAGTATGAAATCTTGAGGTATAATTTAAGAGTAAGGCACGCAGCGTCCACAAATGAGATAAAACTGAAACGAAACAAAAACAAAATCGCATGCGATAAACCCAACTCAAAAACTCTGTTCTAGTTTAATCGCTCATGTAAGTGCAGCCTAAAATCTCACACTGTTTGATACCATAAGTAAAAACCGAAAAAGTTTATTTCTGTTTTAGTTTTATCACACATCCCAAAAATCGCCGCCGCTTAAGCAAAAAGTATACTTCTACGTAAGTAAGAAAGTAAGTAAATATAATGCGTCTTCTATCAAAAACGTGTATAAAATATTGTGTCTCACCTGTTGTGATCATTCGCGGCAACATCGCCATCATCAATACTAGCGACGTCATCACATGTAGTCGTGACGTCACGTGTCTTGTCATCTGTCGCTGCAACACGCACCAATGCAAACTGTCCAGAGCAGAAGCATCCACAGCGCGAAATTACTGTAATTACAATGAAATACTACCGCAGCAGTACACCAGTTACGATTCCGTGATATGCAGCAGTTTGAATAGTAATTTACAAGAAATGACTACACACTGAGAAGGAGAAAGAGACAGATATTAAACAGTAATTTGAAAAACAGACAGACAGACAGACGGACACAAACACACGGCCAGCCTTGCATAGTTAGTAGCTGCATGCTTCCTTTCTACCTTCTAACTGGAGGATCCCCAACCGGGGAACAACCTGCCATAACCCCATCTCGGCGCTGACCTTGCTGAAACATCCGTACTTTCTGTATCAGTTCACAGAAAGGCTTCGGTTTCTGGAGGACTTTGGGGACTTCGTCCCTGTGATCGGCGATCCCATACCCCCGTTGTATAAATTCCAAATATGATTACCGTACGTCAATGACCCCAGTCGTAAATGAACAGCATGCCTGCCAAGTTTCAGTTGTTTGACTGAAAAATAACTGTCGATTATCAACATGAGTAATATTCTTCAATGTTATTGGTTCTAGGCCTACTTCGTGAAACAGTGGCTTGTTCTTTTTCAGTGAGATGGTCGACGACGGCGGCGACGTCTGGTGAATCGGAAAGTAATTCAACGGCACTATCATGCGGCGGCTGACATAACACAAAAATCTTTACATTAATGTCTAACAGTGTTAACTCAACAGCGGAGCTGAACAGTCTATAACAATAAAATACAGTTAAATGAAATACAATAAAATGACTAAGCCTACATAAAATCATACTCCAAGTCACAAAATTTGCAGAAAAAGTAAGTTTTCAGTCTCCGCTTAAATGTGCCAGTAATGGCGCGCAGGTACAGTGGCAGATCGTTCCACGCCTTGGGGGCCGCCACGCTGAAGGCGCGCTCTCCAAACTTCAGGCGTCCTTGGGACTTGTAGAACCGATTTCGTGGCTGATCGCAAGACGGTGGACGATCTGGCAGTGCCGAAACTGTTAAAGAAGGTTTGATATACATAATGGAGCTTTACCAGTGCTATTTATGGCTAAGTGAACTAACAAACATAGTTTGTACTGAATACGGGCTTCGATTGGTAACCAGTGCAGTCGATGGCCGCTGCTGTAACATGGTCACGTGAACGTAGTCCGTACATAAGTCTCACGGCGGCGTTGATGACGCGCTGTAGTGGTGCGATAGTTGTGTACGGCAGTCCGGCGAGCAGAGCATTTCCGTAGTCAAGTCGTGACAGCACGAATGCGCAGACGAGGTTGGCGGTGACGTCACGGTCGAGCAGACGTCGAACCTGCCCCAGACGTCGCAAGTGAAAGAAGCATGCTTATTAATCGTTGTCTAAAGTGGGGAGGGAATTCTGACGTCAAACCTTTTCCAGCTGTTTGCCAAATCCAAATCTCTGCAACTTAGGCATACACCAAGTTTACTGGCAGACCAGGCAATCATTCGCTCCAGCTTTTCTGGCTCTCGCCGTAAATTATTCGGCTTATTAGCATGCGACTGAAGCAAAATCATTATTTACTTCGCACCTCGAGTTCTTAATCTTTTATACTTACTCGGCTGCCTGTCTGTTTTACACACGCCATGCTATTGCACGGGGGGTTACGCAAAAGTATGTCGCCTGGTGTCCCTTTTTGTATGACGTTTCTTTCTCTCTTTAGTTTTTAGTTTTTAGTCTTTATTTAGGCTACCATATTAACAGACATAACCGCCATTAAACGCAAAAAACAACAGCAGTTAACGAGATTCAAACGTTAAAAGCTAAAAATGTAAAAAAAGACAGTTGATGCACGGTGGTCATATAAGCTGTGCTGCCTGAAAAGTTATTACACAAACCATTAGGCCTAACAAAGTATCACCGCTCTTGGCACGCATAACTTCAGCGATTTAGACCTTAATACAGAGAACATCACTAAATTTGGAATATAAACCAACAGAGGCAAGCAGACTTGGAGTACTCGAGTCCGGACTTGGACTCGAGTCCGGACTTAAGTCCATTTTTGCTGGACTTGGACTTAGATTTGGGCTCTAAGGACTCGGACTTGGACTTGGACTTGAAAGCTATGGACTTGGACTTGGACTTGGACTTGGAGGCTCTGCCAGCAAGTCCTTTTTCAAGTCCTTTGTATTTACAAGATCGATAGCACTGTAACAGACTACTTCGCTGTGGGCCTGTAAATCGGTGTAAAAACGACGCCAATACGCCATTTGTGTTTTCTTACTTATGCAACACATTACAATATAAGTATAGATCTAT
>Ga0209367_1013848_pt1 | contig 10322 bp, 4 predicted proteins | sample WorMetLIZISLAND2_FD_187412 | JGI IMG/M metagenome (GOLD analysis project Ga0209367, IMG submission 187412) | Marine gutless worms symbiont microbial communities from Max Planck institute for Marine Microbiology, Germany - Olavius geniculatus... ...
CATAAACCGAACAGACGCTACCCTCGATTTCCACTTCGCCGCGGTGTCCACGCGATCGCGTGAAAACTTGCCGACAAATGGAACAAAAAGAACTAATAAATTGAATTAAATTTACGTCCGGTGATGTGCGTTGAGTAATACTAATGGGAGCGAGCGGCGTTGCAGCAGATGTTCTTTTTATCAGAGGCTGCGTTGTGTAACTTAAAAATTAATTATTATAAGATAGCGTGGCGTTGCGGCATCAGGGGGTTCTTTGCAAGCCGAACTTGGTGCGGTACGGTAAATGTATAAGGACATATTATGTCTCGTTAGTTGAGACGGAGCCCTGGCTATTATCATTGTTATTAATCACAAGCAAGACGGTGTCACGCGCTGGCAGTGTGACAGAGTCGCCGCAACTGTCACAAAAATTGTGTGCCGAAATGTCGGTTTTCATAGATCCATAAGGTGGCTCGGAATGCGGACAGGTGGGTGGTTTCGGTAGGCGGAGCTAACGGCCAATTCAGACCTACGACGCCAACGCAACCTAATGCCCCGTTTACATGATCGAGCAAACAACGAGCAAATGTCAAGCAAATGTATTCAAAATACACGTACTAATTGCTCGACGTCTGCTCGATGTTTGCTAGCATTCATCTATAGCTAGCTCGACGAGCTACGGTAATTAGTATGCTAATTAGAAAGGCGGACGGGTTGTAATTGGAAGGCCTATATAACCCGTGATCAGCTGTGGGCTAAGCTTAGCCTTCATTTGAGCCAGGGGCCGGGGTTCCATCAGGCCTGCTCGACGTTTGCTCGATGTTTGCTCGATCGTGTAAACGAGGTATAACTTAACTGAGTTGCATCGTTAGTGTAAATTGTCCATAAGTAACCGAGACACGTAATCGCTTTGCGACTATGCTCAGCTGATAGTAAAGGCGAGTCCAAAGCGACGTAACTGAACTGAACTGAACTGAACTGAACTGACTCTGTTTAGTTTTTGACAAACTGACCAATAGGCAAGCAGGGCGAGCTCATTGGTCATTAGATGACGCGTACGTGAGGGTATTCATGCAATCACCGACGTCGGTAAACGGTGACTACTGTAATGCAGTACAACTTGTACATTGGTCAGTTTGTCAAAAGTTAAACCAAAGTCAGTTCATTATAGTTACGACAGTACGCGCCTTAACGCTTGAACAGAATTGTCAAATGTGCCAAGACATGCCGTTGTTTGAAACAAACTACGCGTGAATTTCTTTAAGCCTTGACCAGACAAAGTAGAACTGTTGGTTTTGGTCCACGAAGTTTCTCGGCTGCTGGTAGGCCCCTACGTCAGCACAGATCAGTTTGCCGCCGGAGATCAAGAACACGTCACTGACTATTGGACATTTCACCAGCCAGCTGAGGAGGACAGAGATGTTTGCACGCAGCTACTACGGATCAGCGCAGCCGTCAATCATAACTTTTATTATGAGATTTTCGTGAACAAAAATACTGTAACTGAACTGAACTGAACTGTGGCGAATCTCTGTAGTATTGTATCGTAATCCTGTTCGTACGTAAAAGCGTCAGGCACGATCGGCGCAAAACATACATGCCATGACGATCTGGGGAGGTTAAAAACACATTTCGAGACAGTACCGTCACAGTCATTCACTGATTCCCACGTGTGTCGATCGCGGTTGCAGCCTGTGATATCCTCCATCAATCTAAATCATTCAAGCGGCGGCGTGCGTTTTATTAGCTCGTATTGAGGTTCGTTGGCCGTCGTGACGATTTGAAAAGGATATCACCGCCGGTCTTTGTCGGCACGGACCACCAACGTCGTTCAAAGCGCCGCCAAGTCAGACCACCCACGATGTCTATCTAGCACATCACACAAGCCGACATGACAATGACATCGGCGACTATAAGGTAACGTACCGCCCGATCAGATAATTTATCACGCCGAAGCCACCGGATCAAGGCAATTGCGACCTGCCTAGCCTAAACCACTTACTTTTACGAGTTGTCGCATATTTTTGCAATAAAAAGAGTAAAATGTTGACGCTTAATTATGCCGCAAAGATGCCGACGACTTTGGGTCCCCACCTCGGCATGGAAGCCGAAAACGCGGTCTTGGATTCAACCTTAGTAACCTTAGTATTCAACCTTTCGAAATCAAAGATTTTGCTCATTGCCTCTGACGCTATCTGGACAATTCGCGGACCATCATTTCTCTCAACGTTATTACTACATGATGATCCATAAAAACGTGGCACTTTACTTTTGTCCATATCTTCGCCAATTATTAACCGATTTTCAAAAAATTTTTACTATCGCACTGTGCTGACAATTTGCAGTGATGAGGTTATTATATTTCCCACCACACTATAAATGTGTCTCTTCATTACCTTGTGAAATATAAATGAAATATGAATATATGATGATAATAACAAACAAACATTTTGGTAAATAAACTAAAAACACTTCAGACCAACATTGCGGTTTAAAACTAGACTGTGTGGGTCTAACACAGTCTAGTCACTCTAGTGTCGTACGGATCATTCACCGCAATGTTGGTCTAAACTGTTTTTTACATTTACTTAAATGTTTGTTAATATCGTTAGTTTTTCTTACATTTATATTTCACATGGTAGTGTAGAGACGCAATCTTGACAACAAAAAATTTGCGTAATGGAATATATAACAAATACGTTATTGCAAGTTGTCCGCAGAGTGTGCTGGTGGAAGAATTTTGATAATCGGTCAATAACTAGCGAAAATAATGGGCAAAAGTGCAGTGCCACGTTTTTATGGACCAAGGTGTATTATTCTTGGGGACGAAAGATTTTAGTCTTATTTACTGCAGCGTTGCGGGCTATACTGATCGATGAAATTGATGTTCGATTTTTATTTTTTAAAAACATTTATATGCTAATTTAATCTGCCATGCATAGCAATATCCTGGCGGGCTAACTTTTTATAACAGAAAAAAAAAACTTTTTCGTTGATGCTCCTTGTAGCTGTTCAATTTTTGTATTTTTTCAAAACAAGTACGTATATTTTGAGCTTGGCCGGTTTTCCAGGAATATTGCTCACATTAAAAGCAGGGAAAAGTAGAGCTATCAGTGAATACGAATACTTTCTGTGCGTTAAATGACGAAAAATGGCCCAGACTTTTGAGGACTTTCCTGTTCTACATATCCGTGTCTGCGATTTAGACTTTCCCTCACGACCCTAATTGATCGGTATTCATGGCAACGAAGGCGAGATGACGTAAACATTCAGACGCTGTGCTGAGTCTGTTAGTGACTGCGCAATGCGCATGCGCCGTCTTCTCGCACCTGCTCGCAGTAGCCAATCACAGCCTTTCACTGGCAGCACTCAGGTAAGTCTATGGTTTCTCCTTATATTTATGAATGTATGATACCTTGGTTAGCCTTTGTACAGTGGCATCAGTTCTTTTGGAACGAATGTTTAACATAGTTAGCAGTGACGACGACGAAAACGACGCTTATGATGATGGCTGATTATTAAGTAAGTAAGCACGCAAGCAGCGGTGTCATAAGTTTAAAAAGTTTTAAAAGTTTGGCGACAAAAACAGAAAGTTGCGGCTTTGCGACAGACAGCTGCGAATTGTCGACAAAAGAAATATGGATGCTGAAAACATTAATATTTCGTTTTAAGTTGTTGAAAATTAAAAAAAAATCCAGCTTTAATTTCTGTATTTTTGAAAGAAAAATTCCCGACAACAAAAAATTTTCAACAGACTAAAATTTTTAATCGTTAGGCCTGCAGCCAATTTACCCCGCTTGCTGCCAAGTCGCTGGTGCAAACTCTGAGTGCGCAGGCGTACCATAAATTATTTCCGAAAAATATGAATGACTAATTGCTACAAACAAATTATGTTGATGTTTGATGCAAGTACTATAGCAACCAATAAGCCTACATTTTTTCTTAGGATCAATACAAGTTACCGGCATATCATATCATATTGCTGTAATCACCTAGGCGAGCAAAATCGTGTTGACAATCCACTCGCCGTAGTATTATGTCGGCTAACTGATACGGATATGTCATCTCGTGTGTTTTTCACAACCAACTCCCCGTCATTTTGAGACCTATTTGCCTACTTATTCTAGCTGTCGGTTATTTCGGCCATGTGCGTAGAAAATGTAGGAAAACGTCTATTGATTTCGCGCAGATTGCTTATTTAATGGCACACCGATTAGACCCCTACGCCTGCCTGGACAACATCCGCACTAGCTGTTGCAGTTGTTCAAGTTATAGGCGCTTTCCATCCCTCCGGGGGAGGTAGATCGAGTACCGGCCTGACTGGCTGGGGTTGAGGGGGGAGCGTTCACCTATGTCGAGTGGCAGGTAACACTGTATGATCACATATGGCAGGTGACGTTTTGTAACTCCGCGATGGGTTTCCCACTTCTTAACGAAACGGACGGACGAACAGACGAGCAAGACTTGGAGATGCATAATGCGGCCTATTAGCCAACGTCGCATTGTAGTGCTAACAATGGGAAAAGATCAAGCAGAAAAACTAACAAGTTGAGATTTGCCATGTTTGTTAAAATAAACTGACGGCCTTCCTGGAAAAATAAAGAAAAGCCTAACAAAAAAACTTCGTTATGAGCTAGTTGCTTACTATCGTTTATACGGCAATTACCAACAATAATGCCGAACAGTATGTTCGCCAAGAAAACAAACGTTTTTGTGTTTTATTAGTTCGACATTAGCTATATTCAGCATTTTTCTCATGATATCAATAATTATTCTACTACAGTATACATTCGCAGTGGTGACGTTACTGATTACGTGATATCGAGTCTGCCTGCCGCCACTGAACTAAGATACGCAATTGTACTACGACAATATACTAATGACCACAAAAATAACGGTTAATTAGAAATAGGAAAGGAAACTAGGCCACTACAATGTTCTGACGCAAATCAACAGAAGGTTTACTGTCACGAAAATTTGCAACAGCAGCACAGTTGATCAGTAATGTCTCCGCCGAGTGAAAGAGAGTCAATTATTTATTGTGTCTGATTGTTGTTCGTCAATCGTCATATTGTTGCATTGAGTGGAAGCCACGCTTTACTCAGAATGTTGGAGCAAAAACCGAAAAATAGGCCTACTAAATAATACACACTGAAGAAAAGGCTCAACGCAATTTGTTTCTAAAAACTGCGGCACATTTTCAATTTTTACATTACGTGTTTTAACAATAAAAAGCATACGACCATCAGAAAACATACAAACATGTTTCTAAACATTTTTATTTAAAAATGAAACATTTTTAATCATTTAAGAAAAAAATATTTCCGCCTACGCCAGCTTGGGACTCGGTTCAAGTTTTCGGTCTCAAATTCTCACATTGCCTCAGAATGACAGCCACGTATATAACTCGAGGCTTGGTCGCACCGGCTGCTTCTGCTGCTGCTTCTGCTGCTAGTGACGGTGATGAGACAGATTAGCTTGAAGTGTCACATGGCGATGATGGCGCGGAGCAGTAAGCACCGATTGCGAGCCTAGGCTAATTAAAGGCACGTACACAGCGACGTAACTGAACTGAACTGAACTGAAGTGGCATGGTTTAGTTCTTGGCGAACGAACTGACAAATGGGCAAGCAGGACGAGCGCACTGGTCATTAGCTGATGCGTACGTGCGCGTAGTCACGTTGTCGCCGACACCGTTAGACGGCGTTTACTGTAATGCATCTGCCCATTGGTCTGTTTGTCAAAACTAAACTATGTCAGTTCAGTTAAGTTACGTCGCTCTGTAGGTCTGTACGCGTCTTAACAGCGAGCGCACTTCACGGTAGCGTAATGGCGAGTATAAAGCGACGGAACTGAACTGAACTGACCTGAGCTCGCTTGGTGCATTTATCAAAATGAAAAAAACGAAATAAAATAAACTAACTGCCGCTTTGTCCGTGAACGCAGTTGAACTAAGATTTTAGTTCAGTTCAGGTCTGTTTTATTCTGTGCTTTGTACACGCTTTGGCCTTGATAAAACCTTTTTCCGCAAAAAATAGTTTTCAGCCCTTATCCAACTTGGACTATAATACCGAGTATAGTGCTTGTATAAATGGTTTACCCTTAGCTATGCTCAACTAATCGCTAGTCGAAATGTTTGGATAAGACCTACATTATTGGAACATAGAACATAGGAACATGTGCTTAAATTAGTTCGCATAGAAATTCATCAGCATAAACGTAGGTTTAACGTTAAATTTAGCCGCTTGCATATTGTGTTTATTTGACGAACGGCGAAAACATCAAAAACGCGATCTCATTTCGTCGCCAGAAACCAAATGCGCCCGACGCTCCGGTTACGCAGATGCTGTTCCGTGAGTATTTATTAATCACGTTTCTTAAGATTATGATTAAAGACACAGTACCTGTATTTCCGGCACGCAGACTTACAAGCTTATTTTGGTTACGCACGCTTGTGACTGCCAACACCAATGACTCTGGAGTTTTGCTGACATACTAGCGCTATGGTGTTGGATCATTACTGTCCGCGGTAGCGACGAGGGTACTATTTTCAGCAATGTCGCTGAGTTTTTTGGTCGTGTTTTTTCTCTATCAACACGACAACTTATGACCGGCAACCAATGGATGTCCATACATAATCATAACTTTATTAATTGAATTTGTTAATAATTATTATTGCAAGTACTTGTTATTAAAAATATGCCATCGCCAGACACTGGGAACGTTCAAAGCCAATATCGTGCGCCTAAGTACGTGTACAGCCGCGAGAACTATTTCCATCAGCGGATGCTGATTAAAGAAACTCATTACCGCTTGCGTCTGGTTTGCGTTAATTACATTACTAATTGTCTGTATGCAATCGGCAGTCGCGTGCGGTTGTCATGGCAACGGGCACCTGCCCATCGGTGATGCCCGGATGGATAGGTCTAATGTTGATGACTGGTAAGCCGATATACAGCCGGCAATTGCACCTGTTTATTGCTCCCAGGATAGAGATGTGCAGCTGCTGTATCGAGAAAAAAATCCCCAGATAATATTAATATATTGTCGCACAATACGGACATAACACCATTTTATTATAGTATTGTGTGGTATTTCGTCACGACGCTGTCATAATACCTTGTGCAATTTCTATCTTAGGTTCACTTGGGTTCACGTAGATTTGTCAAGGCCTTACTTACTTACGCTCAATTTGTAATAGAGGTTAAAAATGGTTAAAGGTAATGTTATAGTTCATTATGGGTGGCTTATCTCAGAGCTATGGAGCGTCACCTGCCGTATGGGATTACACAGTGTTACCTGCCACCCGAGACAGGTGAAAGCGTTCTGTCTCGTTCTAGCCAGATAGGCCGATACTCGATTTACCTATCCCAAAGGGATGGAAGACTGAGTTGACCTAGGCGGCTAGTTACATAACGGGATGGTTTATCTGCCCGCAGACAGTCACCCGTCCAAGTACTAACCCGGCCCGGCGAAGATTACGCCTAGCCTAACATCGTTGACCGGATACAACGCGTTACCTCTACGCCACACCGCCAACCCAATAGCTTAATTTATACCATGGTCGACAATAATGAACTGAAATGAGCTCAATTGAAATGTCAGTTTAGTCAAGTTGCGTCTAAATGCCCCACCAGTTGCTTTGCACGGACTTTAGCTAAAGGAACTGACAGTCCATTGGCTCATTTCATTTTAGTTTATTTTGCGAAATGTATACATAGTAAGTTTGCTTTGCTTATATACATTTCAAAATGCTAAGACGATACACATCCACTTACACAGTTCACGCACGCAAGACGGTGCCTACTCTTGCGTTGCGTTCGTTGCGTGCTAAAAGCCAGCGTGTGTCCGTCGACAAAGTCAAAGTGGAGTTACAACAGATGACGTTCGTTCTACCATTTCTCTTACTGACGGCAGCTGCTGTAACCGTGAGACGTTGTTCATGCATCCTCCGTCTCTTGTGTCGCAGATGTTACACATGGGTTATACTGTATCAACGTGTAACACACATGCACGAAATGCCGTCAGTAAAGAAAATACATCGCTGCAGTGTGTCTCGACTTAAATAGGCCTACGACGTTCAGTCGTTTAAAATCATATCTGTATGAACGAAGTTAGTAACTACATTTGTATGGTGCACAATGTCAACGAAAACCGGTTGAATTGATGCACAAAATCAGTCGTGCTAATTATATTGTATATATAGAAAAAGACAGCTCTAAAATACATTAGCAACAAATTTAACTAGTCATAACTAGCTTTAAACATTCAACTGATTTCGCATCATTTCTTATTCCTGGGAACACCTTTATTTATTCGCTTATTGCACTCAGCCAGTGCTGCATATTAACAGACGGACTGATATTATAATAGCAAGAAGCCTGAGCATTATTTGAAGTCAATAATTTTTTGTATTTCCTTAATATTTTCTCTTGCACATTACGGTATCATAAACTGTTTAGACACAGCTCGATCAGTGTTATCAACAAAAAAGATTCTTAATTTACATAGCGACTGAGGAGTCCTAAAAAGTTCCAGCGCATTATGTCTGTGAAGAGACTGAAGGATAGTTTTTAGTAAAATGTTGGTAAAATAAATAGATACAAGAAATATTATTAGATTGTGACCAATCCAGTGTACACCTCGCACGCATCATTTTCTTTTGTATTTTAGGAGCTATTTTTCGTTCCTTTCGGTCTGTATTAGAGACCCGGCGTCTAACTGAGACCCGTTTAATATTATACTAATAGTGACTGGCGTCGAGGTCGTTTTTGGAAATTGTCTCCCTGAAGTTCATAGAATATTGCTCGATTTTAAGAACTGAGAAAAAAAATTCCAGTAATGGTCGATGACGCCAGTTGCCATTTGTCTTGCTATACCTCAACGAATGCGTCTATCTGGCACCGTTACGAAGATATGGCGCCTCAAAAATGATGGGGTCACAACTTTGACCTTTTGGGGTTACGTGACGTCATCGGTCACGTGACCATTCGACTCCCGGGGGTCGACTTCCTATGGGTGGTCCACAGTGACCATGCGTCTATCTAGCACCGTTATGAAGATATGGCCGTTTGAAGTTCTTTCATAAAGGCTCTTCCAGGAACAGAGGTCGGTCGTCGGTCGGTCCTCAATATTACACTGATCTCTTATACTCCTCTTCGTTACGTTAGGAACGTAGCGCGCGAGGTGTAAAAATAAGTGAAACATTTTGTATTATATGTTGCAGCCATTCCAAAAATACACGGCACAAGTTCTTTTTTAAAAAACGTACATGCTTATGCTTGACAAATAGCGTTGCCCCTGGCTGTTAGTTGTTTCGAAAACCTTTCTAGTTTCTTTTTATGCAGATGGTACAAATTTAGCTCACTGGAGGTTCTGAACATTACAAGCTTCCACCAAAACATGCTGCCTGTTGCTGTAACTGTGATGGGCCGGCAGTTAAAAGCGACACATGGTCTCATGGTCGTTAAGGGAAAAGTTATAGACAGTAACCTACACTGTTTAGTGTGTCCGGAAAAACGGCTGCTCATTAAACATTGCCACGAATAGATACCAACAGTCATTTCTTTTTTTCATATATTTACATTTCTATTTATATTTACGGCTATTTACATAAAATCTTTATGCAAAAATATCACGAAAATTTAGCATATTTGTTGATGATGTTTACGTACTATTAACTTTTTGTAAAGCGGTAATCGAAGATTGTCATCTTTAACATTGCAATTCGTTGAAATTTTACACAGTGACTGTGACATTAGTATTAGACAAAATGTTGCGTGCATTCCTGTTATTAAATTGTGTTCAATATAAGTGTATGCACATTTTACATGCAACGTTTTGCTTTGGGAAAGAAACGCTTTACGACATCTCGTACATTCTGTTTGCACTAGCCCTGATGCCGCACGATCGAGTTATTGTTTACTTTACTGCACGCTCTGAACTCGCGCTTAATTTCAGTTTACTGCCGATAGCTGACGCCTATACCCTATCGTGCTTTCCGACATCACGTTATGTGGTGTGCAGCAGAACCTAATTGACGCAGCGTCCTGACATTATGTACCATAGTTTCTGTCTGTCTACATCGTGTCCCAAAAAACTAAGCAGATTTGTTTTTGTCAGAACTGCGTCAAATTTCCTCCGATTTTGATAATTTTTGGCAGAAAGATGGCAAACGATCCAAATATATGCGAGGTGCACTCATTTTCCACCTCACCTAATTTGCGTCATCACCTTACCGTGTTAAACGCAAATGTTCCAAATTGCTACATAACGCCAAATGTTGTTATCTGCAATAAACTTTTAAAGACTTAATTAGCGCACAATAAACAAAAGGTGCTTTA
>Ga0209367_1013849_pt1 | contig 10321 bp, 6 predicted proteins | sample WorMetLIZISLAND2_FD_187412 | JGI IMG/M metagenome (GOLD analysis project Ga0209367, IMG submission 187412) | Marine gutless worms symbiont microbial communities from Max Planck institute for Marine Microbiology, Germany - Olavius geniculatus... ...
GTACCAAGGTCCCCACCTTCCGTAACTCATGTAAATGAGTTATTACTCATTTTACCGTCCCACGGAGGGTAGAAGGCTGAGTCGACCTAGCTGGCACTGCTGGCAGGCTTCGCACCGAGATGGTTTACCTGCCCGCAGGCAGTCACCCATCGCAGTACTAACCGGGCCTGGCGTAGAGTAACTTCGTTTCAGCCGAAACGCGCTACCAACTATGCCACGCCACCGATATAATAGCAGGGATGTTAACGAGGGCAGCTAGGCATGAGGATGAGGCCCAGAAATATTTTCAATGCCAAGGCCAGGTACGTTAGGTACTCTTTGTGTACGAATTATGAACATCAAGATGAGTATTTGTCTTAACCTCTTAAGTTCAAACTTAAAAGTCCTAGCAGTCACAGGGTGACCACTTTCCAGACCAAATGTAAATTTTTGAGGCCGTGAGGCCAATTTCTGTGAGGCCGAGGCCAAAACCAAAGAACTTGGCCTTGATTCCTTAAAATCTCAGAGTGATAGTAGCACAGCAGCAGCAGCACATTCTAGTCTGCTTCTATTTAAATGCCAGCTCTGAGTTTAAAGTCCACTCTGCATCAGTTTACGTAACTGTTATAAAGCGATAATTGGCTTGATCAGATGTTAATTTGTCAGTATTTATTAATCTTTCTGTTGCCAGTGTTATTTTTATACTGTAAAAATAAAGTTTAACGTGGATAAATGTGACGAAAGTATGATGTCACAAGCAACCATTAGCATCAATGTAGCATTCGACAGAATTTGAATGCTAGCAGCATCGATGGAGCACGGTACTGAGCGAAAAGACTTCATTTGCATTTCGAGAAGTCGCTGGCATATCGAAAGTAGGCCGACGGTTTGCCCTTTTCGTTGCACCAATCGCCGACAAATTCTGACTTTCGCTTCCGGAATGCAAGCGAGTTCCCCTTTCTGAGCGCACGCTGCATCGACGCTACAGCCAGCTCATGGCATGTTAACTTTCTCGAATGCTGCAATACGTGCTATAAACAAAGCGTTATTCGTGACGTCATCATTCCGTTCGCACAAATTATTTTTTATTGAAATTGACGTAAAGCGATGTTTTTATTTCAACTGATCAGCGTATTATTAACTAGCATTTCATTCTACACATATTTAGCCTGTATCGTTTTTTCGTGCGACTTGGACTTTAAGCATTTATCCTTCCAGTTCTACCATCACACTAGTCACTGTTTGAGGTTATTTTATAGATAATGCTGTACACAGGGTGGCCACTCTTCTGGAAAACCTGGAAAAGTCAGGGAATTGAAAAGTGGTCAGGGAAAAGTCAGGGAAAATGAATTATTACAATTATTCAGTTGCCGAGAGTATTGTTCAGACAGAAATATGCAACGATGGAGTTCTTTACTTGATAAGGTTGTTCATCAGATGCTCTCTGAAAAAAAATTGCATTTCTTACATGCAGGTAGAGTTATGGCATTTACTTACTTATGACTTCTTGGAGAATGTAGTTATCATAGATATGTCAGTATATATGAGTGTTGCAGAGAGAAATAAGTGCATTTTTTATACTGCTACTGTTGCGAGGGGCGATACTCCGTCTATGTTCCCTTAAAATATCTGGGAAAGTCAGGGAATTTGATCATGGCTGGAGAGTGGCCACCCTGTGTACATAAGATTAATTCAGTTGACTTATTTAGCTTACTTGAATTAAGACGGCACTCGTCAGTTGTATGTATGCGAGAAGCGGCACTATGTGTCAGGTCGTTGCTAATGATGTCTTTGTTTGGGTGTTGAGATTGTGGTACACTGTAACCGACAATTAGTGCCTCTGACGTTTTCATATTTACTTACTTATTTACTTGCTAACTTAATTACCTATGTGTGCGCTGTCGACTGAACAGTTTCAGTTGTCGGTGCTTTGCTCTTGTGGGCCCGTCAACTTGTAATTTGCTGCCAGCCTGACAGTCTTCGTGACCCAGAACTGAGTCTCGGCACTTTCAAACGTCAGTTGAAGATGTACTTTTTCACGAAATATTGACGACAAAACGTGTTAAGCACATTAGAGATTTTTTTTCGAGTATGCGTTATATAAATTTACACTTTCCTTCGTTACTTACTTACTTTCTATGTGTGCTTCAGAGGCAAGGGCAGTGAAAGATGTCGAAGCCAAGGTGCATGATCGCTTCGAGTCTCAGTTCAGTAGCTGGTTGCTTGAGCCATATGACCGACAGCCCCACATACAGTCTAGTGTTTGCTTCGTCCTGTTGCTTCACCACCAGTGAACAGTGCATCTCTATATCCAGTGGCATTTTGGCAGGGAGGGGTGGGGGGCAGTGCCCATCCCCATTCACTTTTGGCTGTCGGAGAATTGCTGGAAAATATTGTTGATAATTTTTCGTCCAAAAATGCACAATTTGTGGCAAAAAAACATTTTGCTGAAAATTTAGGGGCAAAGTGGAAATTCTGAGCACCTACAATCTCCACTGTTGGAAATTTGCAGCTGACTGTCCGAAAATTCCAACTTCCTACTCCGCCTATTTTATAACTCATGACCTTAATGCCGCTGTATATATCTATGCAACTCAAGCATGCGCCTTGCTGAGGGTAACGTAACATGACAGTTGTCTACAGTTATTGCTGATAGCTTGTCGCTGACCGTCCAGGAATGTTTATTAATATAATGATGATTATAGACTTTACTATTGTATTAAGCAGGATCAGTCTCAGGGTAACCACTCACCTGGAGAACATGGAAATGTCACGGAATTTGTCCGCTGTCTGGGAAGAGTAGAATTTTAACCATACGCCAGGGCATTGTGAAAGAAAATGTGTCTGGTCCATTCTTCATTGTTCATTTCGGACAACACTGATGTTTTGTATCATTGTAATAAAGTATTTTGTAGCTTCTGTATTTTGGTGCATTGCATTTTTATGCCATTATTCGTGTAGTGCTAGATTTCATATCTGTATTATTAGTATGCATGATGTGGGGAACAGTGCTGTGACGTCACTGTGTCGGGGGATTTTCAGGGAATTTCCGAGTGCAGCAGAACATATACTGCGGAAGAATAAGTCCATTCCATATTTGATGCTTTGTTCAAGTCATTGTTGTGTTTGTTATGTGCGCTGCTCCCTACCTGTTATAGTGTATTTTTGTATAACATAAGTATTTGTTGAAGTTGCCAAGATATACCGATGTTGCATCAGGCTTGTATAAGTATACAATCATGTGTGTAGATATAGCGTAGTGCGACACGCGTCGATATATTTTCTATTTGTGCATCAAGTAATTAAGCATTTTCATCGACATTATTGTGCGGCCATTCTGATAGACTGGGCAGGCTCCTGACTCGAAAACAAAAAGGCTCACCGAAACCAGAACTGGTGTGAATGTTCCCAAGGGCACGAGCAACCACTGCGCTACTTTTCAGTTAAAAGCCCAGTGGTCAACGGAAGGCTGCGTAAATGCTGCCAACAGTTTTCCGGTTGTTTGCTTTTGTGCAGCGTGACCACTTTTCTGGGAAACCTGGAGATGACAGTGAAATTGTCATGAGAAAATCAAAATTGCCCAGAAACTTTCCTAAAAAATGTGCAATTTCACATTTTCTTTAAAAACACTTTTTCACTCATTACACTGGCATGTCATTCTGCAGTTTTTACAACAGTACAGCAACGGACACGATTACTGAGTGATATTTTGCCTGGAAAGGCCGTCCCCCAAAATGACCTATATTGTGTCGGGCGGGATGTAAAGCCCTACTCTCTCTCTCTGTTAAGTGATAAATCCTGAAACTACATGGGCTACCGGGCCTGTTTTTAATTAACGTGCAGCAACGACTGTTGACCATAGCATTAAATGGTGTATTGATGATGAATGTTTGCCTGTATTACTGGAAAAGTCGAGGAATTTCATGTGGTCTGGAAAGTTGTCACCCTGTTTGTTGACATTTTTGTGCATGCATTGTTTTATCCTACACTATGTGCATGGTTTGCATGTTATAGAATGGCATTATTGGATCTGAAAGTATATGGACAAATTAAGTAGAAAGAAGTGAAGACTAGGAATGACATTATTAATTATTTATAATTGTTGTAAAGTTTTTTTCTGATTTGCCTAGCAATCAACGAAGTTTAGGAACATACAGAACATTTTTCCCAGGAACCAACCGTATTTTTACAAGAAATATGTACAGAAGTACGCTTAACTATTTTAGTGGGTGAAATTAGTTGGTTATTCTTTCATTAATTTGCAGGCTGACGATGGTAACTGGCAGTCTTGCTTATTGATATCCTATGCAAGTCTTGAAAGCTATGAAACTGTGGTCTTCTTTTCAGGCTTATCATATTTTTGGATAACGTGCATTCAAGTTTGATGTTCATTTGAGGATTTATTATATTTGTTTAGATCTGTATCCATGAGCTATATGATGAAATTTATGGATATAGTTCCAGTGGCATATAGCACAAGTATGTTTAGTAGAAGTATGGCTATGTTACTGATTTATGGTTATTCCTGCGTGGCTTGATAGTTTTTACGCGCGAAAGCAGCTACTGCTTTCATCGCATCTTAGCCATCGCAAATTCGCAATTCTGTCCGTCCGTCCATCTGTCTGTCACACGGGTGGATCAGTCAAAAGCGGTGCAAGCTAGAATCACCAAATCTTCACTATCGGCTGCTTGGAAGACTCTAGTTTCAGGAACCGTAAAGCTTTTCCATAAATTCGAAGGGGGTCACCACGAACGAGGGCGATAAGTGAGTGAGAGGGGGTGGGGAAAATTTGTGATTTTTAGCCAATAAGTCGCTGTATCTCAGAAACGGTGCAAGATAGGGACCAGGTTACTATTAATCACTAATAGGAAGTCATACACTGGCTCTTGATTGCCACCGAATTCAATGACCTTGGATGACCTTGAACGCCAAAATAGGGTTTTTATGGATCTTTTTGGCGATTTCGGGCTGAGACAAGTCTATATCATTCACAAGTATGTGTAGTAGAAATATGGCTATGTTACTGATGTTACAAGGTGGCGCCAAACAACTGTCTTTATGCGATCCAGATAGAGAATTTGGTATTTGATAATATTAGCTTAGCGTGAACATCCCAATTCTCAGCTAACTTCTGAACAGGAACTGCTATAGGCTTTCACGCATCTCGTGAGCATTAGCTCAAATTTCTTGTTCTTTTTGCTAGTTTGTTTTGTTCAGTGAAGTAGACTGTACTACACTGCAAGTCAAAAGGTATGCCACCAGGTAGAGGATGATTGAATTTTGGTTTCAGTTTCGATGTCAAATGTAGAGAAATAACCACTTTCGGTAGACATTTGCTGCTTTTAGCCATAAGCTTTTATACTGCATTTGGTGCACTTTCGTTTTCGACAGGATGCAATCTACGTTTGCTAGCCATTGTAGTCTAACTTTACCACAATTAATGCTTATCGTAGCAGATTAGTCCTTGTGATTTCATTGTACTTCCTGTGGCTGTTTCAGTAGACTGTATTAATTTATTGTTGAGATATGCATCCTGTGTCAGTTTTGGCTGAATGCATTAAGCCACTTACGGCTCTACTTTCGGATTTTTATGAAAGTGGAAATTTTCGCTTTCAGTCAACCTCTTTTGACAAGGTTTGGTCAAAAATACATGATATAATCAATTTTTTTCAAAGCTATTTCACCAACGTGCTGCAGAAAATCTTGCAGCATTATAAAAAGAGATGGATTTTGTAACAAATAACCATCTTGCTGACATACTTTTTTGACTAGCAGTGTAGTTGTTCGCAAATAGCACATAAGAGTTTTCTCGTCGTATTTCAGTATACCGCAATATACAGCGTTTATGTTAAACTGTTATGATACTGATCGATATTTTGTGAAGTTTCACGTGATTAGCACTGCCAGCCACAGCCGCCAGCCTGCGACGATCGTCCTTTCATTCCAGGCATTATTTCTCATGTGCTTTTTGCAGGTAGTTGTTGAATTTAGTCATCGATTTGTTACTCTGTCAAGCATGAAATGTACATTCAACATCTCTTTCTTTTGTGCTACGGTATTTAGTGCCCAGATCTTGAAGTAAGTTCAGCTTATACCGTGTAAGCTTTGTATGAGTAAGCCCAAAGTCCATTATGCTATCTGGTCTGAGACCTGCTCGAAACCTGCTAGAGACTTGCGTGCGTGCGTGATAGTGTTGTGATAGTGTCGCTTCGTCCAAAGTCCACCATGCTAGCAAGTCAGAAGACTTGTTCGCGTCCATGAACCCCATTGACCTGACCTGAGCAGTGTGACCTTCTCTTCCTCTGACGAATTTAATTTAGTGTTCCACACACTAGGTTCATTATGTACTGCATTAATTAAATTTTCATTCTTGACAATAATATCTATCGAATTTTGTTCAGTTATTAGGTAATATGCTAATATTACTACTGAAAACGATTTGTAGTGTGCCGCACGCAAGAAATGACGTACGGTAATTGACGACTTTCACACAGTGTCATAACACTAAATAAGTAAATTAATGTATCAAAGGAGTGTTGAACAGGTTCGTAAGTCTGTCGTTTTCTAAAGTCCATCTGGTTAGCACGTCAAAACACAGCGAACTTGTCGCGAACCTGCCAGCACTATCACAACATGTCGTGATAGCGCTATCTTGTCCGAGACAGGTTTTTCGAGCCGAAAAAGTCGTCAGCCTGTCGCAGACACCAGCGAACTTGTCCGAAACCTGTCCGAGACCTCTTCGCTAGCACGTGCTAGCGGACAGGATAGCATAATGGACTTTGGGCTGTAGATATATTCTCAGTATCGCTTGGGTTATTGCATTGGCTGTGTTAATGAGATACACTTATCCATATTTTCAGACGGATATGCCATTGAATACATCAGTTCCATTTTATTGCATGCAGTTTTTTTTCTGTTGAAATGTAATTTATGATTGGTTTCACTGATGACTGTTGACACTAAATACTATGAACTTGAGACTTGCAGTCAGTTTAAGAAGTGAAATTTCTGCAAAATGCTAGATTTTAACATTAATTGTGACCGATTTACAAATGTGTCATAAGTTAACTGGTTGATTGAGTTTGTTGTGAAAACCATTATTTGCAGTATTAAAAAGCCAGTAAGTAACCTGTATGAATAAATTATTTGCATTGTTGCATAAAACTTTGTTAAGCCATTGATTCTTCACCTGTTCAGGGGACACCTCATAAAGGGGGGGGGGTGAATTTCCCATCACAAGTGTCTCACTTATATTGCCTCTGATGGAAGTCCCAGCGTTTAGTTTCTATTGCCTGCCGTCCTCAGCGTGTGACTAAATTGCCAATGCAGACTAAGTGGCCACAGCTCCAAAGCCGCAGAGCAGACTAAATCTCCATTTGTTTGACTGATTTTACGTCAAGTAAACAGAATCTGTAAATCAAAACGATATTGTGAGAAATTTGACAATCTGACTTGCATTCAGTTTCTGTTTTTGTTACAATTTTTGCAGTATGCACTGCCAGTTTAACAGTTGGCAACATGTAAAGCCTGTGGCTTCGGGTGGACTCATGGACAAAATCCCCTGTATTTCGTTGTGGGAATCTGGCAACCTCGCGTATTGGGCAGACGGAACCACAGATAACAGGTAAGACGCATAATGTTATCTATAGAACAGCCAGCCACATAAGCCAAACCTACTTCCATAATAAATACACATTACGCACAAAAAATTCTTGTGCCTCTGGTTGCTATCTGTCACCAAAACCCCCATCCCCAAAATGTTTAATCAAGACTCAAACTGCAAAATAAGGGTGCAATTTTTCTTGTTTGCTTTCAGAGTTTTAGCCCACCAAGAAAAAAATGCCTGCATCTAGTCTGCGTTATTTTTACTTTAGTTCTTCATTGACACTATTCGCTCGGTTTATCACTTTGTTTTTATCCAGTTGCTACCAGAAGCGCAGGAATTTTTCAGGCCTTGCAGAACCTATATCACAGAACTATAAATGACAGCTAGCAAACGGACTTGTCTGCTGAAGCAGTTCGCTTGACCCGTGTGCATGTCAGAAATGGAAACAGTGCAAGAACGAAGACAGAAACGACGACAGAAAAGACGGCTTCGTAGAGCAGTTTGGGTGAGAAGACTGTCCATACGAACAGATGATAACGCTGAGCGGTGACTAGGACAACGTAGACCGCTACCGTTAACGAGCGTGATATCATCAGCGTCTGACAACTCTCAACCACCGAACTGTAGTACCTACAGCAGCACAGCAACTACAATGATAATAACAAGTAACGAAAGTAATCTGGTAATAGGCGGAATTGCTGAGTGATGCTGCCACCCCAAACAGCATGGGAAAGATGCAATATATCAATCCATTCAAGGGAAAAAGCACAGTAGATACCAGAAACAGAATGACTTGATACGTACACTGTACAGCAGAAATAAAGCAAACATGTTACAAGGTTACTTTGCAGAGAATTAAGAAAAAACTAATCACAATATCTGTAAAACACTAAAAACACATAAATCAAATTGCGATCTACAGAGCATATGCATTCATGCATTCTCTGCCAAGAGTCAACAGTCAAGACTTCCAACTTTATCAAGATATTTTATTATAAATCCTCTCTAATTACAAGTTAGCTAATTATTGCACATAATGCCCTTACACGAGTGTATTATTATCTATAAGGTGCATTTCTACATGTAATATTTCTGATTGTCACTTGTCAATCAAAGGCAACTTACTACATTTTTAAAACAAACATGACTGACTGAATGACTGATATCAACCTAAGAAGTATCCGCATATGACTTACTGTTTAATGTCGTGGCAGTACAGTTCAGCGAGCATAGACTGAAGAGCTAAGAGCCAATATATTGGCCCGGCATATGTGTTGAGGCACATGAGCAGGCCAATCAGTGTAGGACGGTAAGTCTCCAAGCCAACGTAGCCCGCAGCTATATCCACTGTCGACAAACTGTTGGAATTACCCTATGCATCAAAAGCACAAGATTAAGAAAACTGACAAAATTAAAGCAGTTCTCACAATTAAAAATTATGTGAATTTGCAAAACTTTACCACTGCTAGCATGTGTACATAATTATGGCCTAGTTACAAAAGTTTGTCAGTCAAACCTGTGAAAAAAAGAGAAAATAAGACTACAGTAGTCTCGAGAAAATCGTAAGAAATCATTTATAAACTTGCAAAACAAGTTCAGAAAACTTACGCATAACTCGTCTGGAGGAAAAATTCCTAGGAAACTATGCCCTAAGCTGAATTAACCTTTAGTTGCTTTTTGCTGATGAGTTAAGCTGACAAGTACTCCATGCGGAAACCTGACTGAAAAGTGATCATAGTGTACCATGAAACTTCAACAAAGTAATTGAAAAGTCTGCAACTTGATGAATGTATATAACTAATTTGATCATAAATCAGCATAAACCTGATAATAGAAAGCAGCCTGCCCACTGTACAGATACAGCAGTGTTAAGTGCGCGGGCGAGACTGAATCTTTTCTGGTAGTACGGCTGAGACGTATAACGATGTGTCGACAGGCCGTGTGTTGTAGTGATATCAAGGCAGTGAGAGGAATGTTGTGAGGTCGTGCCAGCAGCAGCATTAGCAGTAGCCAGGCCGTGTGCAAGTGGCGCCAAAAAACTACACACAGAATAAGATCGTCCATACCACTGGCGTCATGAGTGAGTTGGTGAAAAGAGATTTAACGTCCCGCTCAACAAAAAATAGGTCATTTCAGGGACAACCTTTCCAGGCAATGCACAAACACATAACAAAGCATAAAATTTAACCTTTATAGAAAAAAACTGATATGGAACACACGAAACACAAAATATCAATCCTGAGCCTAAAAATGTAAGAACTGTCCCTTCTAAGCATTCATATGTATTATGTAACAATAATGGCAGTTCTAATAATCTTCCCTCTTATTATCCAAATAGTCATTAATCTCAGAATGCTGTCTATTGGAGGACGAGAGGGGGAGATGTTCTTATTACAGTCACATCGCTAAGAAAGCATTACAGAGCATATATGATCTAAAAGATGATGATCCATCTCTCCCCAGTCCCCAATAAGACTGGATGAAACAAACACTCACTATTTCACTAATTGTCTCTCAGTGCACTTATGAGTCTACGATGCACTTATTATCAGTGAAATTAGCACCTAAAGTTCACCAAATAACGTATGAAGATGCTGCTATTTGGCATTCATCATCATCATCATCGACAACCGTGGGCTCAATGCCCGTTGGTGTCTGACGCCATTCTTACTATCGCTGCCCACCGCTGCCTATCTAGGGCAGCGTGGCTCAACTCCTGCAGGGTTGCCCCACAC
>Ga0209367_1013850_pt1 | contig 10320 bp, 9 predicted proteins | sample WorMetLIZISLAND2_FD_187412 | JGI IMG/M metagenome (GOLD analysis project Ga0209367, IMG submission 187412) | Marine gutless worms symbiont microbial communities from Max Planck institute for Marine Microbiology, Germany - Olavius geniculatus... ...
TTGCTGGCTTTATTAACTTGTTTTTTATACTGTATTTCTATACCGTCATCGTTGTTCTGTTTCCATTTATTCCAAAGTTTATGTTTTTTTATAGCAACATAGTTACTATTGATAACATACACAAAATTAGGAACACCCCATCCAATGGCACAGTTGTCGACGCCCAAGGGTACGTACATGCAGGCCCGTTGAGACGGTGAGGTAGGGGGGTCAGCTACCCCGGGCCCCACAATGTTTGGGGGCCCGCCGTCAGCCATAAATACAAAGTATGGCATGTACCATTTTGAAAAAAAAAATTCAAAAAAAATTCTCCCCAGAGGGGCCCCGTGAAAATGTTTCCCCGGGCCCCGCTGTGGCTCTCGATGGGCCTGCGTACACGTACCTGTTCTCCCAAATAACGGTCCCGACTCGCTCTCTCAAAAATAAATTTTGTCACGATCGGTCGGAGGGACTTTGCCGTAGCTGGCCCGGCCACTTGGAACAGCCTCCCTGTCGACCTGCGGACTTCATCACTGTCCGGAGATACATTTGCGAAAAAACTTAAAACAATCATTTATTTGGCTGCGAGCGCTCTTAAGGTCTTCTCTAATTGGGCGCTATACAAATTGACATATTCATTCATTCATTCATTCATCTGTCTGTGTAGGTACACACTAAAGAACAGTTGTGGAATGGTGGTACAAGTGATTGAGTTTGGAGCAACAATAACGTTTATTCTTGTTCCAGACAAGCACGAAGACTTTGACGACGTTACTACGGGATTCGATACACTTGCTGGTAAGACGAGTTACCAGTGTTGCCAGCGTCTTCTATCCCTGTAAATCTAGAATCGAAAACGGACTCCAGTTTTCCCTATCTTTTCCTTTTTTAGATCTGGGCAGAATCCAGCTGCCAAACAATTTGTAGTGCCTTTTGAGCTAAAAACAGCACTTCTGGTAATAGCATTTTTGCATACACTGGGTTTACACCCTTAACAAAACTTTCCATCTTATTTTTCACCAGGCGCAAGGTGCACTCATTAGATGTAGGTATAGAAGCCTCTTAGAGAGTGTTGTTGCTGTTGCTGCTACTGGTCGACAGGCGGATACAGGAGTTGAAGTTGGGGGCCAAGGTCGAACACGAGCCGAGTTGAGGCGCTGAAGGCGCCAAGGGGCATGGAGTGTGGGGAGGGGGTGTCCCCCTCGGGGGCACTGCTCCATCTCCGGAAAATTTTTTGAGATTTTGGGGTCAAAATGGAGTATTTTCATGGAGTCTTGGTGCTAAATTTCATTTTTTAATGACCAAAACAGTATAGAAATACACCTTGAATACAAGGACTGCCATGGAGATTGACTTGCATGCGATAAAGAGCGTTACACAGGGGTGTCTATCCCCTCCATAGCTGACTAGAGGTCTGCCCCCCTAAATCCGCCTATGTACTGGTCTACTACTAGTGCTGCTGCTTTTGCTTTTTAGTTTATTTCTCTGTTCATTGTGTGAGAGGAAAGATATCTGGCTGTAAAATTACTAGCATAGGAGGTACAAAAGAAGTGAATTTGCCTAGAGTAATGTTGGAAAATGTTCGTTCAGCTTTTAGCTAAACACAAGTTGAGCAGGTATGTTATAGTAATAGCTGTATTTATTCTTACAGTTGCTATTGAAATGACAAGTCAATGCATGTTAACTCGGCCTGGCCATCCCTTTGTGGGTATGTGCAGTGAGTACCACACTGGAGTCCCACAAGGTGCTGTTACCTCACCATAATTGTTTAACTTTTACCTGTACCATCTTCCACAGCCTCCGGCAGGAATAAAAGTTGTTATGTATACAGACGACCTATCTCTCTCTGCCATGGGTCCAGATAACCAAATTTTGGGTGACAGAGTTAACTCTTATGTTCCTACATTACTACAGGTCTTCAAGGAACGGGATCTCATCATCTCACCAGAGAAATCAACAGTTACTCTGTTTACTCCTCAACTGAATCAATCAAGGGAACATCCGCAGATTTTGATCAATGGTACAACTGTTCCCCTTGAGAAAGAGAATTCTTGGTGTGACCCATGATACGATGTATACTTTTGCCGCTCACTGTCGGAATCAGGCGGTCAAGGTTAGAGCTCGTAACAACATCCTTAAAGCCTTAACAGGCACAACATGTAGTCCATGAGCCGGAGCAGATATCGGTACCATCTGGGGTGAATAAATCTAAGTGGTACTAAAATGTTTATAGGGTCAATGTAAGTGTAATAAGATGTGATAGCCTTTTCACACTGGCGGCTTTGTCAGTGATTTTTAAAAAATTGCAATTTTACCTATCAGCGTCATTGCGTAATTTGCTAAAATCTGGAGCTCTGATGAGACCATATCCAGTATTAAGTATAGATGGTCAAAAGCCGTTTGAGAAGTGCTATTGTATTGCTTTTATGAAGCAGCAAGCAAAATAAATGCTTTTCGCATTTTGCTTGTATCATATTGGTTGAATTTATCTGTATAGCCCTCCACATTCCCTTTCAGTTTTATGCAGCAGATGTAAGATCTTAGGTAAGATAATTTCTGTTTCTAGGCAATACCAACTGCTATTATCCCACTACCTGGAATGTTTTTAAATGTAATGTTATTACTGTTTCCACGCTGCAGGTGCTTACAGTGTTTGTTGATGTCCTGAAGTCTACGTGATGGATTCAACAACTAGTGGTAGAGGTGAAACACTGCCACAGAAGCGGCCACGCACAAACTGTATCATTCATTGTTCTGATGATGACTCCGACTCTCTAGTGTCACCACAGGACCGGGATTCATGGAATACTTTGCTCAGGGCTGCTGAGATCAGACAACATGGTCCACTTCTGGAATTAGCGAAAGGCCTTGAGAAAGGGACCATACCACAAGTACTGTATCATTGCAAATGCCGTAGCATTTTCACAATGAAGAAGGCACTTGACTCTATCCTTTCCAAAGGCGCCACCAGTGTTGCCCAGGCAACCACAAGATTACCCATGGATGCGCCAAGTTCTTCAGCAGTGTATGATAGAATTTGCATTTTCTTTAACAAGTCAAGCAAGTACCTGAAAGGGCAAAATACAAGGGAATCTCTTGTTCAGTGTGTAGAGGTACGTGCAGATGACACTATCCGCAATGCTGCCACCAAAAAACGTGACCAAAGAATCCTTGCTTTAGTCAGCAGAGACCTCGTTGCTGCAGAGGGACATTACCACACATCCTGCTACAAACTGTACACAAAAGGGGAGTTCTGTGCCAGTTCTGGTGTAGGTGATACAGAACAAGGCAGTGATGCAGTCTATGAGAAAGCAGAGAGAAAGGCCTATGAGGAACTCTTCTTGTATATCAGAAATGAACTCTTATCCAACCCTGAAGTAATGGCCATGACAGACCTCACATCTAGGCTTGAGAAGTCCATGAATTCTTTTGGCATCATCCAGATTAACCATTCAGCAAAGAAACATGTTCGTCGCAAGCTAGAAAGTGAGTTCGGAGGATCACTCCACTTTATCTCCAATGACAAAGGAAAGCTTCTCCTCTATCCAGACAGCCGGTCAATGGATGATCTTGCCATACAAGCCTACAGCATGAAGCAGGAGCTGCAAGAAGCAAAGACTGTCATTTCCAGGGACGTCGTAACCAAAGCAGCAACGCATTTGAGGAATCAGGTCAAGAACCAAGAGGTTTGCCAGGCATGGCCACCTAGTATAGAGCAGAGCGTTGTTCCTGAGACTGTCACTGGATTCCTGCGCACACTGTTGACTGGAGAGCATGAGTGTGTAAATCCGTCAGAAAGAGTCCAGCGTCTTGCTATTTCCTTTGGCAGTGATCTGGTCTTTGCTGTCACCTGTGGCAGAACAAAGCCACCCAAGCACATACTTCTCCCATTTGCTGTGAAGTCTTTGACAGAAAACACGGAACTGATAAGAACTTTGAATCGTCTTGGACACAGTGTTTTTTACTCTCAGGCTGAGGAGATTGACACAGTTCTATGCGTTCAAAAGTTGGGTCTCTTAAAGGATGACCTTCCACTGCCAGGTGTATTCACAACCCTAGCCTGGGACAATATTGACCGACTCAGTGGGGAAGGTACTTCTCACAGGGTCAATGGTATTGCTGTCCAGTCCAAAGTTGCAGGGCTTCTACCACAGAATGTCTTGCCTGCAGTCACCAAAAACCAAGAAGAGAAGCATCAGTCCTGCCCCATTAATGCTGCCAACCTACAATGTCGGAAAGCGAGCTGGGCCACCAAAGATTGAGACAGTAGATTCCAGCACTACTAGTGAACGAGCTTCGGTACCAGCTGTTCTGTGCCAGACGTAGAGGTCGATTCCAGTCAACTGCCTCCTTGCAAAGACTGTCTGTTCATGCATGTCCTACGTGCAAACTATTAAGCTGCCGTCTGGAGGAGATGTCTACAGAGCCAGTTCTTTGTTCGAAGCTCAAAGGACTGCGGTTGGACAACAGATGAGGATGGCAAGCTGGCCATTGAGTGGATGCGTGGCTCACCTGCACCAGATGCCGTGCTTCAGATGCTTTCCCGTGACTGTCTGCATTCATGTAACCTGCCGGGTTGCACCTGCCTAAGCAATGGCTTGAAGTGCACCGACATGTGCAGGCTACAAACCTGCACTAACCAAGCCAGTGAAGATGAGCCAGAAGTAGAGACGTCGGACTCTTGACGGTGAGGATGATGATGATGAAGAATAGATTGGTGGCATGTAAACATAACGGAAATTAATGAAACTGCATAATCACTGTGTAGAGTTTGTGTTAAGAAATACGGTATAGGCCTATACTGTTGGATTTATTTAATTAGACTAAAAATCAGTGCTGAACAGTGTATGCACAAGGTTAATTGCATCTAGAAGGCCAAGGACATTAATTGTCAGAAGTGACACAAGAAAGCGAAACTTGACTTTAAAATTTGTTAAAAATGGCTTGCTTTGTCAACATAATAAGTCTCTGTGTATTAAAAATGATTGCTTGTTAGCATAAGAAGATCACTACAGGTGTTTTGTGATAGTTTGTGTCTCTGCTAATTGTTTAGGGAAAATTGGTGTAGTCAGAAAAAGGAACATTGCTAAAATGTGTGATTGCGGTTTATTTCACCAGGTAGGTCAATTTAAGAGGTGATAACCACCACTAAGCTGCCACTGTGCAAGGGCTATCATATCAAAACATAAACTAGAGACATAAAGCTAGTCAAAAGTAGTAATGAGAATTATTCACCCCGGGTGGTACCAATTCATGAAATTTGGGGTCCGGGCTCATGGACTAATGGGGACAACAGAAGGAGACCATTATTCTCACATATCAAGCTATTGGCAGATCTGTGATCAACTATGCTGCACCTGTATGGGCACCAGTAACTAATGAGTCTTCATGGAAGTGTCTTCAGTCTGCTCAAAATGAGGCTTTACGAATTGCAACAGGTTGTCACAAGATGGCACATTGAGACTACACCAGGAGACTAAGATGCTTCCAGTCAAATCACATTCTGAATTACTAGCTAAACAATACTGGTTATCAGTCGCACCATTTTAGCTGCCATTTAACATTTCAGCCAGCCCCAGCTAGAAATATGAAGGGCACGCTTAGTGAATTTGACAGGGACGTTGTACCACTCCATGATGACGGCATCTCTGAGGTTGAGCAATACCATTCTCCTTTACGCAATCTTCACAGCCAAGCAGTCATAGATGCACAGTCGAACTTTGTACCAAACAGAGTCCTTCGAACTACTCCGCTTGAATTATCATCATTCGAATGCTACCTTTCTAGATCCGTCTGCACTACTCTTGCTCAGTTACGTTTGACAGGGTCCGGCTCCTCAACTCCTACAAGGTCCACATCACTGCAGACGTGACAGATGTTTGCTTGGATTGTGGAGTGGCACCACACTCCGTTGAACATTTGTTCCAGTGCCCTGCCTGCCCAACACAACTGACAACTCAAGACCTATGGGACGATCCAGATGCGGTGGCTGATTCTCTCAAGCTAGACGACAGCTGACGAAAGGGCTACAACAACAACAACAGCAACAGTACCACAACAAGCCAGGGCTTAAATAGTCACATTGCATGATGCACTAGCTCTATACAGTATTTGTGGTCTGTTAGTGTAAGCTGGTGTCTGGCTGAGGGTCAAGAAAATGGTTATTAAGCACCATCGTACCATTGTATGCTCTGTCATTGTCAATGTTATTGTTAGAGGTAGATGTATAGCGCATTCTCGTAAAAACCTCGAATGCGCTGTGGTTTTGTGAGTTGTCATTTTGTATGAGGTAAATAAGTACTAGTATGCACACTGCACAGTTATTTAGCATGCAATTTATGGAAATGGCTTGCCAGTTTCCACATTTGGCAGGTCAGGAGTGCCTGTATTTTATCATTGACATTACTGATAATAGTTATTGTTGCGGTGAGGACTATTTGCTGTAATGCTGCAGAATACGAAGTAAATACTCCGTACTTTGGCACAGTAATTGGGCGTGTAGCCAATCGTATTCATCATGGCAAGTTTACACTGGATGGCACTGAGTATCAGCTGGCTGTTAATGCAGCACCTAATCATTTGCACGGAGGACTGGTCGGATTTAACAAGGTATCTTGACTTTAAAAAGGTTCTGAAGTGAGTAATTAAGTAGTCATATTGTAGTGCACCATATCAAAACAGAGTTCAAATTGTAGGCGTGGATGGTAGTAGGCCTACATGGCAGTTAGTCAGTGGCACTGTTGCTGAAGCACAGAGAGGTCTTTAGGCATCATCAGAAGGTGTTGGCAGATAGTGCTGTTTGACTGTTGAGTAGTAAACCAGTGGCATGAACAGGGGGGGGGTTCCAGGCCCCTCAGTTTCAACTTTTGGTTAGAAATAGATATTAAAAACTCAGGAAAAAAACATAATTAACATTGTTGCTACCAGATCACGTGTTTTCAGTTTTAATTGCACCAAATTCGATTTTTGCTGGGGCTGTGCCCCAGACCCCACTTTGGGAGCTTACAGCAATTTTCCAGATCCTTAGCTGGAATTTAGGGTTACAATACGTTTTAGGGGAGAGAACAGGGGAGGGAAGGGGAAAGGGAGAAAGAGTAGAGGGGAGGGGAGGTGAAGAAAAGGGAGGGAGGAGCGGAAAGAAGGGCCGGAAGGGAGGCAAGGTCTTTCAATTTAAATTTCTGGCCACACCACTGTGGTAAAATGTTCCAGATGTGAGGAGCAGTTGAGCTGAATGCGTGGTTAGTGAACACAGTGTTGTCAGTTGGCTGGAACAGCAGTTGGTGGTCGGATGATTGGAGTTGACGTGACGACGTGCAGTCACTGAGCAGGACTGACAGGTGTTCCGGCTGATCAATGTAGTTAGCAATTTGTTAAAAGATTAAATCTGTGTGTACAGTACTTCATGTGAATTCATGTCACAGCTGTGGAGTGTCACCTGCCATATAGGATCACACAGTTTTACCTGCCATCTGACACAGATGAACATGCCCCATCTCAACACCAGACAGACAGGCTGGTACTCGATTTACCTGCCCCAGAGGGATGGAAGGCTGAGTTGGCTTTGGTGTTAGTTATTTATTAAGATGGTTTACCTGTTCGCTGACAGTCACCCATCCAAGTAGTAACCACTTGACAGCGACCTCACCGAGAGTCAAACCCACTATCTTGATTGTACATCCAATGACATAACCATTAAGTCACCAAACCACAAAACATTGTGGGGTTTGGTGGGGAGTTAGGTTGTGTTAGATAGGATCTCTGGCTCCCACCTCCATAGGCTGACCCCTGAGCCGAAACGTGGAAAATTTTGCAGATTGTAGCAAAACCGTCTATCCCATTAAACAAAGGGAATGATTTTGCCTTTTATTACATCAATTTGGTGCTTGTTTACTGTGTCGTTTGTCTAGAAAGTCTGGCAGTCTAGTATCGATGACTCAGGCCGTCTTTTGATGAGCGTACAAAGCCATGATGGTGACGAGGGTTACCCAGGTACACTCAGTGTACAAGTCAGCTATCAACTGACAGAGGACAATGCCTTGAACATACAGCGTCTACTGATGATAAGCCTACCATTATCAACCTTACCAACCATGCATACTTTAACCTTGCTGGACACGTATGTGGTAGTTGTTTGTAGTCGTAGTACTACTAGTAGTAGTTTTAGTGTGTACTAGTTGTCAGAATTTAATCACCTTTAATTTGAGCTAACTTGGCCAAGTAACCATATGTGAAAATTTCAGCTAAATCTGCCTGTAACTTTTTGTCTAGTTCTGCTAAAAAACAACAGACAGACAGATATAAAAACGCTGGGGCTGAGATATAAACAGGTATACTGTGTGATGCACTAGTCCTATACGTTATCTGGTCTCGCAGTGTAAACTGGTGTCTGGCTGAAAGCTAAGCAAACATATCAGCACTGCCTGATGGGTGTAAAGGTGCACGCAGAGCAACGTAACTGAACTGAACTGACATGGTTTAGTTTTTAACAAAATGACCAATGGGCAAGTAGTAATGCATTACAGTAGGCATTGTCTAGCAGCATCGATGACTACATGGCTATGACCACTATCTAGTGACCAGTAGGCTTACCCTGCTTGCCCATTGGTGACGCACCTTTATGGCTCAGGAAAGACTTTATGTATTACATTACTATTAGCTTTCAACCAGTTGTGCTATCAAGGCAACTCTGGTTCATTAAGCGACTGATTTTTTTGTTGACATATGCTTTGATTGTATGAGTTGATTGACTGCATGATTGTATCTGTTTGTCAGGAAGCGACAGATGTTTATGATCATGAGCTGACAATCAATGCTGATTCTTATCTGCTGAAGAATGATGACTTAGTACCCACTGGTTTGTTACATTTTAGTAACAGTTATTATAAGCCAAGGCAATGGCCGTGGCCTTGGCCTTGTCTTATAATAACTTTTTATGATTTTTGCTGTTTTCGATGTGTCAGTCATTGCATGTTGCCATTAACAAGTGTATAAACTGATGTTTTGTACATTTATATTTGCTGTTTCATTCCAATAACAAAGTTTTATGTTGATGGTCAATTATAAACCATCTGCTTTCCATGGCCATGATGACACAGAACCTTAAATATTTTGGGGTCACGATTTTGATCTTTAGGGTTCACGTGACGTCATTGGAATGTGACCATCAGACTCGGCGAGAGCACTTTCCTATTGGTGGTCAATGATGACCATGCGTCTATCTTGCACGGGTACGGAAATACAAAGACTCAAAGTTGCATTTGCCCATGTTAAAGGCCAAAAGTTCACTGCGCATGCTCCGTGTCACGTGACCTGTAGGCAGGGGGTCGAAAATTCCCACATATTTGGAATTCCCAAGTCTATATTGCCTGTTCACTGTACGACTTATGAGGCTAGGATGACGATTAAGGGTCGTTTGTAGGTGAAAATTTTATACAGAGGCATGTTTTTCAAGGCCAAAACGTTGACTGCGCATGCCCCATGTCACGTGACCTGTGGGTAGGGGTCCAAAATGACCACATATTTGAAATTTTTGAGGCCATATTGTCTATTCACTATACAACTTTTATGGGCCTACGATGACGATCAGGGGCCGTTTATAGGAGAAATTTTTATACAAGAGCGTTTTTGGCCGAAAATGTCAAAGTCCGTTTTTGGGCCCAATTTTCGACGTTGGGGGATTTTTCAGAGGTTAGATATTAAGTTCGAATTTTCTACCCATAAAAAGGCACACCCTTGCGTGAGGCCACGTTGTCCGATCCATCACGCGTGAACATCCGCCGGGCGGTCTGACCTATAGGTCGGTCAACAAAAAAAGGTATATACATGGTGTTTCATAAAAAGGACCCCTTTTTGTTTTTTGTTTTATAATTTTCTCAAATAATGATCAATTTACACAAAATTTTTAATAGTTGTAGCTGAAGAAATACTAATTCAAAATATTTCAACAAAATATGGCATTGCTTAAATATTCTTTGCTAGTTGTGATGTAATGCTGACGTCATAATGTGTCACAGATACAAACTTGCTAGTCTCAACTGGTGCTGTCAGTTGCTACCCTGCTTCAATGGTGAATTTAATCTGGTTTGCTGATGACGAATGTTCATCGTGTCAGCACTAAGCAACATGGGATTATGAAATCAGGCATCTTGTGATTGTCTGTCCAATGCTATGCATAGCAGCATTGGACAGAGTATAAAATCACCTGTGTGTCCGTCCGTCCGTCCGTCCGTGCGTGCGTCCGTCCGTCCAACATTTCATAAGCTATCTTCCTTCCACTTTCCCTTCCCCCTACTCCTTCCCCTTCCCTTTCCCGTCCCCTTCTCCTACCCCTTTTTCTTATCC
>Ga0209367_1013851_pt1 | contig 10320 bp, 7 predicted proteins | sample WorMetLIZISLAND2_FD_187412 | JGI IMG/M metagenome (GOLD analysis project Ga0209367, IMG submission 187412) | Marine gutless worms symbiont microbial communities from Max Planck institute for Marine Microbiology, Germany - Olavius geniculatus... ...
ATCCCTTCTTAAATACCGGAGTAACTACTGCAGTACGCCAAATCATAGGTACAGAACCAGACTGAACTGAAATATTGAAGATAACTGACAAAGGGAAAGCTATGTTGGGGCCAACAGACTTAAAGAAAATTGCAGGGAGACCGTCAGGTCCACCTGAACCTTTGATCTTCAATTTATGTATATATTTGTTTACCATATGAGGAGTAAAAAATACAGGGGGCATGTCACCAACCACCTTTTCTGTCGTCAGTTCGAAGACTGAACTATTTACGTTCGTGATAGCCATTTGTTGCTAGAATTGAGCGTACATAAAATAAATCGTAAATAAATTGCACGCGTGTTATCGATTGGTGTCAAAATCGCCTATCTTTGATGATCTTAAGCAGACGTTGTGTTAGTGCACGAAAGATGATCGTCAAAATAGGCCTAGAGCGACAGAAATGACATGAAATAATATAAGTCAGTAAATAAGTAGTCTGCATTTGTATAGCGCGTTATCTATCAAAAAAGAAGTTCGAATTGATGTGAAACAAGAAAGCCTAGCTAACGCAAAGGGGAATGTGCGACAGCTGTGTATGTTTGAAGGCGCACTGCGAACAAAATCTAAGCTCACCGATCCTAGCAACTGGCATTGGGTACGATGCATTGGCATACTCCAGATGGCGCCACCGTCTCGCGTGGCTGCTGCTGTTTGAGTGATCGAATGCGAGTATTTTAAAGGGGGTGCCCAAGTTTGACGCCTTCGTACGTAGAATTCCTTGAACGCAGGAGGGGGGCAAAATTTAAACTAATGAAAACAACGTTTCGTGCTGAAAGTTTTATACGCAGGCTGTCTCGTCTATCTCTAGTGATTTCGGCACAAACCGCTCGTGAAATGTGTGTCGCAGCCACAAATCGCCAAAAAATCCATGAAAACCTTTATTCTGGCGTTCAAGGTTATTCAAGGTCATTGTTTTCGGTGCCAATCAAAAGCCAGTGTAGGACTTTCTATCAGTGATTAATAGTAACCTGACCCTATCTCGCACCGTTTCTATAATACAGTGACTCATTGGCTGAAAATCGCAAATTTTTCCCACCCCCTCTTATTTAGCGCCCTCGCTGGGGGTGACCCCTTTAGAATTTATGGAAAATCTTTACGGATCCTAAAACTAGAGTCTTCCAGGCAGCCGAAGGTGAAGATTTGGTGACCTAGCTAGCACCGTTTTTGACTGATCTACCCGTGTGACGGACGGACAGACAGCCAGATTTGCGATGGCTAAGTCGCGCTACAGCAGTATAACTGCTGTCGCGCGTAATAAAATGAAAACCGGTGCGCGCGGCTTTCATTTTTTTTTCTCGGTTCCGTTCATAAAGTTTAGTTCCTGTAAGTTTATTTTATCTTTGTCACTTTTAAGAAAAACATTCAATGCGAACGAAGACCAGCATTGTCAGCGTTCACAGCGTATTGCTGTTTCTATAGGCATTTTCTTAGACTAAACGACTGAAGCATTTTGCGGTGTTCTTAATGCGACGGCACGGCTCGTCGGCACTACCTCTCAAGGTATATCGAAAACAGCGATCACTGATTTTTGACATCGATAACCATAGACAGATCGCTTGAGCGAATGTAAAGACAAAAGCCTGCCTGACTTAACCGGTGCACAGAAACGGCCGTTGGGGGATCGCAAAACTACTTTGCTCATTTTCCCGTTTGTATTATAAAATATGGAGCCGCCCGTAAAACGGCCGTCCGGGGAGTCAAAAGTTTAGAACTCGACTTGGCAGGCATTTCTGGACTTGAACGACTCTGGGTTAACGTTATTGAGTTGTGGCTGAAAACGGCAGAGACAGGATCGTGCTTAAGGCGCATACAGAGCGACTTAGCTGAACTAAACTTGAACTGTACTGAACTGACATGGTTTAGTTTTTGACGAACCGACCAATAGGCAAGCTGTAATGCATTACAATAGTCACCGTCTAACGGCGTCAGTGACTGCGTGGCTGCGCTCACGTACGTGTTAACCAATGACCCGTGGGCTCGCCCTGCTCGTTTATTGGTTAGTTCGTCAAAAACTAAACCGTGCCAGCTCAGTTCAATTCAGTTCAGTTACGTCGCTGTGTACGCGCTTTTAGGTTAAAAGCGATTTTGACGAGGCGGCGTCCAGTGATTGCAATAATCGGTGCTGCTGCAGCAGTAACCACGCAGAGCAAGTGAATTCTCCAGCGTGTGATACAAGCATTTCCTGATAAGTTTCTTTGCTTTGTCCGGACGATGTAAAGATGTCTTTGCATTCCCCGAGGGGGGGAGAGCGTGTCTTGAAATATAGATAATAAAGGCGTTATCGCGACGTAGGAGACTTCTAAAGCGTTCCACTTACTCACATTGGAAACTCTAGATAGAAGACACTCTCAGCAAATCTCTATTCCGCGCCAGCGAGCAACGCCACAGACTGCACTAACTGAATAATTTAGCACACTGCAGGAGTGGAGATCAGTATAGCAGGGTTTACTGACGGCAAACGTTGTTTTTATTCTAAGTCAAAAAACTTTTATTCGATAATCGAACTTTTCCAAATTTTTTATCACATGGTTTATAGTATTTTTTCGTGATGTCTTAAATTTTGTAATAAAGTTGCAATAACCAACTAGTTTTGCACACGAGTAGCGTACTATAGCCAGTTGACTGAAAAATAAAAATTTTTCGCCTTGAAAAACATTTTTATATAAAGAAAAGTTTATTTCTGAAGAAAAAAAAATAAAATGCTGTACTGCAGTGCGTGTAGCATCTTTTTTGTTTGGCTTAAAATGTTTCAATGACCACAGTTCTTCCGGTATTGCTATTTTTGTCTGAAGATGTTCTATAATAGACCTAAACCCCACTTCAAGAAAGATTTCCAACAGCTGCGCACCACATCATTAACGCTAATTTAGTACCACTTCAGCGAAGCTATGATAGAAGCAATTTGTTTCAATATCACTATAATGATGGATGTTCAAAACAGAAACCAATAATTGCCTCTTCTCAGTTTTACTGAAAAACGTCCGAGCTATAAAAGTTTTATTTTCTTATTAAAGTGTGTTTTTACCTTTCATTCTATTTTACAACGTCGTTTAAGTTTTTTTTTTAAATAAGGCGGTGACTATTTATCTGGCAGTCGGACAAATAGCACGTGCGTTTGTAACGTTAAACTGGGATGACAATTTCTAATAATCTTTTCATACAAATCAGTATCCCAGCAATTAACAGGCTATAATTGCCCAAACGTTTTACCCAAAAATATTGCCAATAAACGGTGATTTATCTTGGAAAACAAATAGCTACTAATTTTCGGCAATGAAAATATTTTCACATGTTTATGCATTTATGTCTGAACACCGCAAGTAATCGATAGCGGCATCGACTGCGCCGTGTTCTCATATAGTGTGATGATGGGTTATCGCAGACACATCATCACAGCAAGTTTAATCGTGCGTTGCACTTTCCTGGAAGCTATTTTCACGAAGCGTGTAGATCGACACTTGTGATAAACAGATGAGTGGGCGCGGTCTTAAGGTGCTTTCTCACTGCGCGCGTCAACACGAGCGGATGATCTCAAATGTAGCCTATCCGCTCTTCTAGGGTGAGGTAGCGCTTGGATTAGGGCTTGATTAAACAGTTAATTGAGATCGTCTACGCGCGTTAACGCGCGTCACGCAACGCACTGACGCCTGTTAACGCCCGCAGTAAGAACGCACCTTTAAGCCTATAGTGTTCGCACAACGCTATGAATGGCTTATCATGTGTTAAAATATCGTCCTGTCAATACTTCATCTAGGCCTATATCGAGAAAAACGGCGTAAAATGGCCAAAAAATAAGTAAGAAAAAAATGTAATTCCAAAAATGTTAGGGAAGGAAAAAAGGTGAGCACCACGCTCGGGAATGGTCGGGGTTCTAGATTTTGACTCACATAATACACTCTCCGACGCATCTAAACCATCCCATCATTTAATTATCAATTTTTGAAAATTTCGAAAATCGGCGGTTGGCCAGTTTGGGGCCTGAACCGGTGCCCCGAAAACAAAGTAATGGACCCCCAATTTTCTTTTTCTCATAAGTACTTTGAATGAGCCATTGAGAGGCAAAGGTTGGAATAAATTATTGATCGGACCACAGAGAATACAGGGATCAAGTGTGACCAATGTCCAAAATTCGGAAACAGAATCCGTAAAATGGGGTGAAAACAGGTCCCTAGTTTAGAAATCAAGTTGGGCCTACCGCACGCGGCTTCTGTGTTCTTGCGTCGTTTGCGTTTGTCGCGTAGCTTCGAATGCGTATAGCTTCGTCGCGTCGTGCACAGCGTTGCTACAGTCACCTCAGCGACTACACTGTGTCCCAAAAAACGTTTCAGTTTGTGATTGTCTATATCTTCGCCAAATATTAACCAATTTTCAAAATTGTTTTACTGGTACATTTTGTGGACAATTAGCAATAAAGTGATTATTAAATAACCCACCAAACGTTAACTGTGTCGCTACATTACTTTGTAAAATATAAATGTAAGAAAAACTAGCAATCATAGACAGAAAGCGTGTTGGTAAACAAAATACACTTCCGACCAAAAATGCAGTGAATGATCTGTACCGTGCTAGACTTTATTAGATCTGTTTCTTTGGATATCTGGCGTATTAAACGAAATGTTTGTTTCTGGCCTTTGTGGTTTAGCAAGCCTACCATTGCATCCACAGTGATCACGTTCTCTTCAGTACGCGTATGCTTTAGTCTGCCGGTCGGTGGTCGGTGCTGCATGTTTTCCAAATCTCTGTTAGTTACATTCCCACTCTTTCCCTGTTGCAGTTTATTTTCAAAAATTCTGGAGTATTTTTCGTAAACTGTATTTTTTGAACCGGTACAAGTTTCTTATCAGAGCTTTGTCTCCACTGCTAAATGGCACATTACATCACCGGTATATCGTCAGTGCATTAAAAATTATTACTTACGACAGTATCATCTGCTTTGTTTACAAATATCAGAAATTATATAACACTAAACATAATTTAATTTTTGTATGAAAATTAGTAAAAATTGTTTCAGAAGATGTTTTTTGCATATGTATTAACGTGATTTTGGTGATTTTTGAAAATTTATGTTTTACATGGTAGTGTAGCGACACAGTTAAAGTGTGGTGGGATATTTAAAAACTACTTTATTTCTAATTATCCACAGTATGTGCCAGTGAGAGAATTTTAAAAATCGGTTAATAATTGGCGACGATATGAAAAATGACATAGTGAGACGTTTTTGGGGACACAGTGTAAGGAGCGACCCGTCATAATCAGCTGACAACGGTCGTATAGACGATTAAAAGCACTCTCACACCGGCGATAAAATAATGTATTTGACAAAAACAAGACAAAAAAACTGCAAAACAACTTATTTTGTTCCGTCGCAGTGTATGCGAATCCGTGCAACAAAAATACAGCTTTTCTGCAAGTTTGTAGTGCCACGTTTCCAATTCCTTCCACGATAAACAGTAAACGAAATCAACAGCGGCCATAACCAGGTGCATGTGCTCTGTTTTATTTTGATTTTAACACACATGCGTGAGTGCCATAAAAGAGTGTCTACATGTGCGACAAAACATTGCATGCAACAAAAACCGGGTGGTTGGTTTACATACAGTGCAGCTGTCAATCGAAAAGAGTTTGGCAGCGTCATCGCATGAAACGCTTGATATGGCACTGGTTAACCCTAGCTGACTGACAGCTGCTCTTACGTAGTCCCGAGGTGTTTTTTGTTGCATGCGACATTTTTTCGCACATGTAGATACTCTTTAACCAAATCGATGGCACACGAAGTACCAATGCAAGCACTGCCGGTAGACTATGCCGTGTATGGATGCAAAGAGCCAGTCTGCGTTTGTCAGTCGGCGATAACGCTCGCCGCACGCCATCAAGAGTGGGTACTTTCATGCCATCATGTCATATCCCGTCACCCGCATTTCAATAAATTCTCGTCCTATTGCCATTTTTATTACGCAGAGGTTCTTATAGGCCGCATTATGTACGACTCTTGCTTGTCTATCTGTTCGTCCGTCTGTTCGTTTGTCTATTCATCTGTACCGTATATATTGACTCATAAATCGAGAACACCTACAATCCCACATTTCAATAAATCCGTTGACAACCGGTCCGTACTGTCACGCGCTCGTTCCGTCTTTATCTATCTATACAGACGCCTTCCTTCCTCTTTCCCTCTGATAATAATTACGTTCACGAGATTTCCCAGTGGGAGATGCATGAGTGCGTAGTTTCTTAACGGCTTATCAGCATTCTGCAGAAGGCTATTTCGTGCCATAGCAATGTTAATGGTAACTCATTATAGAAATAAAACTGGTGTGTATATAATCAGGATTGTTCAGCTACAATAAAAAAGACGGCAAAAACTATAAACGAAAAACGTTTTCGCTAATAAAAACCATGCTCTGACATTCGACGCTTTGTAAAACGTTCCTGAATTATGTTGGGATTAAGCCTATAATATAAACTCCAGAGGGAGCACTGTAAATCCCTTTATATTTGTGAGTAATTCCGTCAGCAAAAATTAAAATAGTCCTCTTCTGTCGCTTCGCTTTGGTAATACGCGTAAAACACCTTTGCAAATGTTGAAGATGCAAAAAATTCTTGGCAACATTTTTTGTCTCTACATGCAGTCAGGACCTTAGAAAAGTCGAGCGCCAACAAGGCAAAAAAGACGCAAAAAACTGCTTTATTACTGCATAGTCTACAGACGCGTTCAAAGCGACATAATTGAAATAAACTGACCTTATCGAAACTGACCAATGGGAAAGCAGTAATGCATTACTCATGATTACTGCTCGTCCATTGATCAGTTCAGTTCAGTGCAGTTACATCGCATTCTACGCGCTTTATTAAGTGACGTGGTCGGTGTTTGACTGCTTCAGCGAAACTAGTAAACAAGAAAAAATCTTATAGTCTCAAGACTCAATCGATCGCGGAATCGATAAATCAATTACTAGATCGATGAATAAATGAAAAGGCAAAAATAAATCGATAGATCAATGAATGTTCATCACGAGCGCATCCATTACACGGCTTGTCGCGTCGCATCAGATATGACGCAGACAGCTAGGAGATTGATTCCATGTACTCCAGTCTCAGAACGGCACTATCATTGCAGAGTGCTTCACAGGGGCATCGAGTACGAATAAACAGCAATACGAAGTTCTTTGACACAGTTTCTAACATCATCGAGTAAAATTTCGAGTTTTAATTTAAACCGTAACCCCAATTTTAACCCTAATTTTACGACTTTAACTTAACGAGATTTTTTTTTGCTTGGAATATACCGTTACCCGATGGACAAGTCATAAGCGATGATCGATGATGTCTATCTAGCCCATCGAATAACATCATCAAGTCAAACTCGATGATTTTGAAACCTCACGCGAAAAGTTGCGTCACTGAGCTAAAAAAAACCGCTTCGGCCCAGTGCCGACAAATTATGCGGCCGTCAGTTACAGCTACCTAACCCAAATGTTGACTCTAACTTCTGACATTTTTGAATTAAATATTTGTGGACTACACACCAGTTACTACCCCTTTTTAGGTGGGGGATTTGAAAATGGCAACGTGCGCATCAGTGTTTGAAGTGAGTAGTGATAAATGCCGATGGCGAATGCGACACTATTATTGCTGCCGGTTTAGGCGAATCTGTGACTCAAGCTGATTGGCTTGGTTCATAACCTTCAAAGGACCAGCTTTCGTGTTATATTTATCAAATGAATCAAAAGAACTCTCACAAAAGCAGTGCTATGATGACAGCACCACATAAATTGCCATGGCCATTTCTATTATTATCAGTATCAATATTAAATAGACAGACAGACGAACGGACGGGCAAGACCTGTAATATTACTCTACTGCATAATAAATCTGCGTTCGCGTTATTGAATTTCGTTGAATATTGTGCACTCTGGTCATATAGAGCGTTTTCTGTAGAAAGAGATAAAAGATTTTTAAGAACACCATGTAGAATTGTATGATCTAAATGATTATAGAGACAAACTCAATGTATTTCATTGATATTTCTAAAAATCAAACTAACTCAACAAAGTTACAGGTGAAATCATAACTAACAACTTGCGTTATCAAAACTGATGATTTTTTGTTTGATATATTGGTATTTTGTACGATATTTTTTTGTTCTACGTTTAGAAATAAGGCTCGACAGCATTGCTGTGGTAATCAAAAACATTTTCAAAATGTTCTGCAAATGTCTCTTGTTTTTACTTGTAACCATCTTTTTGTCTTCCTACCGCTTCGCGAACTTTAGTAATCAGTATGCAAATGTCTATTGTCCGGCTACTATCAAAGAAAATAGAAGTGACATTATTTCATTTCGTTCAATTATTCTTGATACCATTATTGCAAATAGCTATTTTATTCTTATGCCAGTAGATCTATACATGCGCCTTTGATTTGTTTGTGACATATGGCGCTATATGCAAATGTGTTTAGATTGATTGATTCTGCTAAAACGTTTTGAAACAGTTTGCAAACGTTTCAGCACAAATTATGCATGTTAGCAGTTGATGTTTTGGGTGCGTTATTGCGGTTGCGTGTAAAAATGCAACGCAAAACCTGCGTAAACATTAAACAAGAAGCCCAGCTGTCGCTAGGATAACCGACCGTAGTGGTTGTCATTGACATTCAAGGTTCCAAAGTCGATGATTTTCATATTATTTGAAAGCCAATATGCGACTTCCTACCAATAATCAACAGCAACCTAGATCTTATCTCGCACCGTTTAGCTACAATAACGCGTAACGGCCTTTAAAGTCATCCAATGTCAATCATTCCGATTTAATCTGACAGAGCGTATGCTACTTCCTAATAGTGATTTATAGTAACCTACGCCGTATCTCTCATCGTTTCTGTGGTGTGTCCAGTTTTCCATTGAAAAATGCACATTTTCCTTACCCCCTTCATTCAATCCCCAATTTGAAAATGTTTCATTTGGATTAGATGGCTAAAATTTTGCATGCCCAAGTTTAAGACACATAGCTAATATTAGTCCTGTAAAAGTTTTCCCCTACGCCCTACCCGTTAGCCACAGTACATCCGTTACAGACGGACGGACGGACGGACAACAACCATGACAACAGCTCGACCGTTACTTAAGTACGGTCGGCTAAAAATTTGTCCGGCATGTAACAGCAGCTTTATGTTATAAAAACTTTTCATATAATTATGTTCAAAGTGCGAGCAAAAGTACTATTGACTGTGTTTTCTGTCGACAAGGCCGAGGAATAGCATCAACTGGCAATGAGTGTAGCCTAAATTATACTGCAGTGTAATCGATGAAGACTGATGATCTATCATTAGTGCAGGCAAGGCTGGGGAGGGGCATACGCCTAGTTGTCGTGTCGACTACAACCGCAGTTATTTATTGACAATCGAAATCCGGACTGCATGCGACAGTTGGACGGCCGCATACCAAGGACAAGGTGGCGTAATGTTAGAGTCGGACTTACGATCGTGAGGTCGTGAGTTCGACTCCCGGTCGGGTCACGTGCTTAGTATTGGGTGGTGATAATTGTCTACGGACCGGTAAACCATCCAGGTATATAACCAACAACAAGGTCAACTCAGCCTTCCATTCCTTTGGGATAGGTAAGTCGAGTACCGGTTTATCTGGCTGGGTTAAACCAGGGCGAGTTCACCTGTATCGTGTGGCAGGTGACGCTCCGTAGCTTTGCGATTGGTTTCCTACAACGACTTATACACAATTTTTAATCTTTGACAATCTTTTCATGGGCGAGGTAGCACGCTTTAAGGTTGTTTTTATCGCTTGGCGCACGTACATACTGCAAAGTGCTGTATCGCTGTCGGAAGTTGCTGCAAAGTTAATGCGAAATGGTCAAAGTGGTTAAAGCGCCATACGACGGAAAGACACGTAGTTCTGTAACTCAGATTTAGTCATTAGTACGTTCTCGTACGCAGTATTTCATTTTTTTCAAAAGACGCAGTGAAACTATAATACGAACATACAATCATGTAGCCTTTAAGTACGCTAGCAACGTAAATGCATGTGACATTAGTCCAGAGGTTTTTTTTATCAAAGTGCGTCATATTAATTTACGTTTTACTTGCATAGTTGGTTAATTGCTAAAACTACACTGTGTCCCAAAAAAACATCCCCGACATTTTCGACTGTAACGTGAAGAAGGATTATCGGATTTTAATAATTTTTGGTACGAATATTCCTGAGACAACATGTCGTCAAGTGACAATTTAATTTCTCATCTTGCTCAACATCTGTTTCTACACTACCTGGGGAA
>Ga0209367_1013853_pt1 | contig 10319 bp, 2 predicted proteins | sample WorMetLIZISLAND2_FD_187412 | JGI IMG/M metagenome (GOLD analysis project Ga0209367, IMG submission 187412) | Marine gutless worms symbiont microbial communities from Max Planck institute for Marine Microbiology, Germany - Olavius geniculatus... ...
CCATCTAGCAGCACGTCACGTGGCAAAGTTTCATGAAGCTACTCCCTTTGGCTCCAAAGTTCTCGCGGCTAATACGCTACATTTTAAGCCAATTTTTGACCCCCTTTGAAAAAAATTGTAAGGGGGGCCCCGTCCTCGGTGGGGGGTGCGCTAGTAAGACTTGGTCATTCTCTAGCGCGTGTAAAAATTTGGCGGCGCAGCATCCCCTAGGGGCCGAAATATGGTCTTCCGAAAAATGCGCTTTCGGTGGGTTTAATTCAACATCGAGATCTCCAAGGTTACTGGACCAAACTTCGCCGGACTTGTTTCGCCTAACGCGGGAGAAATCGGTGTCGAACGAGTAACTTACCGATTTTGAATATCTTCATCCGTTACGGAGAAATTGGCCGCCAAACTTTGAAGTCGACCGAAATTGGGCCAAATTGTGCATGTTTTTGGCCCCTAAAAATTTTTTGGGGAGGCTCCCCCAAAATTTCGGCCTGGGATTATAAAATCGAACGTACTTACGAGCATCGTGCAAAATTTCGCGTCGATCGGCCCACGGAGCTCGAAGATTACGCGGCGAGAAAAAAAAGAAAGAAACCACAGCAAAACTTAAGCCCCGCTCCGCAAGCTATCGCTTACGGGCGGACTAAAAAATAAAGACATAGAAAAGCGTGACAAATTAAAACATGAAGTAATGTTGCACGTTGCACGTCTATTTTACAGACAAAAGTAATCGTGTTTTTGAATAAAATTTGTAGGGTCCACGTTTCATTTGCTTATAGGCCTATTTTCGAGACGTTTTAGAAAAAAAATTCCGAGACGCGTGAAATGTTTTGAACTAAATATACGACGTTTAATTTGTTGGAATTTAGAGCTTGCAAATTTTACACTTAACTCATGCTCACCTTAATACTGTAGCTACACTACCTTGTAAAGTGCAAAAGTCGTAGTTTGGCTATTCACAGGGCGTCTATCCCCCCTAAGTCCTTGAAGCAAGTTTCCCCCTAACTTCAGGTAATTCGCCGTAGAGGGAAAGTTTTTGAAAAATTGGGAGAAAAGTTGAATATTATAATTCTGCATTTCTGGTCTATTGCATGTACACTTCTCCCCTAATTTCACAAACACATCCTAGGGGGAAATTTTTTTTTCGAAAATTAGGGGGGATTAAAGGCTATAATTCTGTATTTCTGATACATTGCATAAACATGCAAAACCTTCCTAGGGAGGATTTTTTTGAAAAAATTAAAGAAAAAGTTTAATATTATAACTCTGCATTTCTGATATATTGCATGTACACCTCTTTCTAATTTTCCAGAAACCTTCCTAGAGGAGAAGGTTTTTTGGGAGATTAGGGGGAATTGGGAAAGTTGAATATTATAATTCTGCATTTTTGATGTATTGCGTGTACACTTCCCCCCTAATTAAAAAAACTTTCTACAAGGGAAGGGTTTTTTGGGGGAAATTAGGGAGGAAAATTGAATATCATAATTTTGCATTAATGATATAGCATATACATGCAAAGCACTCTAAGGGGGAAGGTTTTGTGGGCAAATTAGGGGAGAGTTAAGTATTATAATTCAGCATTTCTGATATAACATGATATATATTAAAAATGTAGAATTATGATATTTAATTTCCCCCGTAACTTCCCAAAAACCTCCCGCTTATTTTTTTTCCTGGAGCATTGGCTTCAACGTTTATATGGTTTAGACGCCCCTGGCTATTCACCACCATGACTGGGTAGCGCATGCATCGGCTCAAAAATGTCTAACTGAATAGAGATAAACACGAGTACCTGCAGTTACTATCTGTCAAAACGTCAAACGTATTACATCACACCATCTTTATTACAGCATGCGCTATATCTTCCTTTAGCACGAAAACAAGAGCGTAGACGTTGACACCACTCGCCAACAGCACGTTGAATAACTGCATGACTCAAATACATCATTTAGTTCGTCAACATATAATCTCAAGATGCATACGATTAATGCTAAATAATAAACAGATTTTCAATGATTTCTGGTCTTAATGATTCTCTTAGCCGACGCATGCACTACCCAGTATGAATTCGTTGTTGAAAACGTCCAAACTACGACTACTGCATTTCACAAAATAGTGTAGCGACAGTAGTAAGTAAGATGGGCAAAACTACAATCATTTCTGTCGAGTTTTTTGCGATGTCGCCTGCCAAAAATTATCAACATCAACCACCGTTTCACGAAGCTATTCAAAAATTAAAATGGCTTGTTTTTGAGACACGATGTATAACAATAGGTCTATTGTATGCATATTTACTGTTTACCTTTTAATTGTAGTTGAAAGAAAATGTATTTAATGTGTACAAATAAACCAGTATCCATCTTGTACTAGCCCACCCAACTTTAAACAATTTAAATACAGGTTAAATCATAATTTTCTAATGATGCTTTTAACACTTGATTTCATTGCCAACTTAAATGCACCGATTATTTCAATATTCTTAATAGCGCACGATAAATTTTGATGATAGTGATGATGATGATGATGATGATGATGATGATGATGATGATAAGGTGTAATAAATTAATCTATATGCTTTGTTTATTTTCATTAGTCTAAGTAAGCAAGTAAGTAAGTACCAGTTTATATAGCGCCAAAAAATCACAAGAGAATCAGGGCGCATTGAAGAGGGGTGAGGGGGCAAAATAAGCGGACTGAAAATAATGAGTCTAATCAGACTGCAAGCATTTTGACATTCAAACGGCAACTAATAAAGCTGTAACAGCAGACGCATATCCAAACAAGACAGTGCAAACGTTAAAAAAGCATAGATTACAATGGTTTAATTTTATATGGACGCTGCTTATAAAATCGGCGCTTGTGTGACACGCCAACAGCAACGGAATAGGCCTATGATAGGCCTAGCTCCGACTTCTGTGCGAACGTTGTTTTACAGTGCATCGGTATTTGTCAATAAGTGCTGTCAGCTAGCGAATTACTTTGACTCGTTGCAATATTCTACGCGTTTGAGAGTTTACAACAAGTAATTTGAGCAAGCTCACGAAACGCGCCACAGCCTTAGCAGTCCCGCTCGCAGATTGTCTTGGTCTATTCAGCCATTTCGTTCCAGTTCACTCTTGAAGTGTGCGCCGCTGCCGAAAATCGCCAAAAATCACCTAAACCCACAATTATGGGGGTTCAAGGTCATCGAAGCAGACACTACTAAAAAGCTCGTCACTATTGCTTATTACTATGATAAGCTGCATGTTTGTGTCTATCTGCAACCTTTTTCACGCTAGACGAGCCAATAGCGGTAAATTAACCACCTTTTGGGAGATACCCCTTTTTGACGCCCTCGTGCGCAGAATTGAGCCTAGAAGGTTGGTACTTGGACTGCTGAAATCTACGTTTAATGCTGAAAATTTAATGTGCAGGTTTTTTGGTCTATCCATAACCATTTCGGCGCAATTCATCTTTTAAAATGTGCAATGCAGCCTAAAATCGCGAAAAAACATTAAACCCTTATTTTTTTAGTTCAAGGTCATTTAAGGTTATCGATATTGATACCCATAAAGCTTGTTACGAGCATTTGTTGTAATAGGCAGGATTTATGAGCCTATCTCTAACCGTTTACACGCTAGTGGAGCCAATAGCGGTAAAATAAAGACTTTTAAGGAGTACCCCTCTTTCACGTTTTCGTTCGAGAAGAATTCTCTAACCCAGGGCTATTAAATTTTGTCACAATAGAACTAGAATCCTTACACCGTTTTGATACAGATTATGGGTGTGACGGACGGACGGACGGACGGACAGACGCCTCGACGATGGCTGAGACGCGCGAAGCATTACGTGCTGTCGCGCGAAAAAAACGACAGCTCAGTTTCCACTTTTTACCGTTGCTACGCTAAGCCACAAATGTTAAGTATCTGTCTGTTTTGTGATTAGTGATCTTAGCAACAAAAAAGAAAGACGTCGCGGCAAAGTGAGAACGACGTTCAGTCAGTCGCTGATGATTTCGACCGTGTGTTGAAATTGAACAATATTATTTGGTTTCATCGTAGAATCAAAATCAATGAACTCTGTTATGCTGTGACTTGTCTCTCTCTCTCTCACAACAACAGCAGCTTTCTGCCGCACGTCAGATCAGATTTCTGGCGAGATCTTAACGATCGTTGACGCGACGAAAATTTGAGAACCGGTAGCCAATTTTTGACGAAGACGTGGACGAATTTAAACTATAATGTATGTCTGTTGTAAGTCTAGACTAGAGTTATTGCATTCGTCGTTTGAACGCGGCGCACAAAGGTACTAGCAGAACAATAGTAGCGACCGAAAGTGCAGCGTAATAAGTGTGTATTATCACGGCGTTAATATAGCGCTAACGTGAGTGGAAAGCATTTTTCTCCAGCAACGCACACTTCACTGCGACGCCAGCACGTTAACGCACGCCAACAACAAGCACGTGTAATCATTCTGCTGACAGCAGCTCTTATAATATCGCTCTGAAAATTAGCGAATGAGCGCGAAATTACTGTCAGTCGCATCATACGCCGTAGCGCTTTTAGACCGATTAAGCCGGTGCCCACACGTAAAAATGAAACCAAGATCTGAACTCGTAAAACTCGTATGCGATTGTTTTACTATGCAGTTTTAGACCTTTCCAAAACTCCTTTCATACCGCCTAAAGCTTTTTCGAAAATTTGCTTATATGTTCGCTTATTATATGGCATGATTGATAAAGCTTCTTGGGCCTAGTCATCACTGTCATCACTGCGTTGCGTTTAACCACCCAGAGCCACACGAATGAACATTGTATTCAAACGATTTAGAAGCATACGCCGGCTGCTGATCGATCGACTAGTTGCTACGTTTGCTAAGGTGACAGGCAGAAATTACAGTTTTACACAGATGATCATAAAGCACGCCGTCTCAAGCTTTGAGTCGCAAGATCATCGAACGCTGCATGGCTGACTTTATAATTCGTCCGTTCACTGGCACACTCACCAGTATGTTTAATCAATTTTACCTACGTCTATTGCAGTGCAAAGAGCAATATTTTTTACTGTAAGTTGTCTGTATGTCTGTCCAGTCGTCTGTAACGTTAATGTATCGTGACCGTATAGATAGGATTACTTGAAAGGTCATGGCACATTGATACATTCCTAAATTTTGGTTAAAAACATCGCTGCGGGCGGACGTCGCCAGAAAAAAATCGAATTTGTTTGTTACGACAACGACAGTATGACATTCTTGTTTTAACTTGTTATAAGCACGGTTGTTTGACAGTGCAAAGAGGCAGAAAAATGTGTTATCGTGTTTTTTTAATTACTTACGTTCCTGTGCATCTCTCTCCCAGTTTTCACGGTCTAATAAACGTGTTCAAAATAAGTCACACAAAGAACCAAAACTGTGGGCGGTTTCGGTCCTCGAAGCTTCTCAGCTGCTGTGCTGCTGTCCCATCAGCATGGAACAGTTTGCCGTCGGTGCTCAAGAACCGGTCACTGACAATTAGTTCGTTCGTCAGCTCAAGACAGAGATGTCTACACGTAGCGACTATGCATCAGCGCGCTCCGTTATGAGTTTTTTCCTTTATCATTAAATATTTTGTTTATTACTAAACTGAACTGAATTAAACTAAACTATCAGTATCGTTAAAAGGCTAGGGTCTCATAACCGAAAGTTGTCATTGAAGCCACTTTTCGTGACGTCAGGTTGGCTGCTGCAGCGTCTGTTTGAACGCTGCAGTTAGGCTGGAACTCGTCTGATGCGTCTGTGGAACCAGGCTAGTACTCGTGACAGTGTTTATGTGTGTGGTCCCGTAGCGACTCATTACTCACGTCTATGCGATACGTGTTGCTGCTGGCCGGCTAGTTGACGCTGCTATTGTCACGTGTGGCGTCTCGCGCACCGTGGCACACGTAGAGAGTGTCGTGAAGGCAAGCGCTGGCGGACGCTGATAAACCGCCGGCTCGGTTGTACATACTTCCGTTTCTGACCACTGACGTCAACGCCACCTGTCGGTCGACGTCAAAACTAGGCGCTCGGCCAACCTACTTGATACTTCGTTCACACGATAAAGCTGGCTCATCGAGCACTCATCAAGCACAAATCAAGCTCTCATCAAGCAGGCCTGATGGGATCCGCTGGTTATAATGTAGGCTTAGCCCACAGCTGATCACATGTCTATGATTATAATCCCTCATTAGCATGCTAATTACTGTACCATAGCTCATCAAACCAGCTCGATGAATGCTTGCAATATCAAACGTTTAATAACTCAAGCATTTATCAAGCACTCGTCAAGCTAGTTTAATTTGTGTTTGATGTGTGCTTGATGAAAGCTCTACGAGCTATGCCATTGCAATCTACACTGTCTCAAAAAACTGTCACACTTTGTCATTGTCCATATCTTCACCAAATATAAACCGATTTTCAAAATTTTTTATTGGCAAACTCTGTAGACAATTAGCAACAAAGTGGTTGTTAAATATCTCATTACACCTTAACTGTGTTGCTACACTACCTTGTGAAATACATATTCAAAAATTGCCATAATCAGAATAAATACATCACAAAAACTTGTCCTTTAAAAATAATTTTCTACTAATTTGCGCACTGAGCTTAAATTATGTTTAGTTGTCGATACACGGCCGGCGTTTATAAACAAAAACAAACGATGTTATTGTGAATAATGGTTTTTAATGCGGTGACAAATTATCTGCATTGTAACATGCTATTCAGCAACAAAGACAAAGCATTGATTAAAAATGTATACCAGTTCAAAAAATACGGTTTGCAGAGGATACTGACAAATTTTTTGAAAACATACTGCAAAAAAAGACTGAACACTTCACTAACAGATTTGGAAAACGCGAAGCACATTACCAAAGGCATGAGACTGTAGACCGAAACGCGTGCATAACTGAAGAGAACGGAACCACTATTGATGAACTGCTAGACCTATTAAGCCAGAAAAACCAGAAACAAATGTATCTATCAATACAACTGATATCTAAAAAATGGTTCAAACACAGTGTACAGATTATTCACTATGATTTTAGTTTGAATTGTCTTGTTCATTTACCAATGTGCTTGTTGCCTATTGCTAGTTTATATTTTACAAAATAGTGTAGCGACACACTTAAAGTTTGGTGGGATGTTCAATAACCACTTTATTTCCAATCGTCCAAAAAATGCCACAGTGAAAAAAATTTTGAAAATCGGTAAATATTTCGTGAAGATATGAAAATAAAAAATGCGACATTTTTAAGATACAGTGTATACATTTGAACCAGCTTGATCGATGAGTGATCGACACTAGCTATCTTCGTCGTGTAAACTCTTAAAAAAGCTCATGGCTGTACAACATGAAGTGCAATGATCACGATTATTTGTTTCTTAGCGATCAGTCAATCCTTACCTTGCGTCCACGTAGACATCAGTTTCGCCTCAATAAGTTGTGCTTGTAAGTTTTTAAAGTGTTTTTTGTTATTTCTACTGCTGTGTCTAAAGTGGTATAACCTGGTCTAGTCGTGTCTGATCAACCGAACGATACTGCAGGCCCAAACCCTAATTATTGCAGGTCTACTTCTATTTGTTTTAGATTGGATTTGTTGTACAACAAACAGCAAATCGCATTAGGGCCTAATTTGTTCTATAAGTTCTTAGCAAATCGAAGTCGTTTCGCGCGCAAACCATTGTCTGGAGTATGTAACTTCGTTTAACACTCAATCCAGACGGCGGTTAATGTACACGCAAAACGATTCATCAGTATAGGTGTGCTATAGTCACGCTCTACTAACAACCCTACAAACCATTGATTTAATTAAAACTTGAAACCGATCGATGTCGCTTTAGATAACGCAATAGACATCAGACATCATAATAGACATCAGCCCGTCACTGAAGTAGACATCTGAAAAATAATTGGTCAATTATGGTTACTTATCTTTTAGTGATGTATAGGGGGCCTAAGTAGCTTTGTTAGATTCATAAAAGCGGTTCGACTTTTGCTACTGCTATTATAGACTATTATTATTAAATTAATATAAACGCCGGTGTAGTGCGTCAGAAGTCGGTCCACTGGTAGACACGATGCGGTCCCTCGTGGTTGATGTCTCGGCCGGGAATTAGTGACAACGCTTCTACCGAGCAGCTGAACCCGGCAGCACCTGTTGCATCTACGTCATCTGCGTCGCCTCCCAGCTGGTCAGTGAAAGCGACTAGTGGAACTCGCGGCACTTGGCCGGCAGTCGGTCCGTTCTCAATGCAGCTGGTCGTCAGCGGTCGATGGGTCGTCGCGCTGGAAGCTGCTCCGTTCTGCCTGAGTGCTCCGTTGACGCGCGGCTTCAGTTCAATTGACGTCTGACGCCGGCGAGTCTCAGTCCTTCGCATCATCACCATGCCGACGAGGACGGCAGCGACCACTACAACCGTTGCTATGATCGTCAACGCTGCCAGTACAGGGACGTAGCTATGAACCCCGGCGCCGTCGCGGCCGAAAGTAGTCGCTCGCTGTGTTTGCGTTTCCGGTGCGGTGAAGTATGATTCCGCTCGCGTTGTCGTCGTCGACGACGCCGCTGTGCTGGTGCTGATATTCGCGGCTTGTAATCGTCGATGAACTTGAGGCACTTTGAACTGCGGCGGCGGTTGACTGGTGGACCTTAACGTAGTAGATGAAGTCTGTTCCAGTTCCTTTCTGACGTCGCCATAACTTCGCTTATTTTCCACGTCGTAAGTCGCGTCCGGCATGCCGTCGCCTCCGCCGTCGTCGTCGTAGATTGCCGAGTGAAAATTAACCTCCATGTTGTCCGAGTAATCGTCCAGGCCTGTCGGGCTCCAGTCCAACACCGACCTCTCGTATCCGATCGTCGGACGTTGCGCACCAGGTCGCGACGTCGTCGGGATGGGTCTGAACATGACCTGTGCAGTCGGGAGGTCTCCGTCGAGCTCCCAGTCGGCCAGGGTCAGCAGTGATCTACCGCGCAGCTCAGCCGGCGTCAGACAACGAATCTCCCCCGCACCGACCACTTCGACTCCCGTCGACGCCATCCAACCACGCATCCAGGCGGCCGCCGGCGCGTCACAGTGCCACCGTTAGCTGCATTTTACTTGGCCCACCCACGTCGCACAGTGCCACCGCGAGCTGGACAGTCGTACCACTACCAGGCCCGGCAGGTAGCTGGGGAAGTCAGGCGGCAGACCCGTCAGTTGTGTGTTGAGTAGACCAAGCTCTTGAACCCCAGACAGACTGGACAGCAGCGAGTCAGACTCCATTAGCGACCGGGCAATTGCCGGGCTACTGTCAAGGTCGAGCGCCGTCAGCGCCGGCAGCTCACTGAATGCGTCTGGTGCGACGTTGACCTCAGCTGACGGCACGAACGACAGAGACAGACGACGAAGAGCCTTGAGACCGTGAAAACAGCCAGGCAGCAGATGAGAGAGCGGGTTGCGTGATAAATGGAGGCTGCGCAGCTGCGCATTGTCCGAGAACGCGTCGCCGTTGAGTCGTCGGATGTTGTTGACGCTAAGATCGAGCGCTCGTAACAGCGGCACGTGGCGCAGCTTGCCTCGCGGCAGTGTTGAGATGTGGTTGCCGGCCAGTGACAGCGCGATCAGCTGCGATTCCGCTGGTGCAAACGCGTCTTCACTGACGGCTTTGATGGAGTTTGACTCGACGAGCAGACGACGCAGTGACGGCGGCAAGGCGACTGGTAGGCGCGTCAACCTGTTGTGATTCAGCCACAGCTGCTGCAGGTAAGGCATCTTCTGAAAAGCTCCGTCTTCAATCTGTGTGCAACGAGCCAATTCAAGACATCAGATTGATATTTTAAAAAAACAAAACGAGTTATGCTCATCTCCCTATCGAGGCTATTGAGCCTGTAGGTGTATAGACCACTAAGTATGAGAAGCACGGCCAGTGTAACGAACTACAGTTATCTTGCCAGCTGCATGAGCATCACTGCCCCTTGCTCGGTAAAAATTGTACTGCTTCGTAACAGAAGCACATGAGTACGTATGAACAAAGAGTTGTTATTGACAGAGACTCGACCGGGATTCGAAGTTCGAACCCACAACCATTCGGTCGTAACTTGCGACGCCCTACCGTTACTCCAGCCAGCCACTCTGGTTTTTGTATTAGATTATTGTTAATCACGGCTGCACAGTCACCGTTAAATCAATGGCCGCAGTATGCGACTAATGCACACACGAATATTATCAGTGTCCAGTGGCGTAACTAGCCATCGGCAGCCCCGGCAATGCCGGGGGGCCCAGGGGCCCATCACGGTAAAGGGGGCCCAAAGTGACCCGAATTATTGAAAAAATTAAGCCGGTATCACCATATCTGAGAA